>VOFB01002048.1_pt1 | contig 39069 bp, 65 predicted proteins | sample 5384141 | NCBI WGS metagenome assembly VOFB01 (sample SAMN12384721, study PRJNA508395) | human gut metagenome | isolation source: healthy gut A | host: Homo sapiens
CAATTGTACTTCGATTTCAGTTACGTATTAGCACTCTATCTGATTTGACTTAATCCAGCATGGTTCTGTTGCAACGATACCATATTCACCATTTGTAATCTTGTTGCCTCTTGTAGCCTTACCAGCCATTGAACCACGGAACTGTCTACGATATGTTTCACTCTCTTAGGTAGTAACATTATTGTTCGCTCCCTTCCTTTTTTTTGCTGGAAGTACCTCTCCTTCATAAATCCATACCTTAACGCCGACTTTACCGTAAGTTGTATTTGCTTCTGCAAAACCATAATCGATATCAGCACGCGGTGTCTGAAGCGGAATTGTACCTTCGCTATAGAACTCTGTACGAGCCATATCAGCACCGCCGAGACGACCTGAACAAGATGTCTTAACCCTTTTAGCACCCTGCTTCATTGTTCTGCCCCATGCAGGACTTCATAGCTCTTCTGAATGAGATACGGTTTTTCAAGCTGCTGTGCAATATTTTTCTGCAACAAGCTGACCCTGTGCTCTCGGTCTAACTCTCTTCATTGTAGGTCCCTTATTTGCATAACACTCTGCAACGAAAAGATTCTCTGCCTTCATGCCGTTGTTATTCTCGGCATTAGCAACAGCAGACTCTAAAAGTTTCTTTATCAAACTAGAAGCATATCTAGGATTGTATGTCACAATCGCAAGAGCTGTTGTTACGTCTTTACCACGGATTGCGTCTAATACGAAGCATGCCTTCTGGACAGAAACTCTTGCATAAGACAACTTAGCTGATGGTCTTGTGTCCTTGTTGGCATTTTCTCTCTCTTTTAATTTGGGATCTATGTCCTTTTGCCATGGATTTTAACCTCCTTTACGAAATCCTGTCAATTATCTTTATGTCCAACCATATCTTCTGTTACATAAACAGGAACGTGTTTTCTGCCATCGTGAACTGCTATTGTATGTCCAACCATCTGAGGATAGATTGTAGAACGGCGTGACCATGTCTTTAATAACTGACTTGTCGCCTGCTGCGTTCATAGCGTCAACCTTTCTTAAGAAGGCTTTCATCTGCAAATGGTCCTTTTTAATGAACGAGCCAGGTTCTAACCTCCTTTATCTGATTATTTAATCGCTTTACCATCTCTTCTTCTTACAATAAGCTTGTTAGAAGTTTTCTTCTTTCTTGAGTCTTAAGACCGAGTGCCGGCTTGCCCCACGGTGTACACACGGACCCGGACGGCCGATTCCTGTCTTACCTTCACCACCACCATGCGGATGGTCATTCGGGTTCATAACGGAACCGCGAACGGTAGGACGGATTCCCATATGACGTTTACGTCCTGCTTTACCATAGTTGACCAGGTTGTGATCACCATTACCTACAACTCCGATAGAAGCGCGGCACTCAAGCGGAACCATTCTCATTTCACCGGAGGGAAGTCTGAGGGTTGCATATTTGCCTTCCTTCGCCATCAGCTGAGCGCAGTTTCCTGCAGAACGAACAATCTGTCCGCCTTTGCCCGGGTGAATTTCAATGTTATGTACCTAGTACCAACTGGGAATAGCAGAACAGTGGCAGGCAGTTTCCTGGTCTTACTTCTGCTTCAGCACCACTCATAACTTTCATTCCGACTTTCAGTCCTTCAGGTGCGATGATATATGCTTTTTCACCATCTTCATAGCAGATCAGAGCAATGTTAGCTGTTCTGTTCGGATCGTATTCGATACCAAGTACATTAGCGTGCATATTGTCTTTCTTCTCTTGAAGTCTACCAGTCTGTATTTTTTCTTAGCTCCGCCTCCGCGGTGTCTAACTGTGATCTTACCCTGATTGTTACGTCCAGAATTCTTGCTCAGAGATACGACTAGACTTTTCTCAGGGGTCCTTTTTGTAATCTCAGAGAAATCAGATCCAGTCATATGTCTTCTGGAAGGTGTATATGGGTTATAGGTTTTGATTCCCATTGATGTTTCTCCTTTCAACTATTTATTGTCACGCTTAGCCTGCGTATATCGTTTGATTAAGTCAGATCTTAGAGTCCCTGGAAGATTTCGATGTCTTTGCTGTCCTCGGTCAGAGCAACGATTGCTTTCTTGCTCTTTGCAGTTTTTCCGACTGTCATACCACGTCTTCTTCTTTCCGTCCATGTTCATGGTGTTTACGCTTTTTACTTTTGTTCCTTCGAACATTTTTCTCAACTGCTTCTTTAATCTGAGTTTTGGTTGCTTCGGGTGAACAAAAAAGGTGTATTTTTGTCGCCCATAGCGTTCATGCTTTTTTCTGTGATAACCGGCTTTAAGATCACATCATAGTACTGTACATTTGCCATTATGCGTACACCTCCTCGATTGTTTCTACAGCTGCTTTTGTAACTACAACGGTGTTGTGTTTCAGCAGATCAAATACGTTGATGGTATTTGTCAGAGCTGTCTCAACACCTTCGATATTTCTTGCAGACAGAACTACGTTCTGGTCGTTGTCATTCAGGATAACCAGTGCTTTGTCAGCTTTCAGGTTTGCCAGAACATTTTTCATAGCTTTTGTCTTGATCGCGTCAAATTTCAGTTCATCAACAACGATGAATTTGTTTTCCTGAACTTTAGAAGTCAGAACAGATTTCAGAGCTGCTCTTTTTTCTTTTTTGTTCAGTCTGATTGTGTAATCACGTGGCACCGGAGCGAATACCATTCCGCCGCCTGTCCACTGAGGAGCTCTGGTTGAACCCTGTCTTGCATGACCTGTTCCTTTCTGTCTCCACGGTTTTCTTCCGCCGCCGCTTACTTCAGAACGAGTTTTAGCTTTCTGAGTTCCCTGGCGATTATTTGCAAGCTGCCGAACTCCTGCCATATGCACAAGGTGTTCATTTACTTTTTGCACCGAAAATGGCATCGTTCAGTTCCATTGTTCCAACTTCATTGCCTTCCATATTGTAAACAGATACGTTTGCCATCTGTGTGTTCCTCCTTTCACAAAATCCTATTTACCAGATTTTACAGTTTCTTTAATCGTTACTAAAGATTTCTTAGGTCCTGGTACAGCACCCTTGATTAACAGTAAATTGTTCTCTGCATCTACTTTTACGATCTCCAGATTCTGTACGGTGATTCTCTTATTTCCCATCTGTCCAGGCATTCCTATGCACAGCGCATCCTGTCATCCTAGAACAGCTAATATAAGTCCAGCAGGAACACGGTCTGCCTTTTTAAAATCATAGTCAATGGACCAGGCCAGTACCTCTCTGCCAGTGTCTACCTTTTTCAGACCTGCCTTACAATCGTACAAATGCTCCGCCATCTGCAATATGTAATCGGCAGTTATCCGAAGGCCTTCCCTTTGCCGAATAGATTTTCCGGGATGCCTCAGGGCGTTTCCGCCACACTGTATGCCAGGAAACGCCACCGTTACCTAACAGATCTACCCTGCTCTTTCAAGTACCCAAAATATCCGGCTGTTCTTCTGTCATCGTAACGATTTCCCGCTTTCATTTTATCATGTACTTCTTTCACCAATTTTGCTATGCAATTCCCATAACATTCTTTATCTTTTGCAGTAACTTTTCTATTACTTTCCTCAGTATACCATGTTCAATTTGTCATTGAAACCCGTTTCTGACTGTTGCGGAATTATTCTTTTTCGTGTAACTGTTCTGATGAATACTGACGGCACACGCCTTCTACCTGGGCGATCTTTTTATGTATCACCTGCACCTTCGCTGCAGATCCGATGTTTTATGTATACTTTCTTATTGTTAGATTGTTCATCATACAGACCGCCGTCGGAATCTCTGGTCAACACAACCTGTATCCCCTGCTTCTCCAGTTTTCCTTCAGCAGCATCGTAATTTCCAGATTTAATTCTTTTTCTTTTTCACCATTGACACCTATCTTTCGGGATCCGTCCCGCCGTGTCCGGCATCCAGAACCACCGTAAGCCTTCTTCTTTTTCTGCTGGCTTACAAGCCTTGCTCCTTCTCTTGACAGACCAAAAGATTCCCGCCAAAAGCAAAACTGCCATCATCAACTCCATCCATTTCTTCTTCAAAAAAAAATCTCCCCGGACTTCTTTCTTCTATTATATGCCCGGGAAGTTTTTTCATTATCTTCTTTTATATTTAATACATCTCATCTTCTTCATCAGACTTTCTTCTTCCGGTTCCAATACCGGCAGCACGGATTTCTCTAATGACCGATGTTCAATAATCTCCTCTTCCATATCATCTTCCAGATCCTGCATAAATACGGGAATTGTACTTGCAATACTATGTACCTCTCTACAGGACTCCATGATCCGGCGCTGAACCTGATTGATCAATTCCACTGTGCTGTTTAATTCCTCCTGTACCGCAAGATACTTTTTCTTTCCTTCCGATAATTTCTCATCAACCTCATTTTGCACCGATTCCAGGCAATTCTGTGCCGCTGCCTGCGCTTGTTCTAAGATCTGTTCACTTCGCTCATTTGCATCCTTTATGATCGTATCCGCACGAAGCTGCGCTTCAAATACAAGCCTTGCAATGCTGTCATAATTATCAATATAAGTCTGATATTTTCCTCTGATATCCTGTTCAAGAACCGCAATTCGCTGTTCTCTCTGATTGAGCTTCTCGGTCAGCTCTGCTATTTTTTATCTTTTTTCCTTAATCGTATTGAGAAGTCTTGTCTTCTCTGCATAATTCTCATCTTTCATTCTGGTAATACCTTCCGAAACATCATCTTTATCGTATCCTCCCATCAACGTGGTTCTAAACAAATCTCCATTGTTTTTTACCCATATATACTCCTCCTGTCTTTTTGTTCCTCTTGCTGCTGTTTCCATATTTCTGCGGGCACCTTATTTCAAATACCGGTTAATAATCTCCCAAACCGTACTTCTCTCCAGACCAAGTCTCCACTGTGCAACACCAGCCAAACCATAACTTTGAATCACCTTCATCTTCTCTTCTATGGATTGTTCGTCCTCTACCCAGATCGTATAACGTGCCGCATCATTTTCAGAAATTGCTACATTCTGCCCCAACTTTGCATCCCAGGTCTTCGCCATCTGGTGTTCCTGAATATAGCGGTCTGCTCCATCCATACTCAAAACCTCACTGGTTGGCAGTTCCTGACCAAAAGTCTCTGTCCATACCCTCGTATAGAAAGGAATCGCATTGATTACCTTTTCTGCCGGCACTTCTTTAAGCGTCTGCCGGATGCCATCCTCCACAAACGGAAGAGAAGACACTGATCCTGCTTCCTCTCCACCTGAATAATGCTCATCATACCCCATAATAATCACGTAATCCACAATCTTTCCCTGGGTTCCGCGCTTATAATATCTATTATAATTCTGTGGAACCGGATTATCAACCGAAACTACAAGATTTTTTTCATGAGCCTTCAAAGTCAGTTCTCTTAAAAAACTGCAGGAAATGAGGAATCCCCTCCTGTGATAACTGTTCAAAGTCGACATTAATTCCATCCATACCGCTGGAATCTGCAAAACCCCATCAGCTGATCGATAATACTTGCCCTTTTTGCCCCATCAGCCAAAACTTCCTGCGTGGTAACATGATCACTAAAATTATCAATCAGTCCCCAGACTTCCAATCCCATAGCATGTGCCTGCTCTACATACTCACGGCTAGCAAGAGATGTAACTGTTCCATCGTTATCTTCTAACTTAAACCATGTAGGTGAAATTACATTCAGACCGGAAGTATTCGCCACAAGGTCCGGTAATGCTGCGTTCCCTTCCGCATTCGTGATCTGATGCCATCCCAGATTAATCTTACCATCCCTGATAATCTGTGAAAACTGCAAAGACGTATCCACCGCGCGGACAGGTACATCCTCCGGAACAGTCAACGCTTCATTCTCCACATAGCCAATACATCCCTGCTCTGTGGATACCTTGGACCATTATCAAGCGCCTCCAGAAGAATCAGGGTATCCCCCTGTGCTGCGTTCTGAAGCACCTTACTCTTAATACCACCTTTTACCCTGACAGCAGTATCCTTTGTCACCTGAACCTGCTGCAGATCTGTCCACTTCGTCCGTATCACTGCCCTTGCCGGCTCTGAAAAAACTGCACATTCAATATCTGTAACCTGCATAATGAAATGGACTGCCAGATAAGGTACCAGGGTCAAAAGGTTATGCGTTTCATGCTTGCATGAAAAAGCATGACTTTGGGACCCGTAAAACATGAGAAAGTAGCCCGAATAGGGCGGATTTCGAATGTTTTTAGGATTGCGGGAGCATGAAATGCGGAGCAATCCGTGTATCATAGGGGGTCAAAATACCTTTTGACCCCAACATCATTTATATCCAGTATACAAGAACCCCTATTTAAGGGCAAGTGTTAATTTTCTTCATTCTGACAAAATCTGACGGCAGTGTTATGCACAAGGGACCCATGATCTGCCGTCAGATTTTTCCTGACATTCAAACAGGCAGTGCCATCTTACTTTGCTCTACAAAGGATGTTCGTCCTCTTTACATATATAAAATCCACCCAAAGCCGCTCCATACTTCCGCGATATACTTTCCTATCAATCATGCGCCATCCTCTCTAAACTAAATTTCTAACAGGAACACGGCCAATCATCAGAAAACCTCGTATATGTAACATTTTGTAAATTACTGCTCAAAGGCAGCAACTATAGACCTTAACAACTATAAGGCACAAAATCGTTATTCCTATACACCAGACATTGAATACGCTCCGGATGAAATGTTGTGCTACCTGGTTTCATGTCATAAGAACTGCAATAACAGACACATGATTTTATCTGCTTGATATCACTTGGGAAATAAATTGATTAAAATATAGATATCCTGTCGAAAAATCTGAACCGGCGAATTGCCAAAGCTTATGAAATGTATTAAAGACTCATGAATATTGGTATCTTGAAAGTATCACTTCCTCTCTTACCACGTATCCATCATTGTCACTTCTTACTACTAATTATACTCATATGTGGAATTTTTTTCAAGTAAATTAAAAAAAACGTGAAGTTCTTTACATCTTTAAGGTTGATGGTATATACTATATGTAACGATAGCATCTTGCAGCCATCTGCCTTATGAAATGACTGCTGATTGTTTATCGTATGAAACAAGCAGCCATTGACAGTATTTCGCTGTTGCGACTAAAAAGGATGTGATTTTATGAAAATAGAAAAAATTAATGACAATCAGATTCGTTGCACGCTTACCAGCGATGATTTGGCAAACCGGGAAATTAAACTAAGTGAATTGGCTTACGGAACCGAGAAAGCCAAGAATCTGTTTCAGGATATGATGCAGCAGGCACAAAAGGAGTTTGGTTTTGACTCTGATAATTCTCCGTTGATGGTGGAAGCAATTCCCATATCACCAGACAGCATTGTCCTCATCATCACAAAGGTAGACGATCCGGAAGAATTGGACACTCGTTTTTCAAAATTTGCTCCTGACGGTAATGACGGTGCTTCCGCTGAAGTTCCGCAGATGGCAGGTGCAGATGACATCATCGATATCTTCCATAAACTGACCGAGGCCAAGAAAAAGCTGCAGGAATTAAAAAAGGATGCAAAGGATCATACCTCCAGACAGAAAGATGTGCCTGTAAATTTAATTCATGCATTTATTTTTCAGTCTCTGGATGACGCAATCCTTGCTGCCCATGGACTCAACGGATATTTTACCGGCAGGAACTCTTTATATAAAAATGAAAAAGAGGGGAACTACCATCTGGTACTCCATCAATCCGGTTACACACCAGAAGACTTTAATAAAGTTTGCAATATCTTGTCTGAGTACGGAACCGGCACCAATTTTTCCGCTGCCTCAGAAGCATATCTCCATGAGCATGGAACTTTGATCGTTGCCAAACAGGCGTTGCAGCAACTGACAAGTTTATAATGGCGCTTAATAGAAAAACCCGCAGCAAATCATCTGCTGCGGATTTTTCTGTATCACTACAAGACAAAAAAGTCTCATCCCCCTTATTCTTTTCTTATGCCTGTCCTGCAAGAAAATCATTGATCTGCTGTTCCAGCACGTCAGCATCCATTCCGTGAACCATAGCCGCCTCTTCGAGTGTCTCGCCCTGAGCAGACGGACAACCGATACAATGCATACCTGCTCTCATCAGGATAGCTGCAATATTCTGATCTAATCTGATCAACTCACCGATAGTCATATCTTTGGAAACTTTTGCCATGTTCTGATTCCTCCTTCAACTCGTTACACTGCTGCTGTTTTATCTCTTTACCTGCATATCACAGGCACTGTGTCTTAACAGCTACACTGTGTTTTTCATTATAATACCTTTTTATACTTTCGCAAGTCCCACATCATTTGAGTTGCTCCATGTCACTAAAAAACGGTTATCTTTTTCCTATTTCTAAATTCCTTTCTCCCTTGTCAGATACTTTTCCAAAGATCGTCTTTGTCGTATTCTCAAAAATAAAATTATTCATGTGATCTATCCTCTCTATTGATTTATTTTTCAGTCGCTTTCTATATTGATCACCACATATTCACAATGCTCTTCTGTTCTGATTGGATATCCCCATCCGGTAAATCCGGAAGATACAATCACTTTACATGCACCTTCTTGATATTCTCCATAATTCAATATTCCTGCCAGTTCTGACAAAACGCCAACGGGCCAGACCTGTCCCGCATGCGTATGTCCGGAAATCTCCAGATCCACACCCTGTGCACTGTTTTCTTCCGCTTCCACAGGCTGATGATCCGCCAGAATAATATATTTCTCCCGGTCAATCCCATCCAATATCTCCTCTGTGGATGCTCTTCCGGAAACATTTCCCCATGCGGCATCCCCTCTCCCTGCAATGACAAGATCATCACGAATCTCTACATAATCATCTTCCAAAATTACAATTCCATTTTCGGTTATGGCATGCTCCAATTCCTCGTTTGTGAAACTCCGGTTCTGTGTATATGGCTGTCTGTCATGATTTCCGTATACATAATAAATACCATAATGATTTGTAATTCCGCCTAATATCTGAAAAACCTCCTGCATCTGCTCTTTTGAGGTTCCCTCCTCTACGATGTCACCCCCAAGCACTACAATATCCGGATTCTGCGCATTGATTTCTTCAATCTTATTTTTCAATACTTCCGTATCCTGTATTGTACCATAATGTATCTGTGATCAGAACCACTTTATAATCGCCCAGATTTTTTTCTGTCTTCAAAAGATATTCCGTTTTGATCACATGGTTCATATTAAAAAATCCATATATAAGCAACAGTGCGGCAGCTGCAACGGAAGTAAACCGCATCCATACAGCCTTCTGCCGAACCTATATAGTTTCCCCGGCTGTCGCTTATGGCAGATTACTTTTTGTAAACAGGGCAATCACATCAAACAGCAGCGCAAACGTCAGCAAATGAAGAATAATCACAATCCTGACACTCCACATATTTCTGCAAGCCAATGCTATGACCACGGCTAAAACTACTGCTGATATTTTTAAATGGGATTTTTCTCACATCCATACCATAAAATTCCATGGTTCTTCGAATATAGCAATATACATAGATCCCCACCAATATTTCTACCGCGATTAAAATCAATCGAAAAACAGCCATCAAACCCTCCTTTATTTTCCAACTTCCACTACCTGTTTCACTGCTTCCAAAAATTTCCTCACTGTTTCAGAGGGTCTGGTAGAATGGAGAATCCCAAACGGAATCGTATAATTCCACTCAACCGCCTTATTAAAACTCCCGGCATCCGCTACACGGATAAATGTTTCTAACTGTGGATTGTACAAATTTCTTACCTCCTGCTATTGCTATTCATCTTCTCACTTTTAGGATAGCACTCCCTTTTTGTTTCTGTCATCGCTTTTTATTTAAAAATCTACTTATTTTCCCAAACCAAGACTTTTGCCCACGCAATGACATCCTCTGCGCTGTCAACAACATCTTCCCTTGAAACTTTATAGCTATTGGTGCTCACAGTCGCATTTGGCTGCATTTTCTGGATTGTGCTTTCTGTTCTGGAAAAACCACTGCCTCCATGAGGACAAAATGGGATAATTGTCTTTCCCGAAAATCATATTCTTCAAGAAATGTATAAAGCGGCTGCGGCATATTCCCCACCAGTTCGGATAACCAAGGATGATCGTGTCATACTGCTCTGGATTTTCAATATGTGAAGCAAGTTCTGGCCGGGCATCCGCTGCCTGTTCGTCAGAAGCCTGATTTACCAATGTCTCATGATCCAATGGATATTCCTGTACGGTTTCAATACGGAATAAATCACCGCCAATCGTCTCCTGAATTGTCTGCGCAATATACTGCACATTTCCTAATTTCTCACCATCCTTCACTACGATGCTGGCACCGGCAATTGCATCCGCGCCATCCGTATCCACATCCTCCGGGACAGAAAAATATGCAATCAAAATACTTCCTTCGTCGGAAACAGATTCTTGATTCTCTGAAACCTTATCTACAGTCTGGGAAGATTTATTTTCTACACTTTTCTCGCTCTCTTCGACTTTGTTGGAAGATGTTTCCGTCTGTGTCGTCTGATTGGCATCTTCTTTTTTTCACTGCTGCAGGCAGCCAGAGAAAAAACCAATGTTGCTGAAAGAATCATAACTGTCAATTTCTTCATTTCTGTTCTACTCCTTATTTAAAAGATTTATGTTGTTGGGTTCAACAAACATTTTTCCTACAATACCTATGGATTGCTATGCACTTTGTGGTATCATATGTATATATAGTATAATTTACGGTAGCTACTACCGGTCAACACCAAATAAGATTTTTCACACTTTTTTCACCTTTTTCCTTCTCTGTGATTCAGTAAATGCAGCCAGACAAAAATATCTGGCTGCATTACATCCTCACAATTCTTCTTATCGGATAAAATTTGTAAAGATGGGCGGTTCTTGCTTCGGCATAGGTATACCTGCTTTTCTTGCCGCTTCCTGACATTTCAGCATATAAGCCATATTTCTTCCCAATACCCGCATCGTATACAACCCTCGGCATCCTGCTTCACCTGTTCTGCACTGGCCCCATGCACCATATTCCAATATCTGGAGGATACCACCGGCATCTCCTGAATGGTAAAATATTTATTCATCTGATCAAATGTTGCAGTTGTTCCTGCACGTCTTGCTGAAATCACTGCCGCTGCCGGTTTCATATAAAACGCTTTATTTGCATTGCCTCCCAATTCGGAGTAGAACAACCGATCCATAAATGCCGTCACATTCCCGCTGGCTGCACCATAATGAACAGGGGTTCCAAATATAAATCCATCTGCCTCATAAGCCTTTTTCCGGAACTGATTGACTACATCATCAAATACGCACTTCTGCTTCTCCTGGCATTTCTTACAGGCAATGCAGCCTCCTATCGGTTTATTCCCAATCCAGAAAATCTCTGTCTCAATCCCTTCTTTATTTAACGTTTCTGCAACCTCACATAAAGCTGTATAAGTGCAGCCTGTTTTATGCGGACCTCCATTTACTAATACTACCTTCATACCAATCTCCTGCCTTTCCTGAAATATTACCTGATAAGTTATAGTTTCTAATATCCTAAGCCATCCAGCCAGTCTGCCACGTCATCGGCAGCATCTGTCACATCCTGTTCACTAACCGTAAATCCATCCCTGATAACCTCTGCATCTGGTTCCAGTTCCTGAATTGTCTCAATCGTACCTGAAAAGCGGCTTCCATTATGTACATTGAAAGGAATGATCGTCTTTCCTGAAAAATCATATTCCTCAAAGAAACTGTACATCACCATCGGCATATCTGCCCACCAGTTCGGAAAATAAAATCTCTCATTTAATAAAAAATCCTTATTTTATAGCTATTCTACACAATACACATTTTTCAATTTTGCTTAGCTGTCCATCCGTTCTGTCAAATCTCTATTTTTTGACATCTTTTCCAGTTTTTTTCGCCATCTTTAGATTCTCTTTTTTTCAATCGTTCGTTTTCTTCCAGCAATCTCCTCAATTCATTCTGATAAATATCGACCTGCTTTTCCAGGCTTTTCTCTCGCACTTCCCGCTTAATCTGCGCCATTTTACCTTGATCGGCCTTTTCTCGTTCTTCATTCAACACAGACTTTACTTCCTAATTCTTATAAAAAATCCTCTGGACAAACCTGTATTTTGCGAAAGTTCGGCCACTGATAATGATTTTCCTTCCGAAGCCGTTCTGCGGATTTCTTCAACAGCAAGTGCTATTTTTCTTCTGCTTTCCTGGCGGTTGACTTCATTTATCTTATCGTATTTCGTCATTAATAAATTCCCTCCCAGGTTGTTTTCCATCTTTTCATAATATTCCATGGATTTTTTAGCGAGTTCTTCATCAACCAGTCCAATATTTTTCTTTACAATTTCATCCGTTGAATAACCCATATAATCACGGATTGTCTGAATCGAAGTACCGTTCCGATAAAATGTCTTACACAATTCTTTCTGATAGCCGTTTCCTTTAAACACATATTCATCTGTCAATATACCTGCCTTTCTGCACTCTTTCATGATTGCATTTTGGAAGCCTTCCGCAGTAAACTTCTTACCAGCATTTAGGAAAAGCAGATTTTCTATATGTATGCGATTTCTATTCGAATATTTCAGGACAAGCCAATGCAGGATGTCAGGAACAGGGATACTTCTGGTAGTATCCGGCACCTTCATCCAGCTATGCTCATCTTTATAATAGAAATCCGCATTTCTTAAAAGAAATAATTGGCCTTTTCTAATTCCTGTAAAAAGTAGAATTAGACTCATTATTCGCAGCTGTTCTGGAAATTTCCTGAGATGAGCCGATAACAAATCCAGTTTTTGATCTAATTTGTCTATTTCATTTACAGTCGGATAATTCTTCTTATAATACAACGCAATTGGACTAGAAAACTCACTAATGCAACCAGTCACTTGTAGGTAGCATAAAAATGCCGAAATAACCTGCAATTTGTTGTTATAACTTTGGGCTTTAATATTTTGCATAGTCAATCGATTAAAATATTCTTTTATAATAGCAAACTCAATATCCAAAAAGGAAAAACTATCAATCGTGTTACTGCGGCTATATCTTTTAGACAAAATATTCAACCGTTCAACAAACCAAACATTGGCTTCCCAATCAATTTCCGTAGACTCCACAAATAATACTTTCCGGCAAAACAGGACAAATATTGTCATATTCTCTTTTCAGCATAGAATAATATTCCGGCTCCTGATTTTTCTCCATTTTCATAATATTTTTTAGACCGCTTTTTTCAGCATAGCAAAAACAGGCACTTTAGCGGAAGCAAGTACCTGTTTCGTCTATCTTCTCTTTTTTATTGTTCTTACAATTTCATTCAGAAGTATTTCTATCTGCATCTTTATCTTTTCATCAAGATCTTTATCAAAATCCCAGTACAATATTCTCTGGTCAGACTTTTTTGAAACGATTGAGCCACATTACCTTTAAAATGTTCCGGCAGATAGATTTTCTGTTTAAGCGGAATCTTTTTCTTCATATGTCTTGTCAAAGTAACCTTTATTTTTCAATCCATTGTCCTAATTTTCGACCGCCGATACGTTCAATAATGCCCCTTCCTGCATTGCTTTCATAAGGCGTTTTACTTTTCGTTCAGAACAATCAATCTCCAGCGCAATTTGTTGCTGCGTTGCATGAGGATTTTTCTTTATCGTCAATAGTATCTTTTTCTTCCAAAGTGCCATTTAAAGTGCCACTTTTAAAGTGCCATTTTGTTCTTTTTTGGCACTTTAGAGTTCAATAAAGGTGTAAATTTTACCATAATATCTTCTAAATAAATTTTATATTCCGGCAAAGGAACACCATACTTTTTGCAAGCTTCACATATCTTCTATCCCACGTCCCCACGTTTCTACATATCCTGCCCTGAAAAATCCATTGGCAATATTTGATTATAAGGTTGCGAACGATGGCGTTCCATCAATGTTTCCACTGTCCAGCCTACCGGAAATACACAGTCATTACTGATATACACTGCATCTTCATGAATCCGAATCTGTATCGGAACTAATGCTGCATAATTAGAATGAATAATCGCATTATATACCGCCTCCCCTGACAGCCGCTTTCGGAAGCGGATATGTTTCAATTCTGGTAACATTGTCATAAGATATCATTGCCTTCATATACTTCAAGTAAATCAATTCTATAACCCTGTCTGCCTGTATAAATAATGAGCCATGAATCTCGTCCTGATAACGCAGGTCAGAACCTTCTCCAAAATATCCATTTTGATATACGCACCTGTAACCCATTTTTCCGGATTGCGATGAAACAGAAGAATTGCCGCACGTTTCAACCTTCCTTGCTCAAAAAGACCAAGGCTGTCCAAAAGTTGTTCATTGCTCATATTTAAATCTTCTTCCGTCATTCGACCGCTCCGCAGGGCCTCCCCGCCTGAAAATATCAAAACTTTCTTTGTCCAAATCTTCAACAGTAACACCATCTACCGGAACGGCATCCCATTTATATCCTGTTTTAGACAATAGAAACTCTGTCAAAGCCGCTCCTCTTAAAAGCTGCTTTGTACTGCCGTCCGATAATGATATTCTCCTTTGTAATTGACTGGATAACTGCTCGGATTGACACAGATTTCAATATAATCCTTGTCCTCTTTGTAAGCAAATTAACATCCACAATAATACCAAGAATATCTCGTACTTTATTAGGTATATCTTCAAGTAGCTTTTTTACTGTCTGGTACGCCAATTACAATACCGTTATCATCAGTTCCAATATACATCTTGCCGCCCTGAGCATTTGCGAAACCGCATATCCATTTCAAATATTCATCACGCCAAGATTCTTTCCATTCTATGTTTTGGTTTTCTGCCACGAATATCTCCTTCTTATTCTAGTTATATACATATTCAATACAAACGGGCCAAGTCTTGTAAACTAATGTTATTGTCTGAATCTGGTATTGCATCCTTATACAAATTATTCGTAAAATAGCGTTTCCTATAATTATAATTTGATGTAACCTTTTTCTTCGATTTCTGTCACGCACTTAACAGACTTTTTGAATGTTTTATCATTCATAATGAAATATAGCGCCTCCGGATTCACTTCTGCATAATCCATAAGCAAAGTATTATGTGTTGTAAGGATTAATTGTCCTTTAATTTGATGTCCTATAGCAGCTAACAGTTTTGTTGCTAATAAATCATGAATCCCAATTCCGTATTCGTCTATAATTACACAACTTCCAGAAACAGCAGAAACTAAATATGGCAATAGTTCCATAATCTCTTTTGTCCCATTCGACTCAAGTTTAAAATCAATATCAAATTCATAATTTTCTATACGCTTGCGTAAAACAAATCATACTGTATTCCATCCTTGGTTCCTGATTTTTTTTATAGAAGGCTTTTACCACATCATTGAACAGAGATTTAAAAAATTGATTAATGAGTATTTCTACTTCATCTAATTTATTCTTGTCTTTCTTCTCAATAGTCCCACTTACAAGATGTCCAAAAAATTGGTTTTCCGCATTTAATGTTAAACTTTGCCCTTCTGAATCTCTAGGTATCCGAAAATTAATATTTTCAAATGCTGTCATTAGCTTCATTAAATTAATTGATATATTTGAATTAATATATGTATCAGACTTATCTCCCATTTCAAAATAAAGAATAGAAAGTAATGTATGTTTGCCCCAATACATTTCTATTTGATTACTGATTAACTCATAAAATTCCTTGGACTCAAATATTTTTTCATTTATGTAAACATCATCATCCTCAATATTAAAATAACAGCCTCTTTTTTTATTAAGCCTAAATTTAAACGTTCCTTTGATAATATTGTAGGCATCCATTTCTACATAATAACATCCACTTCCACCATCTATATTAAATTCGTATTCCAAAGACATATTCTCATTCGAATTAATCATCTTATATTCTTCAATAAGATTTTCAATTCCATTTATAGATAATTTCGATCTTAATATTTTCAACATTACATCAGGTTTTAGTGGAAAATCTTCTGGTGGACTAAACTTTTTCATCCAACAAATCTTTAAGCATACCTTTGACCTGCATTGTTGTCATCGTACGCTTTAACGCTAGAAATGCTTGTGAAATAGTTGTTTTTCCGCTTCCATTTTCGCCATAGATTATTATTAATGGTTTGCTTTTTCCCTTTTTAGACTGAAAATCAATCTCCACATTCTTAAATGATTTAAAATTTTTAAGCTTAATATTAGTAAACATATCTCCATTCTCCTCCATACTATATTTTATAACATTTTTTGCCCGATACAGTCAAGGTTTCACAGTATCTTTTCTCGATTTTGTTATAAAATATTACATTTTTTTAATTTTTCTATTGACATTAACTGGAAGCAAGGATATAATAATCTCGACTTAGCACTCCTGTTATTAGACTGCTAAAATCCCAATAATCAAAGAAACCAGTAGCTCCAACTACTGGTCCCTAAAGAAGTGTTAACTTTTCTTTTAGATTATCATAAATTTCTCCAGACTTCAACGGGAACGTTTATTCGGTTTCTTCGATTATTGTTTACATATATGTAACTCGCAAACAATACTTCACAGAGCAAAGGAGAATCTTATTGAAAGAAATTATTGTTTTAAGTTCAAAAGAATATGACAACTCAGAAACAACAAACTATGGTGACTGTATCTTAATCAATACAGGAACTGAATTAATCATCTATGACTGCGGTCATGAGGCTCATGCCAATGTAGCTATTGACTATATGAACCAGAATGGTTTTGACAAGGCCAAGCTTATCTTATCGCACAACGATTCAGATCACTTTGATGGTATTCTAAAACTTTTAAACGAAGACAAACTCTCTGTCATTCGTACAACATTACTCCTAAAGTACAAAGATAAAATTCTCGAAAAAATTGACGATAAACGCAAAACTCGAGATTCCGTTGCAGAGCAAATCTTAGTTTTGTATAATAATATCGCAAAACTTACTGGCGCACCATTAGAGGATATTTATGAACATCCCGAGGACTTGTGCAGTGAAGTCAGCATTGTTGGTCCCGATTTCGATTATATGATTGAAACCGTTGCCAAACATTTAGATGGACGTGAAGGCGATACAATGGATGGAGAAACCGCAGTAAACGCTACAAGCATCCAAGTCAGCGTCAAACTTGGTATACATAGCCTATTACTTTGCGGTGACTGCTCATTCCCAGCAATCGAGGACATTGTCCGTAATTATGATGCTGTGCAGCTTCCTCATCATGGAAAAATAAGCAAGCCGAAAAATATTCGAAAAGAAATCAGACCAAATATATTCCGTGTATATTGTTTCGGATAATACAGGAAATACAAATGGCGGTTCAGACAACCTGATCGCTACAGGTCATAGGGCCTATATCACCAAAAAGTCTGGAAATATTACTATCAATAGCTCTATTATTTTCTCATCTTCCTCTGTTAAAAACCGGAAGAGTTTTGGGAGTTTGATTATGCGTCTTTTTGACTATCTTTTTATATCTTCTTAAATGTCCGCAAAGCCTTATTTTATAGGCTCTACGGGCATTTTTCTTTTGTGGTAAACCTCACATATCTAGGTCTATCTTCTTATATTTTCGCTATCAATCGTGGTTAAAATCGTGGTAAATACTTCTTATGCAATTAGACGCTGAACCTCTGATTTTGCGGTATCTATGGACGCATGAGCGTACCAATTCATTGTGATACTAATATTTGAATGTCCCATGATATACTGTAAATCTTTCGGGTTCATGTTCTTGCTTGCCAGTCTTGTGCAGAACGTATGGCGTAGCGTATGCGGTGTGATATGTGGCAAGGGATTGTCCTTGTGGTGCTTGTTATATTTCTTTACCATACGGACAAATAAGGCGTTGTAATCAATCGCAACTTTTGGCTTGTCCTTATGATTGACAAATAAGAAATTGCTCTGTCCGTCTATCACAAATGGTTCTGCCTTTGGGTGTTTCTTCATAACCCGTTGAAATGCCTGTATTGTTTCTCTGCTTAATGGTACTTGCCTTATTCCGCTTTTCGTTTTAGGCGTTTCAATATAATAGCCCTGTTCCTTGCTCTTTAATAACTGGTGGTCGATAATTACAACTTCATTCTTGAAATCAATGTCAGCTACTGTCAGTCCGCACAGTTCCGAGATACGAAGTCCAGTCTTTAACAGTATCAGCACATCATCATAATGGTTGTGATACACGTTGTCCGTCTTAATAAATGAGAGTAGGGCTTGTTCTTGTTCCTCTGTCAATGCCACTTTCTCTTTGGTATCATTTTCTAGGACTTCACTTAACTTGAAATCAAAGGGATTCTTCCTTACGCAATCGTCTTGTATGGCGATATAGAATGACGCTTTTAACGAGCGTTTATGGTTGTTAATAGTATTGTAGGAAAAGCCTTTCTCTTTCATGCGTAACGCCCATTCCTTAGCGTCAGAGGGCTTGATTGTATCAATGCTCCTAGCACCTAACTTATCCTCTTTCAATAACCGCATGAGTTGTTCCCGTTGTTTTATTGTGCTTTTCTTCACGTTTGCCCTCTGTGCGTTCTGTTTGGCATAGAGTTGGCAAAGCGTCATTTTCTTGCCTGTGCTGTCGATACCGTCCTCAATATCCCGTCTTATCTGCTGTTCCAGTTCTCGAAGTGAGGGTTTTTCCCGTTTTCCCTTTGGTGTCGGGTCTGTGGGTGTCAATCTCCAAGCATACACATATTTTGTGTTTCCAAATGCGTCTACATATTTATATAAGTATTTTCCGTCTGTTCGTTGGCTCTCTCCAGTATGCAGGATACGTCCTTTGTTATCCCGTCTTTTTTCTTTCATGGTGTCTGCTCCTTTCCTTGTTGGAAAGAGCCTTGATATGACTTGTGTTCATCATAACACATACAAGGCTCATTTGCATTAGATTGCGTTCAATTTGTCAATGACCTGTTCAAACTGTCGGCGTTTAATCTGTATGGGTTGCCATTCATAATGAGCCAGCCAGCGTCCTTGTTTTCCTCTGCTAAGCGTCTTAACTTGTTTTCTCCGATACGGAAATACTTTGACGCTTCTTCAATGGTAAGGGTGTATTTTTCCCATACGGGAATATCGTTGTTATTCATCAGATACCCCCTTTCCCATGTTTCGTGTCATACTGGATATAGGGAATAAGGTCGGTGCGGTTTATCCTCTGTAAATGAGCGGTTAATTTACTGGAAAGGGAATTGCTGTATCTTGCCTTATCAAGCATAGTTCCCACTTTTTCCAGTCCGCCTAATGCGTCATGTTCTTCCAAGAAGTAAAAACTTTTGACAGCGGAAATCACGCCACCCTCTGTGAGCCATTGCTGTGTTTCTTCAAGGGAATTTTGCTGTTTTGGTACTTGCAGTTTTAAGACTTCCACAGCCCCTAAAAAGCGTTCCCAAAACCGACAAGTTTTCCACCTGCTCTTATTACTTTCGTTTCTGTTTGGTACGACAAAGCGTAGGTTGTTTGCCAATAGACCGAAAGCCAGTTCTCCAAGTTCCAGCGGTCTTTCCTTGAATGTCATGGCAAAAGCATGAGCCTTATCATCACGCAGTTGCATTTCTGTCCGTTTCCAACTGCCGACTTCCTCAAGCGTCTTATTATGTTTTGAACAGACTTCCTTATCCTTGTCATAAAAGCGGTAGGACAATCCCGATTTCCCAGCACCGATATAAACGGTCTTTGCGGTGTCGAAATCATCAAACTTGCTTTCGTCAAAGTGGTAGCCCTCACTATTCGAGATAAATTCCTCTTTTTCGCATTTCTTCTTTATCTGCTCTATGGTAAAAAATGGCTTTTCGTTTTTATCATCAATGGCAATATCCAGCCTAGTGAAGTGGAAGTTATCCTGTCCATATCTTCGCTCACAATGTTTGAACATATCCCCAAAAGTACAATTCCTACTGTCGAGAATACGGAAAATATCATCACACCCTCTGCCGGTCATAACAAGATAACAGCCTAACCCTTGTGGGTTATCCTCTGTCTTTCTTGCGTCCGCCCGATACATAAATATCTCCAATCTGCCAGCGTGCTTGATAGGTTTTGTATTTAATGCTTGCCGGATAGACATTGAAAATGTCAGTCGGTAAACCTAAAATGTGCATGATGACATCTTCAGCAGTTGCCGTATCAAATACAATGCTGATGTAATCAATCTTAACGGATAAATTTTGTGTGTAGTTATAGTGCATTACTCCTTTCGTATGTCCCGTTTTTTGCGGGGTAAAAATTGTGTTTTTTCCTTTATTTATCACAGTTTCTAGGTACTATGACATGTATGCGCAGGGCGGTGTTACATATACGCCCTTTACGAACGCCTAAAGGCGTTCCCTTTCTTCCTGTGTCTGCCCCGTTCTTAACGCTCACGAGCCTTGTAAGGCTCGTGGCTAAACGGAACAGCCCCAGTCAGAAACCTTATTTTCGGTCTGATAGTCCATGCTTATTCATGCTATCAAAGTGAAAATATATATTTTATATGCTTACTCAAGCGTGTGATTGACCCTAGCGTGCTTAATCACTCTGTCTAATACGATAATAACTCCATTAGAATTACTTGTCAAGAAGTTTTTGTTGACTTTTAGATATAGATTAAGTATGATATGCTTATAAATACCAAGAAAAGCAACGAAAGGAGCGATTATACTAAGTTATGGAGCATTACGAAAAGAAAATCAGTTTCTTAGGAGAGAACATACAGACCATAAGAAAACACAGAGGAATGAAACAACAGGAACTTGCGGACAAAATCGGTATCAATATGCAGAGCCTTTCCAAGATTGAACGTGGCGTGAATTATCCTACCTTTGATACGTTAGAGAAGATAATGGACGTGCTGGGTGTAACGCCCAATGAATTATTGTCGGGAGAATGGAAGTATATTGACCACACCGAGCCCTATATCATGGATATTATCAAACGGGAACAAGACTTCAATGTTTCCTTAGATTACCTGTCTGAAAATGAATTTTTCGATGATGAAAAAGAATGCACATTTTACAAGGCATATAAACTCATACAGTATATCCATAACTACATTACCAATGAGGTTACGGAGTTGGAAGAACTTATGGAAATCAAGCAGTTGATACAGCGTCAAAAACTGGAACGCATGATAAAAGTACATAAGGAAATGCGAGGGTTAGACCGATACAGAGAACAGCCCAAAGAGTATAAATACCATGACCCTTATGATGATTGGATATTTCGTCAGCTTGCGGATATAGACAACAGAAACAACATTCCCGACACTTCTCCACAAGTAGACTTCAATGAAGCAGACTATGAAGATTATCTAAAGGCGAAATGGAACAGAGGTCTTTAATTTCCTCTTGCATGGAAGATACAGCAAACAAAAAGCCCAGTAAAGAGTGCAAAGCACCACCAATGGTGGCAAGGCTCTTGACAGGGCTTTTTTTTTCTGTTGTGGGGTAATCAAGAGGAAGAAAGAAAAAGTGTGCATTTTTGTTCCATAAATGCTAAGGGTATGCTGATTTTTATTGTGGCGGATATATGGAACTGTTATAATATGGATATGAAGAAAGCGACAAATTTGAAAGTGTTAATAATTTTCAAACAGCCTCATTGCATGGAAATAAGAAACAGACTATCCTTAAAGTAGGAGGTGGCACAAATGGCAAATGAAGATAAAAAAAGATTTTAATGCTATGTTGCATGATAGTAAGGATATGCCAAAATTTCAAATTATCACAGACCAGAAAAGCATTGAGAAATATGGCGGAAGCAAAATGTATTTTGCTCCACCGATTGACTATGACAAAGTAATGAAAAAAGTTCCGTATGGGAAAGTTATTACTGTTGGAAAAATACGAGAACACTTTGCAAAATTGAGTGGCGCAGATTTTACAGAACCGATTACAGCGGGTATATTTGTTTCTATTGTAGCGTGGGCGAGTTATCAGCGTTCCGAAGATGAAACACCCTATTGGAGAACATTAAAAGCAAACGGAGAATTAAATGCTAAATATCCAAATGGTATTGAAGCACAGAAAGAAAAATTAGAAGCAGAGGGACATACCATTATTCAAAAGGGGCGTAAAAATATACGATACTATGTAAAGGACTATGAAAATTCTCTTTTTGATTTGAAATAGGCAAATTCTATTTCACAATTTCATATCTCTATACACAAAGCAGTTAGTCTTAGGATTGACTGCTTTTTTCATACCTAAATTTCAGATTGGAGTGATGAAATGGTGTTTGTTAGAGCTGTTCAATAAGATTATCGGTGCATAAAATTTTATTGTGGTGCAGATATGAAAATGATATAATGTGGATATGAAGAAACGGACAAACTAGAATTTGTCGAGCTGGTTAGTTCGAGATAATTTTGAGTTTGTTAAGATGTGGTGCACTTGATGGAATCACAGGTACGACATCATATTATGGAGGATGAAATAGATGATAGGTTTGATTGTTGCGAGGTCAAAGAATAATGTTATAGGCAAGAATGGTAATATACCATGGAAAATAAAGGGAGAACAAAAGCAATTTAGAGAGTTAACAACGGGTAATGTGGTTATTATGGGGCGAAAGTCTTATGAAGAAATCGGTCATCCGTTGCCTAATAGAATGAATATTGTTGTTTCCACCACAACAGAGTATTAAGGAGATAATTTAGTTTCAGTTAAATCATTAGAAGATGCATTATTATTGGCTAAAGGACGAGATGTATACATATCTGGTGGATATGGACTATTTAAGGAAGCTTTGCAAATAGTAGATAAAATGTATATCACAGAAGTAGATTTAAATATTGAAGATGGAGATACATTCTTTCCAGAATTTGATATCAATGATTTTGAAGTTTTGATAGGGGAAACACTTGGTGAGGAAGTGAAATATACGAGAACATTTTATGTAAGGAAAAATGAATTGAGTAGATTTTGGATTTAGGGTGTTTTCATAAATATATTGCTTTTTATGCATATATAAATTGTTGTAAGACAAATTTCAGTTTGAAAAGGGGAAATGAAAAAGTGGCAATTTCAAATATAAATACAATTATTAGTAATGATATTCAAAAAGTTTGGAACATTGTTTTAGCTGTTGATAAATATAACTCATGGCGAAGTGATTTGAGCAAAACAAAAATAATAAATGACAAACAATTTATTGAATACACAAAAAATGGATATGCTACTACATTTACCGTTACCGTTGTAGAACCATATAAACGCTGGGAATTTGATATGGAGAATAGCAACATGAAAGGTCATTGGATTGGTGTTTTTATAGACAAAGGGAATGAAACACAAATAGACTTTACAGAAAATGTGATACCTAAAAAGTGGTTTATGAAACCTTTTGTAAAAACCTATTTGAAAAAACAACAAAAGCAATTTGTTCTGGACTTAAAGAAAGCATTGGAATAATAAAATTCAAGATTGGAGGGTTGGAAATGGCTTCAAGTAAAGACTATTTACAATTTGTTTTAGAACAATTATCAGAATTACAAGAAATAACATATCGTGCAATGATGGGAGAATTTATTATTTATTATCGTGGAAAAATCGTTGGCGGTATATATGATGATAGGTTACTGGTAAAACCAACAAAGTCTGCAATTTCTTATATGCCGACAGTTACTTATGAAATTCCATACGAAAACGCCAAAGAAATGTTATTGGTGGAAGAAGTTGATAATAGAGATTTTCTGACGGGGTTATTTGATGTGATGTATGATGAACTACCAACGCCAAAACCTAAAAAAGAAAAAATAAACAGCTTCTAGTTTACAATTTCATATCCATATACACAAAGCAGTTAGTCTTAGGATTGACTGCTTTTTAAAAAGACACCATTTAGGTGTAATGATGTCTTTTGGGTGTTATTTTATAGGTCATATCAAGGCTCATTCAATCGTGGTAAAATCGTGGTAAAATGAGTTTTTTCTATACTTCAAAATACTTGAAAGTATAGTGTTTAATATGCTTTACAGATTCGGCTATTAACATAAGCAAAATACTCGTTGGCTTTGTTTATTTATCATCAAAAAACTATGTGATTCTAATGATATTGATTAAAGAAAGGTCCTGTTCTGCAACTGTTCCCCAGTAGTAGACGGACTTTTTATGATACTTTTTATATTTAATCCTTCAGTCCACACCTGAACATCCTATTCAGAAACACTTGACCTAAGTCCTACCCCTCTAACTAGTTACCTGTTCCTGCTAGTCATTATATTTCCCACTTACTGCATACACATTTTTTCCTATGCTTTGTGTATCGTGTGGCTATATTCAGTTGTATTTTAACTGGGTAGACGCTATACACAGCAAAAACCTTGCTCCATTTTAGGATACCCAACAAAGATTGTATCATAAGCCTCCAGATTCTCAATATGGGTTGTCAGCTCCGGACGTACATCTTCCTCCTGCTCTTTGGCTGCATAGTCGATTAATTCCCCGCCGTCTCCGGGATATTCCACAGCGGTCCGGATTGAAAAAATCTGTCCAGCCACTTGAAGAATTTTCATTTATGGCAAAAAGGACGTATAGTAAAATAATAACAGACAGAGTACCGTGCCGTAAATTTATCCAGGAGGTGCCAGTATGGATAAAATTTACGACAATTGTTGTGGTATTGATGTGCACAAAAAACTCATCGTTGCCTGCTTTCGATGCGGCAAACAGCAGGAAGTACGGGAGTTTGGTGCAGTAACCAGAGAACTTCTTGAGATGGCTGACTGGCTCAGGGAAGGCGGCTGTGAAATGGCCGCAATGGAGAGCACAGCCTCCTATTGGAAGCCTCTGTTCAACATCCTTGAGTCTTCTGATCTGAAAGCCATGGTGGTAAATGCCCGTCACATGAAAGCTGTTCCCGGACGGAAGACCGATGTAAAAGATGCTGAATGGATCGCAGATCTTCTTCAGCATGGGCTTCTTCAGCCAAGCTATATTCCTGGCAAAGACCAGCGGGAACTCAGGGAACTGGTTCGTTACCGTAAAAGCCTTGTTGGCGAACGCACCAGGGAATTGAACCGTCTCCAGAAAATGCTGGAAGGAGCCAACATTAAACTCTCCGGCACCGTATCAGATATCAACGGTAAAAGCGCACGCAGTATTTTAGAATATCTCCTTACCGGGAAGTCTATTGATGGATCCAAATATGATGAAATGTATGAGCAAAAGATTATTGCCCATAATCTCAAAGCTACTAAGGAACAGATCGTAGATGATCTAAATGGTGTTATGTCTCCTTTACAGCGACGGATGATGAAAAGAACTTCTTGTACATTTGGATGAACTCAACGTTCATATCAAAAATCTAAATGACGAAATTGACAACTTTATGAAGCCAGAAGAAAAACAGGCTTCACAGGCAATTCAGGATGTGACCGGTATAGGCAATACCAGCGCTCAGGCTATCATTTCAGTCATAGGTTCTGATATGAGCCGTTTTCCAACGGACAGGCACATTTCATCTTGGGCAGGATTGTGTCCCGGCGATAATGAGAGTGCTAAAAGAGAAAATCCGGCAAAACCAGAAAAGGGAATGCTCTCCTACGGACTACATTAATCACCTGTGCACATGCTGCTGTAAAAAATAAGAAATCCTATTTCTATGCGCAGTATATGAGAATCAGTGCTCATCGCGGACCAAAGCGTGCATATGTGGCAGTTGCCCATTCCATGCTGATTTCGATTTACCACATCCTTAAAGATGGTGTTATGTTCAAGGATTTGGGAGCCGATTATTATAATCAATTCAACAAACTCTGCGACCACATCGTGTTTTAAGTCTGACACTAACTACACCTCACTTTCAAAACTGGTATGAGTTTTCAAAGCCATGTACATGAACTATAAAAAGTGATATTAGTTTTCACAGTTTCAATAGTAACTAATAAAATAGCCTTGAGATAGATTATTTTCAAGGCCATTATATACAAATTTCTTCTATTATGCACGGTATGCACTTTTTATCGTTTACGCCACTCACATTATAAAACTTTTCATAAACAACTCAAACACAAATTAATCGAAATAATTTTTCATCCATCTTCAATTCAGCAATCTCTATTTCCTTCTTTTGACATATTTCAATAAATTCTTTTATACTTTACTTTATCAAACTTCATTCCCAAATAAATCTTTTTTGATTTTTTGTTTCATAAAAGTAATTATTGTCTTCAGACAATTCGATATTACCCGACTTCAAATAATCTTCCGAAAAAAACAGCCGCCACTCTTTTTTCGTATTCCCATTCCGGTGATTTGAATAAAATTGGATTTACGTGCACATTTTTTCTATCTTCATCATTTATGTAATAAATTTCCGATGCATCATATCGTTCCTCTTTGTAAATTATAGGATATAACATACAATCTAATTCAAAACCGCCCTCACAATCATATTCCACGCAAAAAACCTGTATGTTTATTGGCATAATGGCACCACATTAATATCGAATCATATTTTTCCGAAAAACATGTAATATAAAATTCATTTTGTATATTCTGAATTACCTGCTCTTGTTCTCCTTGAAATACTTTTCAATAAATTTCTCTCCATTTTTTAAAGGTAAATCATAATCAGGATATAAGCCTTTGAATATTTTAGAAAAGTCAATCATTACAGATGAATCAAATGGATCGTTAAACTGACTCGGCTTGTTAAAATGTAACGCTCCCTCCACATTAAACTTGTACCAATCATCCATTGCATAGTATCTGTATAGTGTTTTAGGTATATGCGCCTTTAAAAAATGTTTAATCTCTTCATAACTGCACTTTCTATCTCTAACCTTTTTTCATACTCCTCTATCCATCTCTTCCCCATTCAATCACCATTCCTTTCCACTAAAAAAGACTGTTCTTCATTAAAATCCAAATATCCTTCCAACTACCTTTACACGAGATTTTACACCACTCACAATCGCTCTGCCGGCTGATTTTAACCCATTCACCGCAGACTTCGCAACTGTCTTTGCAGCACTAGCAACTTTCTTTCCTGCACCGTAAACAGCATCTCCAATCTTAGAGCCACCAAGATAGCCTACCAATCCGCCAAGAGAACCTGTTGCTACTGCCAATGGCGCACCTACTACTGGAATCCATGCTGTAAATTTTGCACCAATCACGGCACCTTTGGTCATTCCAGCTATACCGCCAATCATAGATACTGTTGTACGTCCCATACAATCAATTCCTTTAGTAACAGACAAATCTCCACTTGCTACTTTAAAAAGAATCTTCGCATTTTCGATTCCTACACACGCAATATTCCCTATAACCGTTGAGTTTAACATACGTGGTAAAATTTTATTACACCTTTTCTTATAGCAACTTGTAATGTGCCTGCCGTAACAACTTTTAATGATGTATCTACTCCTGTCTTTAATGCACTTTCAACTAACTCATCAGAATCGACTTTTTTCACCTTTGAAGATTTTTCCAATAATTTTAAGGCCTGTTGTGACTGCTGCAACCTGCAATGCCATTGTACCGGCATTTTTCCCAATAGACATAGCTAAATCTTTCGTCTGGTAATGGCTATAATCCATACTTGGCATTATTCCATCTTCCTGCGCTGCGATTTGCAGATTCTTCATTTCTTCCTTGGTAAATTTTTTACCTTCTGCTCCCCAAGCATCAATATGGTCAGAAATAGTTTTATTTGAACCCTTTGCCTTAAAATGGGCTTGCACTTCGTCTAACTGTTCTGTAGGAACAATAACTCTCTGATTATTGTAATTTCCTCTTTCAATCAGCTTTATTGTTTCCCGTGCATTTTTTCCAAATTTCAACTGATAATTCTGATATTTGCCCGTATCTAAATTTGTAGCTCTAACATCCACCGAATTTGCAGTAAATGACTCTAAAACCTCAACTTTAATATTCTTTCCTTGTAGATTACCGCTCAATTCTGTTGTTTTAGCAATCATATTTTCCGAAATATTTCCATCAAGGTTTGGGCTCATCATAATATGACCATCAGAAGAGCGACTTAGTGCATCTGCTAGCTCCATATTTTTCTGATACAGCATGTCATTCATCGACTGTAATACCTGTCCATATTCATTAACTGCCATACCAACAGAAGCTTCTTGTATCTTATCCGCCAACCATTTTTCTTTTGATGTTCCCTTTTTCGCAGCCTCGTTTACAGATTTTAAATTCTCATCAAAATCTTCGATTGAATCTACTATCTCTTTTGCATCTTGCTTCGCCTGTTCAGTTGTGGTTTCCGGAATCTCCTTTTTGAATAATTGCTCCAGCCACTCTTGATCTGTCATATTCGCATCTTTTTCTTTATATTCTTTCAAATATCTTTTAAAAAGTTCTTTGACTGTTTTGGCTTCTTTCTCTGTGATATATTCTTCTTTATTATCAATATTTTCTACATTCTTCTTTTCTTCCATGCTTTTCACCTCTATTTTGATGCATTCCTAAATTTTCTGTCCTCATATTCTTTTGCCATTTTATCCAAAGCATCTTTCATGATTTCAGATAAAGAATGTGTATTCTCTATTGCATTTAAGATTTCTTCTGTTGTTACTTTATCCTTTTCGTCAGCAAACGCTGACTCTATCGCATCCTTTATTACACCTTCAATATCGGCACCACTGAACCCTTTAGTTTTAGATATCAAATCAGAAATTTTTATATACTTTAAATCCTGTGGTCTTCTCTTGTTGATATGAATCGTAAAGATTTTTTCTCTTTCCTTGTCATTAGGCAATCCAACATAAAAAATTTCATCAAATCTTCCTTTTCGCATCAATTCTGGTGGAAGTTTTATAATATCATTTGCAGTTGCAACAACAAAAGTTGGGCTCTCTTTTTTCCTGCATCCAGGTCAAGAAATTACCAAATAAACGTGTAGTAACTTCTGCCCCACTGCCAGCACCACCAATTCCAGCAAACGCTTTTTCAAGTTCATCGATCCACAATACACATGGTGAAATTGCCTCGGCTAATGCAATCGCTTTACGCAGATTTCCTTCTGACTCTCCAACATATTTTCCCATTAATCTGCCCATATCCAAACGCAACAATGGTACTTCAAAAGATTAGCTGCTGCTTTTTGCATTTAATGATTTTCCACAGCCCGGTACTCCTGCAATCAAAACACCTTTTGGCATATCAACACCATATTTTTGGGCATCATTTATGTTTTTGAATACCTTTGCCTTTTTCACAAGCCATTCTTTCAGATTTTCCAATCCACCGATATCATCAATGGTTTCTTTTAATGGAATCATTTCCAAAATGCCTGCTTTTTTTATCATTTGCTGTTTTGATCAAATATCAAACGCAAATCTCGTCTTGTCAATTCCCCATCATCCGCATAAGATAGCGCTAGCAAATTATTAATTTCAAATTCAGTTAAGCCTTTAAAAGCAACTGCCAATTCATTCACTAAACTATCCGATACATCATCCAATTCATTCTCCCGAATGAAATTCAAAATCACATCTTTTATTTCTTCACTGGTCAGATAATCCATTTCTAAGATTGTAATGAATTTTTCTAACTCCTTCGGTATAACTAAAGTGTTAGACACAATCATTACTGTGGCATCGGCACCTTGATTTATCATTCTGGCAAGACCCTTGATTTTTGAAACAATTCTCGGTTCTTCTAAATAAGAAACAATATCTTTTAACACAATAATCTTTCGATCTAATAAATCCTGTGTTTTTAATTGTTCAAGCATCATTTCCAGAGAACAATCTTCCATCATAGGTGCTTTTGTTTCAAAGTCGATATAACCATTTGTTTCATTCCATTCATATATCTCTTTGCCCGCACTCACAGAATCAACCAGTTCGTCCACTTTATCTTCTTCGAATGTATTCATATAAATAATCGGAAAACCAGCATCTATGTATCTTGCAAGTTTTGATTTTAATATTTTATCTTCCATAATTACATCTCCCAGTCGTGACCGCGACTATTAATATAACTGAAAATGCTTCTCATATATAATCTCTTTTGGCAAATTATACGGAGTCCCATATCTTGTAGTTCCATATCTTAGTTTTTTTTCTCAGTTATTTCTAAAATCGTTTCTGTCCAAGCATATGATCCTTCCCAAGAATCTATAGTTCTAATCTTTTCAGTTTTTAAATTATACGTTTTGAGATAGCACCAAAGCCCCTCTCTGGCATGAAGAAACATAAAAATATTATCCTCATATATTAGCCATTTTTCTATTCTCTGTGATTGAAAATCTTGTTCATGAAAATGTCTAAAAGTATTTTACCTCTTTTTGTATCATCATAAAAATGTAAAAAAATCGAGCTATCTCTATGGTCATTATCTAATTGTTTTCTCATTTTGTGTTCACAAAACAAAACGCCGCTATCATATTCATAAAGATCTTTTGCTCTAAGCTCATAATTAATATCTAAATATGCAAGAATTTTTTTTTCATATCTTTCTCTTTAAATTCGTTTTTATCAGCATCTTCATGTGAATCCTGTTCGCTTGTATTCATGCTTGTCAAAATAGCCTTATAATTTTCATCAAATATTACATTTTCTAACTTTATTCCCTTTTACTCCAATCGACTTCTATCTTAGAGTCTATAACTACAATTGGAGCATTAATCCCTATGTAGCTCACCTGTTTTCGCCAACGGTATCGAAAACCTTTCTCCACACAAATATATTTCCTCAACATCTTCATCTAATAAATCATATATATCATCTTGTTCAAATGCTATATTCTCTACCACGTCAACATATTTTTTGTTCTGTTGTATACTCCTTTAAAATACTTAATTTTCGAATTCGTTCTGCTGCCTTTTCAAAATCCACCGTTTTTTCTTCATCATATGATACATCAAAAATAGCACTAATCTTCTTTCCTAGTTCTGCATCTGTAGTATCAAGTTCTTCAATAGCATCTGCAATATCATTTGCGTATCTATCTCTTAGCCATGTTGTCAACTTTCCATTGATTAGATAAAACACAACTCTTTCCAATGAAAAATTTTCTCGTAATTCTTCTAGACTTCTTACTTCAACACCTTGTTCCATTTCTAATGAAACCGTATTTTTTTTTTGCCATTTTTTCTTTCCTCCATCTTTTCATATATATTATTTCATCATTACCTTATCTTCCATATTGTAAAATAATTTGCTCCGCATTTTTAGTAATCGTTTGTATTATATTATCCGGAGCCATAACCTTAATTTTCTCATTCGGCTGACACATTATCCATTTCACAAAACCATCACTAAATGCCCACAATCTAACCCGAAAGCTATTCCTATCAGCACCAATAATCTCTACATTTTGGAATTTATCATACAGGTATGGATAAAAGTTCTTTTCACAGACGATTTGTATTTCGGTATATTCGCCACCATACATTTGTATAATTCCTGTCTCATAATTCTGCATGAACTTTTCAACTTGTTGTATTTCTGTATTGCTCTGTTTCCGGACTATTTCAAAAAGAATATATTCTATCCAAACGATAATACGCTGGATATTTTCCTTCACGTTCACTTATGTAGGCAATTAGATATATATATCCATCTGCATATTTCAATGTGCACGGTAAGATTCTTCTCTCGATATATGTTCCATCTGATTTTTCGTACCTAATATTGATAATTTCATGATTACGAATAATCAAATCTAAATCTCCCTGCATTTTCAATATCGCTTTCTGATGTATCGGTTCTTTGTAGAATTTTAACAACTCATTCTTTTTATTTATCAAATAGGAAGATTTTTCTGCATTTGAAGCTATATGTTGTAATAAATTATCCATTTCTGTCGGAACACAACACTCTGGAATCTAAAAGCAATCGCTCAATCAACTTATATTCCATTATTTCAAGTTCTGCTCTTTGTACATTACTTAAATAATACACATTATTATTTCGGTCATAAAGCAACTCGCTATTTACAAACGTTTCACTCAAATACAAGCGTATATCTTCAATATCTCTATCAAAAGTTCTCGGCAAGCAATCTACTTCTATGCAGAAAGAAATCTTATCAATTTTTCCACCTTGAATCAGTTTCGTATATAGTAGAAGTACTCTTGTTATTTTATCCAACTTTCTTTCTCCTGTTCCTTTTCATCTTTCATATTTTCTATTATAACACAGAACAACGTCAGTAAATGACGTTGTTCTAATAAAATTCATATTTTTTACCGTTCATCACGACTATATTTTCTTTGCAGTTTCCGTTTTTCTTTCTCTGCTTCTACAGTCATCCGTTCTTTTTCTTTAACATTCTTCAGCAGTTTATCAGCAGCTCCTGCACCTAAAACATTGCGAACCCTACCATAATCCTTCACCACTTCTTCCAATTCTTCTACTTTCTGTTCCAATGTTTTGCTATACCCCTGCCAACGCTCCTTCTGATTCAAAACATTATTGTAATCCCTTATCAACTTCTCATATTTATCTTTCATCTGCCCATACGCAACATACAGAGATAACAGTTTTTTTCATTAGTTTTTCAAAGAATGGTATTGCTTTCTTTTCTCGATAACTCTTTCCTGTTTCAAGTTTCCTCGCTTCCGGTAATAATCCGTCTGCAGGTCTGCCATACTCGCCAGCATACGCCCAAACTCTATCAACTAACGGTGCAACCTCTTGCAATTTCTTCTCTGCTCTTTGAGCCTTTTTCGTTGCCTCTTCTGCTTCTACGATTGCTTCGTCTGCTTTGATTCAGCTTCTTTTTATTTTTTCTGCAAGCCCATCCAACTGTTCCAGATTATCTTTCCTCATTGCATCCAGAACCTGTATATTCTCACGTTTTTCTTCCAGCAATTTATCCAGTTCTGCAACTTCTTTCGCATGCTCCTTTTTCTTAAATTCCAGAACTAATAAATGTTCTTCGTTAGTTCCTTTCTTTTCCCATTCGATACCGTGCCTTTCCATACCTTGCGCATTCATAAATTCCCAGTCTTTCATATGATTAGACACGCGCCAGACGTCTGCCTCCTTTCGGATGGGACAAAGTTTGAATCCCTATCTGTTACATTACACAACAGCATTCGCTTCTTCTGGCATCCTTTCCTCCTGCGCATTGTGTCTTTCTTACGATCAACCTACCTGATTATAGGAGCGCAAGAGGGTTTCCCAGTTCCGTTGCTTAAATTATTGTGATGCATTTAGGCCCCATCTTTAGACCGGAGGTGCTCCGTCCATTCGGTTCGGCGCACATCGAAACCGCCGAACCCTTGCCCTCTAACCGTTTTGGTAATGGTGTGTCAGTCACTTTCACCATTTCAAGTACCACGACCCTTACAATGGTTCACATATGTTAGCCATGTGCATCAATTCTAACAGTTGGGCAGACGTGACTTCCGCTTACCCGCATTGTCCCACTGCTTCATACTTTTCATCGCTTACTAAACATTTCGTGGTAGGAATATCACGAATGGAAGTGATAGTGCATGTGCGCACTTCAAACACCGACCGCAGGTCACACCAATATGATACTTGCATTCCCATTTGTTATGAGCTAAACTATTTACGTCCATTCTTTGGAGCTCCTGTGCTATTTTATTTGTGGTTTTGCAGACTCACTTTTATTCTAGCACAGGAATTCATACTTATATCTAAAGATCTGCCCTCCCCTGCATAGCAGGAGATTTATTTTACTGTGACACAAAAAGTCGAGGGATATGGAAAATATGTATAGCTTCCATATCCCTCGCAAAATGCCGTATTTATTATTTTCAATTATTCTTCATGAAACAACCCTGCACTTGAGTTATGATATCACTTGCTTTTCCCAAAATATCAGGGAGCCTGCATCGTTTCTGCGCCTTCTATATTGATCACCACATATTCACAATGCGCTTCTGTTCTGATCGGATATCCCCATCCGGTAAATCCGGAAGATACGATCACTTTGCAGTCCCCTTTCTGATATTCTCCGTAATTCAGTACTCCTGCCAGTTCTGACAAAACGCCGACCGGCCAGACTTGTCCCGCGTGCGTATGTCCGGAAATCTCCAGATCCACACCCTGTCTGCCGTTTTCTTCCGCTTCAACAGGCTGATGATCCGCCAGAATAATATATTTTTCCCCTGTCAATCCCGTCCAATACTTCCTCCGTGGATGCTCTTTTGAAACATTTCCCCATGCGGCATCCCCTCTCCCTGCAATAACAAGCTCATCACGAATCTCTACATACTCATCTTCCAAAATTACAATTCCATTTTCGGTTATGGCATGCTCCAGTTCCTCGTCTGTGAAACTCCGGTTCTGCGTATATGGCTGTCTGTCATGATTTCCATATACATAATAAATGCCATAGTTATTCGTGATTCCTCCTAATATCCGGAAAACCTCCTGCATCCGCTCTCTTGAGGTTCCCTCCTCCACAATATCTCCCCAAGCACTACAATGTCCGGATTCTGTGCATTTATTTTCTTCTATCTTACTTTTTAACACCTCTGTATCCTGTATCGTACCATAATGTGTATCTGTGATCAGGACAACTTTATAATCCCCAGATTTTTCTCTGTTTTCAAAAAAATATTCCGTTTTGATCACATGGTTCATATTGAAAAATCCGTATATAAGCAACAGTGCGGCAGCTACAACAGGAAGTAACCCGCATCCATACAGCCTTCTGGCAAAACTATATATACTTTTCCCGTCTGTCGGTTACGACAGATTACTTTTGCAAACAGGGCAACCACATCAAACAGCAGTGCAAAAGCCAGCAAATGAAGAATAATCACCGTCCTGACACTCCACATATTCCGGCAAGCCAATGCGATGAACACTGCTAAAATTACCGCTGTCAATTTAAATGGTATTTTTCTCACATCCAAACCATAAAATGCCATCGTTCTTCGAATATAGCAATACACATAGATTCCCACGAATATTGCTACCGCTATTAAAATTAATTGAAAAACAGCCATCATATATCCCTCCAACTGCTCTTTTTAATAATGGAATTACGATCTTTCCTGCTCCGGCATCGCTATCCCCGCTCTTACTGTCCAAATCAATTCTTCCGGAAATTTTTATTTATAAAGCAAAAAAAATTGAGCCAGGAATCTGTTCTATGAATCCCCGGCTCATTCACCTGTATAAGAAAAATTTCAAACCAGATTTCGAAATACGCCAAACAGACATAGCGCAATTCCATAGATAACCACTACGGCATGATTCCAACCTGGAAGCCGCTCACCCCTCTTCTGTTTCCAAGAACAATAGCCTAATTCTATAAGCAGCAACGGTCCTGTCACAAACAAAAAAGAATTCGCCTGGAATGCACCTCTGAAATCCAATCTGGTCAATGCTAAAATCAAGGTGGTTATGCCGCATCCCGGACATAACCACCCAGTAACTTTTCGAAACATACAGGAATTGCCAGATCGGTCAGTTTCAGCCAAATGAGATATCCAACCCCAAGACTCAAAACCACCAATATGGTTCTTACCTGCTTTTTAGACTGCATGATTAATTGTGTCCTGCATCAGGCAGTAACCAACAATCTGCAATCCCAGACAACTCATAATCAGATAAAGAATACCGGAATTTCCATAACCCCTTTAATTCTATCACATCTCTCACCCATCTTATACATCCAGTACAAGCCATAGATATTACAGGTAATAAGGGACAATAAAAAGACCATACCGCCGGAAGTTGCCTGAGGCTCCCCAGCTAACTGATTAATTTCATCATTCATCTTAATCATCCAGTAAATCCCATAGATACCACATGTTATAATTGAGAGTATCACGGCAACCGGAATACTCCCTTGGTGTAATACTCTGATACATGTTCCCACCGTATCCCATGTTTCCATTCGGCTGTCCGCCATAGTTATTCTGCATATTATCATATGGACTCTCCATGCCTCCCATTGTTCCATTATTTTGTCCCAACGGAGATCCACATTCATGACAGAACATCACATGATCCTCGCACTTTGCTCCGCATTTTTGACAAATCCTCATCTTTTGCCCTCCTCTTTTTATTTATCTTCCATTTATCTTACCACATTTATGTTTCCATTTGCTATACAATTTTCAAGATTCATTCACACATTGTACATAAAATTATACTTGTATTCTGAGACAAGATATATTAGAATGAACATAGAGCTTGAGAGAGCTACTGAACTTAATGAATCTTAAAGGAGGATAAGGATTATGCCACGTGTAATTAGTGATGAATGTGTTTCTTGCGGAACATGCGAAGGAGAATGTCCAGTTGAAGCTATCTCTGCAGGAGATGACAAATATGTGATCGATGCTGATACTTGTGTAGACTGCGGCGCATGCGAAGATGCCTGCCCAACAGGTGCTATCTCAGCAGAATAATTTGAGACCCGTAAAACATGAGAAAGTAGCCAGAATAGGGCGGATTTCGAATGCTTTTAGGATTTCGGAAGCATGAAATGCGGGTAATCCGTGTATCATAGGGGTCAAAAATACCTTTTGACCCCAACATCATAATTTTAAACTGTTAAAAGAGGCTATTCTGTAAAGTAATAGCCTCTTTTTACTGTTTCACTTCAGAATGTATCCCCATCAACTCTTTTGTTTTTTTCGTTTTCCATTCTCCTGGGTTGCAGCAACCTGGCGGCGGGCAAGTTGATGTTGGCGAATCGCCTCATCTACCCTCTTATACCTTTCCTCCTGCTTGCTTTTTTTCTGCAGTTCCTGCATCAGTTTTCCAGAATCCGGTAAAATTCTGCCTTACGTTCCTCCTCTTCCTTTGAAAACACATCGCCGTAAAAAAGCATAGGAACAATTTCTTTAATCTCTTTTGCTGCAGATTTTTTTTTCTTCAGTTCTTTAATAGCCAGCAACACCTGGATATCTTTCTCGGTGTAGTAACGATGTCCCCTCTGGTTTCTGGCAATATGCAGACAAAGCTCGTCCTCCCAGTAACGCAGGACAGATGAGCGCTCCTCCGCCAGTTTTGAGGCTTCAGTCATCGAATAGACGTCCCTCGACATAAATCCTACCCCTTTTCTTGCTCTTTACGATAACCGGTACATCATGGGATTACGTTGTTTTTTCTTCTGTTCTTTATTTTCAAATCTTTATTATAATAATCATCTCTGTAAATAAACATTACCACATCGGCATCCTGTTCAATCGCTCCCGACTCACGCAAGTCCGAAAGCATGGGACGGTGATCCGTACGTGGCTCAACGCGCGGGATAACTGAGACAATGCAACTACCGGCACGTTCAGCTCACGGGCAATCGCCTTCAGAGAACGGGAAATATCCGAAATCTCCTGCTGCCTGGAATCTGATTTTCCACTGCCGGACATCAACTGCAGATAATCGATCATGATGATGTCAAGCCCGGATTCCAACTTGAATTTTCTGCATTTTTGAACGCAGTTCCCGAATGGAAATACCTGGTGTATCATCAATCATCAGATTCGAATCTCCGATTACTCCTGCACTTTCAATCAGCTTTCCCAGTCCTCGTCCTTCAGATTACCGTTACGCATACTTCTGTGAATCTACTTTGGATTCCATAGAAAGAAGACGGTTCATCAACTGCTCCTTGGACATCTCCAAAGAAAAGATTGCCACATGCTTATTCTGCTTAAATGCCATGTACTGGGCAATATTCAATACCAATGCTGTCTTTCCCATAGATGGGCGGGCGGCAACCAGAATCAAATCCGATGGCTGGAAACCGGATGTCTTATAATCCAGATCCGTAAACCCGGTAGCAAGTCCGGTGACATTTCCTTCGTCTTGGACGCCCGCTCAATATTCTCAAGCGTATTCATGACAACCTGACGAATCGGTACGAAATCCCCGGTATTCTCTGTTGCAGCAATTGGAACATCCGCTTCTCCGTATCCTCAAGGATAGCCTCTACCGGTTCTTTATTCAGATAACATTCATTTGAAATCTCTTCCGTAAGCTTAATCAAACGGCGAAGAACTGCTTTTTCGCTGACAATCGTAGCATAATATTTGATGTTTGCGGAGGTCGGAACCGCCGCCAGCAGATCCCTTACAAACTCCATACTGCTGATCTCCGGCGGTACCTCCTTTTCTTTCAAACGGTTCTGAAGCGTAACCAGGTCCACCGGTTTTCCTTCATTGAACAGTTCAACCATAGCATCAAAAATCACACCATATTGATGCTGATAAAAAATCATCGCTGCCAAGCATCTCTGAAGCCACACTGATGGCCTCACGCCCCATCAACATTGAGCCGATTACGGATTGTTCCGCCTCTACACTGTGGGGCAGTATTCTCTTAATGAGCGCTTCCTCCATCCGGCTCTTCCTCCTATGCTTCCCTTACAATTACCTTTAATTCCGCTGTCACCTTAGGGTGAAGACGGATCGGAACCATCGTTGTGCCCAATTCTTTGATCGGACTGGAAAGCTGCATCTTTTTCTTATCAATCTCATATCCGAGCTGAGCCTTTGCCGCCTCTGCGATTTCTTTTGCAGAGATGCTGCCGAAAGCCCGGCCGCCCCTCCTACTTTAATTTTACAACCACTTCTTTTCGCTGCCAGTTCTTTTCCGAATGCCTGAGCAGCCTCCAGGTTTTCTTTTGCCACCTTTTCCTCATGGGCCTTCTGCAGTTTTAAGTCATTCTTATTTTTTGCCGTAGCTTCCACGCCCAGCCCTTTGGGAAGAAGCATATTTGGCATAACCGTCGCTTACATTTACTTCCTGTCCTTTTTCCAAGACTCTTTACATCCTGTAATAAGATCACTTTCATCTAAATCTCTCCTCCATCCAGCATTTCTGTCAATGTTTCCTTCAAAATCTTAATTGCCTCCGGCACTTCTATCTCTTCAAACTGACACCCGGCAATATTCAGATGTCCGCCGCCTCCAAGCCGCTCCATAATAATCTGCACATTGACTTCGTCAATTGCCCGGGCGCTGACGTATACGGTATTCCTGTATTCCGTCAATACAAATGATGCTTTCACACCGATGATATTCAAGTTCATTGGCGGCCTGAGCTCCCACAATTGTGGGGCTCTCCACATAATCCGAAGGGCATACAGAAATTGCAAAAGAACCGCGGAACAGTTCCGCATTACTGATCGTCTCACCCTTCGCCCGATAATCTTCCATATTCTCCCGGAATAACTT
>VOFB01004366.1_pt1 | contig 38959 bp, 68 predicted proteins | sample 5384141 | NCBI WGS metagenome assembly VOFB01 (sample SAMN12384721, study PRJNA508395) | human gut metagenome | isolation source: healthy gut A | host: Homo sapiens
ATCCAGGTCTTCTTTTTTTCTGTTTCACCGCTTCCAGTTCCGTCTCTAATTCTTTCATATATTTCCTGCATTCACTACATTCTGCTAAATGCTCTTCCACCAGTTTCTGCTATCTTCGCTGCATACCTTATCCAGATATAACGGTATCAGATCTCTGATAATCTCCATTTCATCATTGCCTGCGCCTCCCATCTTTCTACGATCATTTTTCTTGGCTCTGTAATAGGTCACTCTCGCCCGGCTTTTCACTTTTTGAAAATAACTGTCCGATATCTGTATGATGCCTCTCCCATCACCCGCAACATGAATACTTCTTTATTGTACAGTTCCTGTAATAAGTCATGTAAAGATCTTTCGGATGATTTGTCCATTTTCTGATTGATTATGCCATTTTAATAAATCCTCCCCTTGATCTGCCTGATTTTCATCTAATTTATTTGCATATCTTTTCTGCTTTTTTGTCCACATAATATTCATTTCGCAATCTGACATAACCACACCGAATAATTACATTCACCTCTGAAATTTCCAATTTTCAAATGCAATGGCAAATGTCTGTTGGGCAAGTTCTTCTGCTATTTCCCTGTCTCCTGATAATCTCAGCAGAAAACAATATACTTCTTTAAATATTTTGATATACTTCCTCAAAAGATTCCATGAACTCACCCTCTCTTTCTCTCATTTATATCTTCTTTTTACTATTAAGAGTCATTTTTTCTCTTTGTTACAAACTTTTATTTTTATAGACCAAAGGTACTTCCATAAACCCTTTGACATTTCCTCCTATATCTATTATAGTACTTATCCATGGTGTTTACAAAGTAAGCCTTGCTGAAAGAGCAACTACTGAAGACAAAAACTGGACGATATCGTATCAAACAAAGGCGACCTCCGGCATTCGCAAGTATGGCGATCAAAATCTGGAAAATCAGAGCACACGCTTCTGCTCCAGGAGATTTTTTCTGTTTCGGATCGCTTTCTTTCGAAGAATACTGACCCCAAGACAGATTACCAACGCTATGGGCATCATTAAAGACTATCGTAAGCCGCCTGACAAGGCCATCTGGAATCCAAAGGGTTTTATCTGTAAAGAACACTCTGCGTCCGACCGCCTAGTTACTGCATCCGCATTACCGGTGCCGGAAAGAATGAGATTGACCGTATGTACTATTACTATCTGGATCCCTCTATACATTACAGAAAATGAAGAAAGAAAAAATTCGAGACTTTATTCCAACTAATCCGTGAACGAACGAGATTCTTTTCTTCACAAAAAAATAAAAGGAGATTTTATTATGACATTTTACCAGGAACTACCAACTAAAACTCGACCGGCTCTAAACAGCTGATTAAAAACACAACCGATAAAAGAAAAACGCCGTCACATACTCATTTACAACTTTAAAAAGTATATCTTGTATTAATTATTCTGTGTCGCCGTTTATCTTTATATAGTAAAATTCATCGGAATGACAACAGTGTTGTCGGAGTTACCGTGCTCGATCATGTACAATCATTCCACTTTTGTACTGGGGTATTTACTTCTGCTTGGCTATGATGTGACAGGAGCATCATACATAAAGCGAGTGGAAGGCCTTGCGGTAGGTATGATCTTGTGTATGATCATTTTCTACAAGAATCAGAAAAACAGACCGTACAGAAGAACTTTTCTTGATCTGTTTCGAGAATTTGATCTTCATTCAGCGCGTGGCAGGTGGTATCTGAAACTGACATTCATCGTATCAAGTGCGATGCTGTTTATGAATCTTCTTGGACTTCCAAGAGCTATGTGGGCAGGTATCATGTCCGTGTGTCTTCCGTTTTAAATGTGACTGTGTCCGCACGTTCCGTTGGATGTTCGAAGCATCGTAGGAGGTCTGTTATTCGTTGTTCACCGCCACGGTTCTTCCTGAGTCTGCCATGCTATATCAGAATCATTAGCGGAATCGGTGTCGGATATTCGGCAGGATATTCCTGGCGGGCGAGTAACAGCTTACTTTGGGCGCTTTCCATTGCGTCCGGTCTGTTTGGAATGCCATACGCAGTAGCACTCCAGTGGTGCCAACCTGTTTGGTTCTGTTTATACGATTCTGTGCAATAAGGTGGAATTCGATAAACACGCTTATTTCATAGCACCATTTAAAAACAACGCTCTCTTAAAGGGATGTAACACGCTACATCCCCATTTCTACTACTTCTGTTAACAGTGTTCCGTAACACCACCGACACCGGTTTTCTCTCAATGACTACGTCCATCTTGTACTGACTGCTTTCAAGTAACATCTATCACCTGGTCAGCCGGGCGCCTTACTGTAATCTGCCAGTGCCATGTCGCTGCGCCGGCGCATTCACTGCACCACTTCCACATTACGTTTCACGTTACGGTACCTCTACCGACCCTCCCTACCGGATCACATACAAGTCCCATCAGGTTCTTCAATGCCATCGCACAGGCATGTCCGATCTGATCTCCACCTTTGATGTAGCAGATTGCTCCGGCCGCCATCCCGATCCAGAACCATCTCTGCCTGGCACCCTCCCGATGCTCCCGCAAGATATGCACGGTTGGCAATGATCTGACCAAGTCCGGCCGCCACATACATCGCTTCTATCATCTTCTCTTCCGGAACATTGTACTCTTTATAGTAAGTAACAAGTACTGCCGGAAGTACACCACAGGCTCACTGTTGTGGGTGCCCGCAACGAATTACGTTTATCTTCAGTGCATTCGAACATCACTTTTGCAACAAAATCCCCACACAACGGTTCTTTTCTCACAGTAATTGTCGCCAAGACCGCCTTCCTGTTCTAACAGCCCGCTTCTTGATACCTTGTTGTCCGGTTCATAGGCATCCAGCGCATCCAGCATGGACTGCCACATATATTTCATCTTTTCCCAGGAATCTTTCAACCTTCACATCCTGTTCTGTTGCATCCTCTAACTGGATTGCTTTCCAGAAATGGAATGCCTCTTTTCCCCTCTCAGCTTCGCCTCTTCCATTGACTGATATGACATATGTTCTTTTTCCTCCATTATCTATACCGATCCATTCGGATCAAAAATTTCACACGGATAATTCTGGCTTGCTTTCCGTTTCATCGATCGCACTTGCGGATCACCTGGTCTGTCTCTGGGCCACCATAACGGCCGTTCCGCCACGTTTGTCACGGAACACCTGCATGGTCGCCATATTGATCTCGGCTTACTGAGCGCGGCAAGAACCTCCATGATTCGTCCCGGTTCGTCCACATTACGGATAAGCGTACAGCCTTCCGCTGAAATTCACATCAATCCTTGCCCAATTTACAGACGCAGATACGTCCGCCTCCGATGGAATGTGCCTGGATTTTCATCTGTGGTACGCCTCTGCCTATACAATCTGGGCAGTATTCGGATGTGCACCCTTGATGTTTTATTCTTCATTACAAAATCCATCCCCATGTCTTTGCAACTTCGTAGCTGTCCGGTACCGTATATCGTCCGGCATCATCCCCTAATATAACTATCCCTGGACGGCCGAACAACTGTCCCCATATATTTCCAGTGTTGGAATAGTTACGTATTTTATTCCCCCATACTTCTATCTACTACTATAACGTATCCGCCCCATATTTTCCAGTGTTGAATAGGTCTATCTATTATTTTTCCCGCCCCATATTTTAACATTTTATTGATACCGGGGTTAAAATATCCTGACATATGATAATAAGGAAGTGACAAATGAACAAAAAGAAGTATTAGAGATCCGCAAACAGTTTTCTCCTGAAAATTGCGCCATCACACGTATCTGTGGATGCTATGTCGATCACGAAAAAGAGAAAAAATGGAAATGAAAAAGCCTTCTTATCTTTACCGGAAGAAGAGGCTTTCAAATATTTTGATATCTTCAAACATACACTTTCCGGAACGATCGGAAAAAACCTCATCAACATGGAATTCCCACTCGACCAGGAATTGAACGGCGGCACACAGGAATTTCTGATGAAATTAAAGAACAGCAAGCTTCAGGACGACCTTCTTCTCGAAGAATTCTATGATAAAGTTGTGGAAAGTTATGAATACGGCGAGAACTACTATATCATCCTGATCCATGCCGTATACGATGTTCCGGGCAAGACGAAAGATGGTCTGGAGATGGAAGATACATCCGACACTGTATACGAACACATCCTCTGCAGTATCTGCCCGGTCAATCTTACAAAAGCCGGACTCACATACAATGCACAGACAAATAACATCGAAGACCGCATCCGCGACTGGTTCGTAGAGGCTCCGGTCAAAGGATTCTTATTCCCGGCCTTCCAGGATCGTGCAGCCGATGTACATAATGTTCTTTATTATACGAAGAAACTGAAGAGTTACAGCCATATTTCGTAGAACATGTCCTTAAAGCACAACACCACCCTGACTGCAGGCGACCAGAAGACAACCTTCCAGGCAATCCGGCGACACTCTCGGCGAAGACAGTAACTACGAAGTGGTCCGCACATCCACGATAACTTAAACGAAATGATCGAACAGGCCAAGGAAGAACCGGAACCGTTGGAATTATCCAAGACCGATGTCAAGCTCCTGACACGCAGCTGGTGTTGCCGAAGAAAAGTGGAATCATTCGATGATGAATTTGATGAAACAGTCGGTGTACATGGTACACTGCTTGCATCCAATATTGCGGCGCTAAGGGCTTCCAGATTGAGACACCGGACGTGGTAGTCAAAGTTAATCCCGAACGTGCCGATCTGGTAGAGACACGTGAGATTGACGGCCGCCGCTGTCTGGTGATTGCGATTGATGATCATCTTGAGGTAAATGGGATTGAGATTAATTAGAACGGCTAAAAATCGTATTTGAAGAAAAAATTAAAAATTTCAATTTTTACAAAAAACGTTTGCATTTTCCGCCAGACTATGGTAAGATACTTTTTGTCAAGCGGAAATGGCGGAATGGCAGACGCGCTAGATTCAGGTTCTAGTGGGAACAATCCTGTGAGGGTTCAAGTCCCTTTTTCCGCATTGAACATATTTTTATAAAGCACTGGAAAAACGTTGAGTTTCAGTGCTTTTCTTTACTCAAACCTCAAAAAGGGGCATTAAAAGGGGCAAATTGTTTTCACCCTTTCAGTAAATCATCTATTGAGGTATTCAGAACTGCTGCCAGTCTGATCAGTATCTCTGCATCCGGCACTCTGTCTTTAGTTTCCCAACCGGCAACCGTCGAGCGCTCCACATGCAGCTGATTAGCCAACTCTTTTTGAGATAATTTGTTTAGCTCTTAATGTCTTAAGGTTTTTGAAAATTCTTTCATATGTATCACATCCTTATAATAAGGATACAATATTTTCCAGCAAAATAGTTCTGGAATATTCTTCCAGTTTTTTCAAATTATCTAAACTGAATAGCCTCAATCCTAAGTTCTGGCCTACAGTTCCAAGCGTTGCTACTCCGTCTGCTTTTGTCCAGTCTGTCCATCCGGAACTCTGGATATGAACACGGTATTCGAAGTCTCCTTCGAAGCATAAGCATTCGATACGTTTCTTTTCGCCTACAGTACCGATGATTGTGTCTTTGGTGATCGTGCCGTAATCCACCCATCCTTTGCTCTGGATGTGAGCCTTTGCCTTAATGGTCTTTCCGTATGGGTTGATCCGGATCGCCTCCAGACGTAATGCATGGCCGGTGATACCGATCACATTCTCTGCGGCTTTGGTGACAGCCATCCTTTACTCTGTACGTGCGGCTCAACACTGAACATGGATTTCTTAATCTCTAATGCTTCCATCTGCAGTCCTTTTCCGGTCGTACCAGCCCACTCTCCGTTGTTGGCCCATTCGCTCCATCCAATGCTCTTCTGGTGGACCCTATACAGATAGAACGACTTCTTTCCGGTGATCCGGATTGCTTCCAGTCTTCTGTTCTGTCCGGTGGTTCCGATCAGCGTGTCCTTCTTAATGTTCTTGTATTCTTTATTACCGATTTCTTTCATATGAACTGCAACGTCAGTCTCTCCGTCTGGCTTAATATGAAGCGCTTCAATTCTACGATTCTGACCGGTAGAACCTACCATCAAACCATCGGACTGCCAGTTGCCCCATCTAATGCCTCTCATGTGAGCCTGGTATGAGATTACACCAAACTTATCGGTCTTGTTCTGGAATACTCCACCGGTTTGATTTCTCCGTCGATTGGTTCTGCTTTCTTCTTAACTGGTGCTACCGGTGCTGCTGATACAATACCGAAGGATTTAAGAATTCCTCTTGCCAAATCATCAATTTCATCATTGAATTTCGTAAGATCTGTTTTGTTTGTAATAAATCCATTTTCCAGTAACCGGTAGCTGTAACCTTTCGCAGCTGCGCGATTAACATTCGCAAGATGCGCTCTGCCTACAACCTTGTTGGCTCTTCCCGGGAAGAATGAACCGATGAAGTTGGCAAGTGCCGTATCGTACTGATCTGGGGAGTATCCTTCCTTGATGATTACGTGACCGCCTTTTGCCGTAGCTACTCCGCTGTCCATATGCAGTTCCAGAATCTGATAGCTTTTGGAATATTAAGTGAGCTAATACCTTTATCAGCATACCAGTTCCGGTTTGTATCTCAAGAGTAACATTACTTCCTCCGTATGCTACGATTCGTCTTGCAAGTGTCCGAACTCTCTGCCTCTGTATAGCCGTATCCCACCGCTCCACTGTCACCGGCTCCGTGACCGGCTATAATAAATAAATGTGCCATAATTGCTCCTTTCTGTGCGACGTCGCACACAATATATAATATGTTAGAGGACGATTATTCGCCCTCTACTTACACTGCTGCTTATACAACTGATTTACTCCAGTTGCCGCTAATCCGCTGGGCCATTCCGACCGCAACTGCATTGATCACATCACCGGCTGGAAAGTCCGGCATTGTATAGAGTCCGGCAACGCCCAGAACTCCGCCACATACAGCCATGATGACCGGAATCCATTTATCTGGAATTTTCTCATATGCCTTGCAGCCAAGTCCAATTACATAACAGATTGCTACGATTCCTACTACTGTTCCTAATGTACTAATATCCATGCTTAATCCTCCTGATCATGCGCTTGCTTATTTTTATGCTTCTGAATCTTGTCTATTGCTTCTGTAACAGGTCCATTACATCCCTGTTCTTTCAAACCTTTCAGACAAGCCAGAATTCCATAAGTAAGCAAACATTGTTCTGATTTCATTCTTTTTCTATCTCTTTATCCTGCTCATTCTGTCTTAAATACCACTTGTATACTGCGAAAACAGGAAAAGATAACCACTACGGCCGTTAATAAGCTTCCAAAGAGTAATGATTGTGTTTATTGTCTACATACACTCCCATGTACCTCGATTCTTTAATTTTGCGTATAAAATAAGACCTTACGGTCTTGCTCTGATTTCCATGTATTCACCTCTTAGCATAAAAAAGAGAGGTATTAACCCCTCTAATTATTAAGCTATCACCCCAAATACCAATATTAGAATATAAAAATTACAAATACTGGCGAAGTACATATTCTTTTGCTCTTTGCCTTTACATTTATTCAAAAACGTTCCCATTTATTACTTTTGTATTCTGAATTAATATATTTTTGTTCTAACTCCTGCAGATCATATTTTTGATCTCTTTTCATATATCCTTCCTTGCGATTCATATTTAACACGATTCCACTCAGCTTTTAAGTATATTTGTGTATATTTAAGTATTTCTCCTGACGTTTTCCCATTTCTTTTTGCAGTTCATAAATTTCACTATTTGGTACAAATACACTTTCTCCCTTCTTTACGCTTGCCAATGCACAAATCATAGTTTTTTCACACAATAACTTATAGTTTATTAATTGCAAATCAATTGTCTTAATTAAATCATTATCCAAATCATCCGTAAAATTTAAAAGCAATTTGATTCTTTCACCTAGTTGATACAACTCTTTTATTTTCACATCATAATTTCTTTTTAGCATTTCTTCGGGTGGAACAAAGGTTTCTGTAAAAATCCTCTGTATTAAGTAAAGCAAGAAACGTAGATATACTTTCACGTAATTTGTCAATCCACTCCACTCTATTTTTGGTAACAGCATTAACATAATGTACTGCTTTATTGTTTCTGACAGAAAAATAAAGAGAAATACTACTAGTCAAAATGTAAGTATTATTCAATTGCCGTTAACGCATCCTTATTTTTTACTAAAAGTATCAACAATTCATCCATTTCACACTCTCCTTCCACCGACATTAGCAGAAGGAGAAGTTTTCCAAGAAAGATTCATTTTCAACTGGTTATCTTGCATATAGCCTTGTGATACCTCCGTTGTTATATATCTTGCCAAGGTAGGCTATACCTCCATTGTAGGTGCTGGGTGAAATGCCGGGTCATGTTCGATTACTTTTAATAGTTCTTCTTTTCTATCCATAATTTTTAGCCCCAATATACAATAAGATAGTTCACTCGAATCGGTCCCGATCCTATATTCGCATTAAAACGGCATTCAGGCGTCATTTAGATGTGTTACACCTTCAAAATGAACACTTGTGGCAGCCCCATCACCGTTAGATACGAACACTGCAGTATTACTATTGGAGCTGTCAGTAACACCCAATAAACTATTAATCTCAGAATTGCTAAATATCTGCCTGGATGTTCCGGTTTTTCCTGCTTTAACTACTCTTGTTCCGGCTGACATTCGATGTATATTCGAGGATATAGATCTATCAAGCTACTCATACCTCTGCCATTCACATACGTATCCTTATCATTAACTACTACGGACGGTACAAGTGCTGAACCACTTTCATGTGATGCCTTCGTTGAAATTCTAGTAGATGCATTCCTAAGATACATTTCCTCACTATCCACACCTATTTCCAGATTACATATAAATACTTTTGCGCAATCGACACCCTCTCCTAATCGAATCTCGTCACCTTTTGAAGGATGCAAGTTCTTCAGAACCTTTACGCACCTGTACACTAGTTCCATCAACATAAACGTTAAATCCAGCAGCATTTCCAATAGTAGCAGTTGGTGCATATACCGGTTCTGATGCTACTCTCCAGTTTGTACCATCATATGTGAAGGTTACTGTCGCTCCGTCGGTCCAATATACATCCGGACACCTTGGATATACATTGCTTTTTGTACCTGTACCGGCAATGTTAAGTGTTGGGCTTGATGCAGTGTTTGCATAAGTAAATTTAACAGCTACTGTTGCTCCGGCTTTTAACGAAAGTGAACCAGCCGCCAAACTTGCAACTTTCGCTACGGTTCGCCTGCAGTATCGCATGTCGCATAGAGCATTTGTCCATCTTTACCTGCATCCCCTGTCTGCCCTTGTGGCCCCTGTGGACCTTTGTGGTCCTGTATTACCTTTTTTACACCTTGTGGTCCGGTCGCACCAGTATCACCTTTCACTCCCTGAGGTCCCTGAGGACCTGTAGCTCCTGTGGCTCCCTTATCTCCTTTTTTCGCCTTTCGCTCCTGTTTCGCCTTTGATCTTACTCCATGTATAAGCTCCCACCGTAGTAGGATCCGCCCGATTAAAGTCCGTACACTGTCCAATGTAATCCCCGGCTGTTTCTCCAGAATTTGATGTGAATGTCTTACCGCCATCATTGGAGTATTTAATGTGCAAGTATGATGTTTTCCCATCTGCACCACTTTTTGAATTTTTCCTGCAAGTTCCCTGCGTACCCATTCTCCCTGTAAGCCTTTGAATCTGTACCAGGTATATTTGCTTGGATCTGTCGAATCCGGCTCTGTATAGTCCACATAGGTTCCAATAAGTATTCGGGACTTCTGACATCTGAGATGAGGTTGGATTCTCTACCGGAGAATATTTTATATGGAAATAACTGGTCTTCCGTTCGTTCCGTCTTTACCAGCCGGACCTTGGGGACCTGTTGCTCCGGTGGCACCTGTCTCCTGTTGGACCAGGGATACCCTGTTCACCTTTCTCACCTTGTAACCCCTGCAAGCCTTGTGGTCCTTGTTCACCTTGTGGTCCTTGTTCACCTTGTGGGCCCTGGGACCTCTCTCGCCCTGAAGACCTTGTTCGCCCTGAGGGACCCTGTTCGCCAGTATCCCCTTTCTCCCCCTGTGGGCCTTGTGCTCCTGTCTCTCCTTTTTCTCCCTGAGGGCCCTGCGCTCCCGCTTCTCCATCAGTTCCATCGTTGACATTACTGATCGTAACTTCGCAGGTTCCCCCGCAACGCATCTCCCTGATCTCTTACCTCCAGTACGTACGTTTGCTTTTCCAGATACATCCGATGCTTTTACAGTAACCGATTTTTCTTCCGAAATCTTTGTTCCTTCTTTTAACCAGGTTATTTTCAGATTGTCTGTGATGTCTTTGCCCCGTCTATAACCTTTGCCGTCAGTGCTGTTGTTCCTTCTCCATTTTTGAACATGGTTCCGTCGCTCGAAACAACTGAACACTGATATGGCTTTAATGCATCCATTAATTTTTCAATCTGTTTGGTCGTTGTTTCACTTACTTCGCTCTTTAATTCAGAAAAATTGTCAAATGTCGTTTTATTATTTTTCTTATTCGTGAGACTTATAACCTGTTCTGTAACTCGTGCTTTCAAATATAGCGTCGGGTGGAATGCAGTATCTTCTATCGTTACTGTATCTCCGATTTGTGCGTCTACATAGCCTTCTACCGTATATTCTGCCTTCGGTACACACAAAGTTTTTAGTTTTGCCAGAGCCTTTGAGTACAGAGTGTTTTTGTCTTTCGTATCATAGCTCCATATCTTAACAGCATACCGATCTGTCGTGTAATCTGTTAGCATCGAAGGAAATCTATCCTTTGCCTGCACCGCCAGAATATTCGTGCCACTTGTCTGGTATTCAAGATTTCCATCCTTGTCATACTCTTTTTTACTCAATCCACTGATGGTTATGTTGTCTGTTCCATATGGACGAATCGCCGTGCATAGTTCTGTGATATCCATCTTTCTTTCGACGCCGTTAAGTCCTTTTCCATAACGGATTATCTCTCCTGACCGGTCCTGACCGATTCCCTGTGTTGTGTCCGAATGTTCCTTGTACACATTCATTGTGATCTGTTTCAACGAATAGTCATTATTCAGTTTCGGAACAAATTCTACTTCAGCATCGAAATTTGTTGCTAAAGAATATAATCGGCTCAGCATGTTATCACTTGACTCCCACGTGAGCCTTCTGGAATATGTTGATATTTCGTTGATACCTATCTTCACCGCTCAGGCCCATCAAACACTTTCATATATTCTACGAAAGTCATAGCTTTCGATGCTGTGTATGCATCTTTTTCTTCTTCAAGCAGTTCAAACAGTAATGCGTAAGATTCTACTGTCACGGTATTTTCATCTTCGTCCGCACTCATGATGTTGAAATAATAATCTCTATCTTTATATTTGAATGCCAGGTGATTCCCGACCGTCAGATATTGTGCATCTTCATGCTTTGCCGCCACGCTGAATTCAAAGGTGCATGCAGCGCCTTTAAGATATGTATGCAGTTCATCATTATAAAAATGCAGTGCTTTAGGCACCCTGTTATCCATGAACGCTACTGCATGATTCCCTATATCAAGTACTGCAATCCTTACATTTTCCATCTATATAAACGCCTCCCTTATATATGCCTTCACCGTTGGTTCCGGCGTGCTAAATTCCGAACAATGTATCTGCACTGTTGTCTCTCCCGGTGGAGCCAGAAAATATGTACTTCCCAATACCTCGTCGTCCATGCTGATCACATTATCCACATACACCTTGGATGATTCTCCATCTACCCTTATTGTGCATCCGGGTTGGTATCTATTCGGGATGTCGTATCTGTAAGGAACTTTGTCCTTCCGGAAAGATAACTCTGTCAATAGCATTCTTCCCTTGTTTGCCTCCGTGGAAAAAAAAAAGCTCTCTGTTGCTCCTTTCATGTTTCCCATGAATATCGTAACTGTTTTCGCTTTTTTGCAGCAAGCGTATCATTCCGGAATTGATATTTTTTCCACATATGTTGAACTCGAATAATCCTGCGTTTTTAGTAATAGAAATCAAGTTGCCGGACTTTGTTGTCAGGTTGGCATAGTTGGGTGTGAATTCAATTTTATTTTTGTCCTGTCCGCCTACACGGCACTTATAGTGTGCTGTATTGGAAGTCTTGGATGTTTTGTTAAAATAGATCAGCGCCAGGACTTCTCCCTGCTCATCACCGATTACAAACTGTAGGATTCCGGTCTGTCTTACTCTTTTGACTGTTTCATAGTCTACTCTACACTGCGCTTTGAAGTTTGCCGCACCAACTTCTCCGTTTTCATCTGCAGGAAGTGTGATTGTTTTGCACGCCCTCTGTAGTAATTTCCACTTCCGAGCGATGACAACGTTATCCAGGATCTTCCATTGTAATTCAGACTCTTAAATGTTCCGGTTTTTACCGAATGTCTTTTCTGAGGTCACTCCTTCGCCTGTTGTCATCTGATCGAAGTCTGCATACTTTGTTAGGTTGATTAGCTGTACGGATTTGTTCGCTTCTCCGTCATCTTCCTCATCGATACGTCCAAGTTCGATGGCGCCATATTGTGATACGATTCCGATGTATCCATTCTCATGGTTGTGTGTGATTTCATAGTCGATCGGCACTGCTTCCGAGCCCTCATTTATAATGGTCATTTCCATGATACCATCTTCGTTTTTTGCTGCAGTAAATTCTTTTTGTGTCGTTGACCATGCTATTCCTTCCGGTATCAACCAGTTTATGGTTCCTTCTCCCAGACACCCTGTTTCCTCAAATTCAAGATCTCCTGTTGGTATTGCCCAGCAATATCTATCTGGCGTATTGCCAAATACCAGTTTTTCGGTTCATCCACATTCAATATTTTCTGCAAAGCATCATATTTTTCTTTTATATTGTCAAGTATGGTAAATGGCATCGGTATTGTCTTCGCCTTATATGTTGTGTAGGAAAAATCGTCACCTTTTGTCACATCTCCCCTGCTTATCACATTGGGTTCCCAACTCGGGCCTAAAGGCGTAAAGCCCTGGAGAATATCTATGTATTCTCCAAGCTCTTTCCCGTCAAATTTCACTGATAAATTCATTCCTTTACGCCTCCGATCATATTCCTTAGTTTCTTCTGTTTGTCCAGTCCTTCTTGGATCGGATCAATGATTTCTTTCGCAATCGTCTTCTCGTTCAGCTTTATTTCAGCAATTATTGGACTTGACTGAATTATTTTTGCCAACCTCTTGAGATCATTTTCTGACAGCTGATCTGTCGTCTCTTCTTTTTTTTATGTCTTGCGTATTCTTCTGCAGTCGCCGAGGCTGTAAGTTTTCCTGCTATATAATCCTGCTGATCCATCGCTGTCGCATACACTTTTGGCATTATTTCTGCCAGGTCAAGCCCTTTTAATTTATCTGCTATCGCCTCAGTGTCTATCGCAGATACTGTTTTCTCAGCTACTGCTTCTGCAGATTGCACAGCACTTTTTGCCTCATCATCAATTCCAAGTCCAAAACCTTCGCTGAACCAGCGTCCCAGTTTTCTTGTTAATTTTGATGGAGAGTGTTCATCCAGCGCATGCTTCGCCGCTTTATATGCCGCTTTCGCCATTTCGGCGGCTTTTGATGCTGCACCCTTGATCCACGATCCGATTCCTCCTACAAAACCTTTGCCGAAATTATATCCAGGATCATGACCGCTCACACTGCCAGCTCAGATTTCGCATTGTTTCCAAGAGATTTTCCTCCCGAATTCGCCTGCCTCGTTTTACTACTTACACCAGAACTATACTGTGTTCCGAATTTTCCTCCTGTACCGTTCGGATTTACACTTCCAGCTCCTTTGTTGGCCGCATCCGCATTGCCTTTTCCCGCGGATCTTGCTTTTCCAACCAATCCGCCGATTCCAGATGCGAACTTGGTACCAAATCCTTGTCCTGTCGTTATCGGGCTTACACTTCCGGCTCCTTTGTTTGCCGCGTCTGCATTAGCTTTTCCTGCAGATGCCGAATCTTTGGTTTTGGATGATACTCCTATTCCAAAATACGACATCACTTTGTTTCCAAGGTTTTCCAATTGTTTCCCAACATCACCTGATGTAAACACATTCAGGAATGCTGATACAAATTCTCCTGCTTTTGGTTAATACGTTCTCTTTTCCGGCTTCAACACCGTTTGCCGCACCATCCATCGCAAGCTCGAAGATCTCTTCTGTCTTCTTAGACGGCGAATGTTCATCCAGTGCTGATCTAAGAGATTCCAGAAACTCATCTACACCTTCTTTTGCCGGATCTTTCAGCTCATCAAAGCCTTCCGGCCCCTCCAATGCGCCGTATACCGCATTGGCGAATTTCTTCTTTGTCTTCTTATCTAAGCCATCGAATTGATCTAATATGCCATCTACAGCACCTTTCGCTTCTGATGACAGCTGACCTTTCATGTCTCCGGCTATCAATGCAGCTATTGCGGCCGGTGGAACTTTTTTCAGTTCATCTGCAGATTTTGGTGCTGCTTTAGCAAATTCTTCCAGAGCTGCTTTTGTAGCTTCAGATGCCTGATCCTGCATGGCTTTTTTGTAAACTCTGGCGATCCCTCTTTTACTTTTTTGCGTAACAAATTTCTCAGTATTCGCAACTTCGATTACTTGTTTCTGCAATTCTTCATTCGTCGCATTGCTCGCAGTTTTTATTCCTGCTGTAATTCTTGTAATAGCTTCTTCTATTTTTTCTGCATTCCCACTTGCAGCTGCATCTGCAAGTGCCGTATATTGGTCGATATCATTCGCATACTGTCTGAGTACACCAGTGCTTTCTTCATACGCTTTCTTATTACTTTCCAAAGCTTTTTTAGCACTTTCAACATCTTTTTCTTGATGTTTTATCTTTTCATCCAAAGATGCCACTAACACTTTATTACCCTGTATCGTAGCCTCTCCTTCGGTCAGTCAGATCTTCCAGTTTTGCACTTTTTTTTTACAGTATTCTCTGCTTTCTTCTTGGCTGTATACGCTTCAGATGCCTCCTGCGCCACCTGCATCTGATTGTTTACAGCTTCTTTTATTTCGCTTCCTGAGAAGTAAGAACAGCCTCTATCTTCTTCTGCTGAATCGTCTTCTGGATCTCCTCCTGCAGTTTTTTGATAGTTTTGAATCTGGCCATTAGTAAGATTGATCTCTATTCCAAGTGCCGACGATAATTGAGACGTGATGAATGCCGCTCTGTCTGCTTCTCCATCTTTGACTTTTCCATTGGAATCAACTATCGTACTCAATTCATTGCTCAGTGACTGTAGACTATTTAACTCGATCAAATCTGCTGCCGCTTGTTTTGTCCTGGGTGGCCACCAGATCTTCGTAAAGACTGTTTTCTGTCCTGGGCAACTTTCAGATTCGTCTCTGCCTCTTTTGCAGAATCTTTTAATGCTCTGGAATGTGCTTTTTCTGCTTCCGTCTGCTCAGACAATTTATTTCTCATTGCAGTGCTCACTGCAATCATTGCAGTTGTTGCCACAACAGCTAAACCAATCGGATTCGCCTCTATTGCTTTTGTCAATCCTTCTTGTGCTGCTTTCAAAATATTTGTAGAAGCTGCCGCTAAACTTACTTTTTCTCTGAATAATCCAAGTACCGACTGTCCTGCTGTCAGCGTAACATTATATTGCCTTCCGGTATATTTTGCCGCTTCCATCTGTTCTGCATAACGACCGATAGCAGTCTGTGCAGTTTTCCACCATGAGGAGCTATTTTTCACAGCTTTCCCCAGTGTTGTAGTGGAATCCCCTAACTGTTTGGTGATTTTTAATTCTTTGTACGCAGCCACCAATCCTGTGACAATCGGTATTGCAGTTTTGTATTTTCGCAAGGAATTTCATTCCTTCCGCTACTTCCGGAAGTACATTCTTTGCAAGTTCCCCTCCGGTATTGACGATATCTCGAATCGGCTCAACAATGCCTTCTGCTGCCGGTCCGAACTTGTCCACCTCGTCACAGGTGTCATTGAATATTTTTCCTGCTTCTTCAACTACTCCATTCAGTCCACCAGTCGTAAATGCCTCTGATAACCGGTTTATATCTTCCGTACCAGCGTCTACTGCACTCTTAAGTGGCTTTTCCATCTTTTCGTATACGTTGATGCCAAAGCCTTCTAACGCAGATCCTGCGATTGTGATACTTCCTTTCAGGTTGTCATTCATGGTGTTGGCCATCTTTTCAGATGCACCATCTGCGTTTTTGATTGAAGATGCCAGCTTTTGAAATCTGTATCCGAAGCATTCACGATCGACAACAGTCCAGACATTGCCTCTTGTCCGCCAAGTGCGGCTGCAGCTGCAGCTTTTTTCATCTTTTGAAGTCCTCGAAGGGAATCTCTCATATTTTCCATTACTTCCATCAGTGACTTCATGGATCCATCCGAGTTTTTCATGGAAATATCATACTTTTCCATTGCCGCAGCTGCTTCTTTTGGCGGCTTGGCCAGTCTTGTCAAGATACTTCTAAGGGCTGTACCAGCCTGTGTGCTCTTGATACCGGGTTGGCCATTAGTCCGATTGCCTGAGACAAATCTTCGATGTTATAGCCCAGTGCTCCCGCTACTGGTGCTACATACTTAAATGTCTCACCCATCATCCCAACATTTGTGTTGGAATTAGATGATGCCGCTGCCAGAACATCCGCAAAGTGTCCGGAATCAGATGCCTGTAATCCCATCGCCGTAAGGGCGTCTGTTACGATATCTGAGGTTGTAGCAAGATCTTCTCCTGATGCCGCTGCAAGGTTCATGATGCCTTCGATGCCGTTCAGCATATCTTCGGTCTTCCAACCGGCCATTGCCATATCGGCATGTTATCGTAAGGCTTTTTATCCTTACTTCTACACCATTACAGTGCAAGCCCAGCGTACCTTTTTTTACCGCCTCCTTCTGCAGGACGCCCCTACCCGATAGCGAGGCCTCTTGGGCAGATTATATTCTGTATCATCGCAGATACAGGTTCACCACCTACGCGTTGCCGTTGACTACAACGTTACTTGTAACCTTAACTGTCTGGTTACGGTTACAAACCGCCTCCCAGCTTATTCCTCACTTATATTCCGCAACTACTTGATAGGTTCATTACGGACGTCATCAGCTGTAACTATGTATTTATCGCGTTACAGCCGCTTCTCTAACTAAATGCTTCAGCCGATTGTGCGGCGCTAAATTTGGTTTTGGCGCCCATTTCTTTCGCCTTGTCTGTCAATTTCTGAAGGTCGTCTCCTGTTGCTCCGGATATTGCAGAAACCTTACTCATGGCAGCTTCAAAGTCCGTTCCGACCTTGATGGAATACCCTGCCATAGCAGTCATTGCAGTGGATCCGGTTACAATTGCCGTCTTAACTCCAGCCATTGCAGTTTTGGCATAGGATGAAAATCTTGACATGGCTTTCTCTGTCTTTTTGGGAGTCCAGCTCCGTGCTGATCTTAATCGATCCGTCCGCTGCCATGTCATTTCACCGTCCTTTCTTGATTTCTCTTTTTACATACTCCTTCCATTGTTGGTTGCGTTCTTCCAGTGTGAGTTTCTTTCCACCGTCCAGCTTGTACGCTTTCTTCATTTCGTTTATAAAAGCTCTTCTGTCTTTCGACATTCCGGATGTGCTCACTGTGCGGTAATACATGATCTTCGCCATCTTCGTCTCTTCTCCAAGAGACTCGAACAGCGCCAAAAACTTCCACCAATGCAATTTCTCTTGAGACAGCAGATCTATCCCATACTGTTCTTTAAAGGCCGCATATATATAAGGTGCGTCCTGTGAAAAAAGAAAACGCCGGTCCTCTGTTGGACCGACGTTTGTATCGTTCTTTCTTCTCTTCTTTCTTTTCCGCTTTCCCTCCGCGGTAGAACCACAGTATCTTCTCTACTGCTTCTTCCAGATTGTTTGGGTATTTCGGATAATATAAAGTTAATAACTTTTCAAGTTTTACGATATCTGGAATTTCGCTTTCCATGATCTCGTCAAACTTCATCCCTATCCTGAAATCCCAGTTAATCCGGTACTTTCCGTCATCGATTACAACCTCTTTTGAAGTCCGTCTGTGATGATGTTTGGTTTCACTTTTCTCCCGCTTTCATTTTTGCGATTTCTTTGTTCATGTATGGAACAACCTGATTCTTGTACATTGTGGTTAATTCAAAGTATGCCTGAAGGCAGGTAAGGAGATCTGTCTCCTTGCCTAATACCTTCTTGGCACTGCCTTTTCCGAAGATATTGTCAATCATCTCAATTACTGCTTCGCACTGATTAACAATTACCTCTTCGTCTGTTTTTCCTTCTGTATCATTCGTTTTTCTCTGTAACCTTATCGATTTCCGTCTGATACTTCTTCACTACTTTCGGATTCAGGAGATCCGCACTCAATTTCTGGTTCAGTATTGTTACTGCTATTTTCTTCAACGTCCTGTTCCTCCTCTATCGGTTCGCCGTTTTCCTCAGCTTGCGTTCAAGCAGCCACATATGTATATTCTGCAGGTGTTGCTCCCATTTTCTTAAATTCGACGTCGATAGAAGAAGATTCTCCTGCGTTTCCTGATCCGTCGCTGTTGACAATAATGGAACACTGTCCTTTTTCTCCTTTTCCTGTCAGGACATTAAAATACAGATAGTTTGTTACTACACTGTTTCCTGTTCCATATTTTGTTTTGTGGGATAAGCAATAATCCTGTGCTTCATCGCCGACGTATCTGTCACCGGTTACAGAGAAAGCTCTCTGCGTACCTGTCTTCATGGTGTTCTGACCGGCACGGATATAGGTCTTGTCCTGCGTGATTGGATTTAACTGCGCATCCAAACCCAGCAATTCCCATTTTTCTACTACTACGTAATCGCCTTCTTTTGTTGCAGTCGAACCATTCGGCGCAGTGTCGATTGCAAATACGTAATCATCATTGGTTACCCAGCCTTCATAGCTTTCACTTGGTGTATAGTCTTTCATTAATTCACTTAATTTCATCTTCGTCTCTCCTTCTCAAAATATAAAACCCTGCATGGTATCTGGTATTGAGCTACTTTGTTCTCCCAGTCTACCGTTGCAAGGTTTTGGCATGTTCTGTAAGTTTTCAATTTTCTTTACCTGACATCCTTCGAAATCCGGATAGTTTTTTATGACGTTCTGCTCCTCAATCCATTCCATGAACTTCTGGCCGAGGTTCATGGCCTGCATGTTGATATCATCCGTTTCTTCCGAGTAATACCATGTCAGAAGTATGGTAAAGCCATATTCTTTATCTGCAGCACGGACATACTTTTTACAATCTTTCCGGCATAATTTGTCAGGAAGGATACCGATGTAGCTTTTCCATCAGCAAAATTAAATGTCAGTATGGAATCACACAGTTCTTTTTATTTTGTCCTGTACATACGAAACCATAACCTCATGTTTTGTCATAACTTATGTCCTTTCACATATGCCTGTATTGCTCTAGTATAGTCATCTATTCTCGTAGCTTTCATTTTCTTTTCCCATTCAGCAGTGGCAAGGGGTGTCTGGCGGTGCTGTATTTTAAATGTCTGCCGGTTACTACCTTGCTTTCACCATGTCTGGCATACGGACTTCCGGTTATTCTAGATACCATCACCAGTCCTTCGTGTTGGAAGTTGGCGTACGGGCTTGCATAATGCACAATCCCGACATTCCCTTCTACGTAAGTCCTGGCATTGGCCGTCAGTACCAGATTCTTTGCCGGCACAAACGGTTCCATCAGGCGCTTGGCTTCGGTCGCCATGAAGAGGAGCGTCTTCTTTCCTCCAGTTGCTTCTTGTACAATGCTCGGGATTGGTTTATTCCAGTGGAATTCTACGTTCGACATTTAACCACCTACTCTGTAATGTTTTTCCTCTCAGGTGCGATGTATTATCTGAGAAAGCGGTAATCTGAAATGCCTCGGTTTCTGTCTTGCCAGTAGCTCTGAGGCTGTATTTGGCATTTTCCCGGTTATTTCTTCCATGCATACATCTTTTACCACTATGTCTCCCGGATTCAGGGTGAAGCTGTTACCAGCACCTTTGGTTTTAGCAAATTCTCGGTAGGGAAGATAATTCGGTGATTCTGGTATCCTAGCAATGTATGTACCTGCCATTTTTGCTGTCTTTCCATCATCGATCTTTGTCTGGGACAGCTTATAGAAACAGTTTTCAAGAACTGTCCGTTTCCAGATATCCTTTCCATCTTCCGTATCCGCTCCTTTGATCCGGTTGTACACCGTAATCGTCTGGTTGTAATTCAGTTCATTAATCCACCCCAGATACATCAAGCCTGTGTTTCCTAAGTGTTTCTCTATAATCTCCCTGATCTTCTTACGTTTTCCTTCTTCCGTATAGGCAGAACGAGACAGGTCATATGTACCTGTCTCTCCGTCGTTTCCATAGGACGCAAGTGGCCCGGTGCGTCCGATCCGCCGTACTGTTCTGCCTTGTAAATCAGTTCTGCGACGTCGCACACGCAATCTTTTACTTCTTTCGGTGTTTCCATTCTTTTGCACGATCGAATGTTACTCGGTCAATTTCCTTTTCCGCCTGTTTTCATAATATCGGAAGGTTGATTCCGGTATATCCGGCTGCCTTCCAAGAAGATAAGACTCTACGTAATATTCATAATCTGCATACTCCATAACGTTTCTCCTATGAAAAAATCTACCAGAAGGCTCTCATCCAGTTCCTTGATTCCGTAGATAATATCAAATGAAATTGTATCTTTCTTAGTTTTCATGTCGTAGCCAAAGACTACTCTTACGGCTAGCCGTTTGCTGAAGCAATATGAGCTTTTGATGCTCCCATTGGAAGTTCCAGCTGTCTTGTTACCAGCGCGAGTCCGTTTCTGTGGAATCCTAACGCATGTGCCTTGCTGATTACTTTTGCTGCGACTTCTGTTACATCTGTCGGAAGGTTCTGATCCACCTTAATTGTTCCTGCCCCTCCAACCAACGTGACATCTTCCTGTACTGTATAGACATACCCGTTCACGATCAGCTGATCTCCTTTCGGCAATCTTTCCTGCTGCCGGTTCTCCCGCCGATACCGTGAACTCAGTTGTATCTTTAGTGCCGGTTACCTTATACCCCGTCACTGTTCCCGGTTTTTCGGCTGCGGAATGAGGGCAGTTCTCTGATGAAAACGTGTCACAAGTATACACCCTTCCTACTTCTGCGTCTCTAAGCGCCTGTGAGTCCCCTGCATAGCACTGTTTCGCAAAATTATCCAATGTGTTGTATTTATATTTGATTTCCGCCGGAAGAATCAATCTTCTGTTCTGAATTGGCGCTTTTGACATATCCAGAGCCTTTCCAACTCCCGCAATGTCTGTCAGTGCTGGTTTTGCAGATACCGTTGCTGTCTTCGCAGCCTTTTCAATACCTACTGCCAACAGGTCCTGATCTACAGCCTGTGCAATAGCCGAAATAGCCGGTGTTACTACCTGCTCAGAGAAATCTTTGATGTCCAGTGTTAACTCTTTTGACGACACATTAACCGTTACATCTCTGAAACGATCCATCCTCACCGTGGTTGAGCCTTCTGTAATATCCTGTCCGTGTGTCTCTCCAACAAAGTTCTTGGCTACGAATTTTGCAGGCTTTCTGATTGTAATCGTATCACCTACTCTGACGAATTCTTTTGAATAGTCTCTATGGACAAGCCCTGCCATTGTCAGGCTGGCTTTCAGCACCATCAGGGCCTCCTGTGCAATGATTTTTAGGTGTTAAAATTGTATTTGGCATATTTCTTTATCTCCTTCCTATTTTCCCTGTCTGTAATCTTTGTATTCTTCATACGTCATGTCTTCTAAATTCTTTGAAACTCCCGGAACTTTTCCGCCAGTCGGCGCGATTGGATTATTGATTGGTTCGTTTGAACCAAACATATACTCATTGTCCTTTTGCACGCCTCAATCGCAGCGGTAATCTCTTCTGTCTGATTTTTGCTATCTTTCAGTGTCTCTACATCTAAGAGTGCTCTGATTGCTTTCGCATTCTTACCGCCTGCTGCCGAGATAGCATTGTCGATAAGTGTGCCAAACTTCATTTCTGCAATTTTGTTTTCGTAATCCGTTTTCTGAGTTTCCATGTCATCTGTGAGCTGTTTTACTTTCCCCTGAAGTTCTTCTACATCTACGCCTTCGAATCCTTTCAGTGTATCTGTGGCTGTCTGCAGCTGCTCTTCCAAGTAGTCTTTGCCGTTTCCATTGCATCATAGTCTTTTTGCTTACATATTCTCCGGCATTCAGATCTGCGAGCTTAATCTGCTTGTCTTTGTTTTCCGGATTGTCATTGTACGCTTTGATGATTGATGTAAACTCTTCATACTTGTCACCAAAGATTGCTTTTAAAAACTCCATAATTATTTCCTTTCTTTTTGCATAAAAATAAGACGCATAACCCTGCGTCTCAAAGGGAGATATCTGGATCACCGCCTTCCTAGGCAACAATACTCTTGATTCCATAAGCTAATGCGCTGTCATGCTCAATCGCACAACCTCTTGCATCTTCCCACCCCTGCGCAAAAATACGCCACATCTGCTCCTGACAGAAGTTCCAGGGATTTTCCAAGGAACCACAGTGGTTTTGCATCTGCGGGTGCTTCCTGGAAGAAGGAATCAATCACTTCTACCGGTTCACCGATCATTTCTTGCGCAAGCTCAATTGCTTTTCTTGCGTTCTGCCAGAATTTCTTCATCTGACTTACCTCTCATAGGCTGACTAATAAATAATTTTTTCACCTTTCTCACCTCCTCGCCTTAAAATGAGTATAAAATACCACTAATCTCTGATATGCTCACTGATCAGTGGTATTATTTCATCTCTTCAAATTTTACTCCCGGTTTGCATTCCTCTTCATATGGAGCTTCCAGTACTTCATCTGGTACTCCATTCGGAAACGCCTTGCACTTTATTTCCGTTTCAGATTCCATGCAATGCCTACATAATACACATTTGGGAAGTGTGAATCTATTTCCTCCTCCAAGGAAGGATGTACTTTTCAATAAGTTTTCTTGACTCATCTGGTATCTTTTCTCCATTTCTATATCTTACAAATGCCTCCGCCAAGCTCTCTCTTCCATCGTGCTCTTTGTCGGCGTATTTAGATATTCCCTTGACAAAACTCTTATATATTTCATCTGTCAGTTTGTCGTAATCTTTCTTGGTCACGCAGTTTTGGAATGGAATAATATGTGCCATTTCATGCGCAATGTAATCTTCATAGCTTTTTCCCTGCCATGTATCCGGTAGAATACAGCATTTTTATTCTCGACTCGAATTTATTATAATCTATATTATAGTTAAACACAAGTCCGTGCTTCAGCATGCCGTCCTTATCCAGATATGCGCCGCTTACAAACAAATCTCCTCTGCCAAGCTTTCCACCTTCTATTGAATCTAAGTAAATCGTGTACTCTTTTATCCAGTTTCTTGATTGCTTGATTTATTTTCTTTTCTACACTCTTATCCAATCCAGCTTTTTCTGCCACTTCTTTCGGAATTGATATCTTCATCGAGCTAAGTATTTTCTTTTCCGACTTTGTTGATATTCTTCCCAGTCCATCCATGTATATTCTGTCTCTTTGTTCCGGCAGCTTCATGACCTTTGAGAACTTCACATACTCATCCATAGTCTTTTTGTATCTTGCTTTGGCTCCCATGATCTCCAGTTCGCTTACTCCGCCTTCCTTCATGAGTTTTATGTCTTGGCGGTATACTCTCATCGTCAGCTCTAACTTCCTCTGTCTCTGTAACGCCTCATATGTTGTATACTCCTTTCCATCGTAGCTCGTCTTTTTCATTTTCCTCATCTATCATCTCCTGCAGTTCTTCGTCCGTGTAGTTCCGAACTGAAACTCCCGGGATGAACACGTCGTACCAGTGATAGCAGTTTGCTCCACATAAACCGGTAATAGTGCCTAATCCACATACACTCTCCAGATCCTTGTACGAATAGACCTTTCCCTGCCATGCCTGATGTTCCGGTCTGGCGCCGATGTGATATGTAACTTCATAGGTATCTGTATCAAGCTCTGCTGCCACCTGTTCATTCATGCGACCGACTATCTGCCGGAACCCTGTCATGAGTGCCGTTCTGCACGCCGAATCCACCCGGTATGTCCTTCCGGAAGCATATTCTACTGTACGCAGACCGCTTCTTGTCATGTCCTTGATAATTCGTTTCAGGACCGTGTCATAGCTGAATGCTCCAGTTGCTACTCCGAGGACCGCTTCATCCAGTGATCTTTGATAGAACTTCGCCGCATCCATGAATTGGCGCTTTCCATTTACGTTCTTGGTAAATCCCATGGATCCCGTGATGTTTTGGAATGTGTTCTTCGACTGTTCGATCGCGGCTTTTACTACCGGTTGGATCTCCGGATGCTTTCCTGAACGGGGTTTTTTCTTTCCAATAGCATCAAATGCATCTTCATACTCTTTATAGAGGTTCTCGCTTGTCTGGTTGTAGATCCGGTCAATCTCTTCATCTGAAAACTTCAAATAGCTTTTTTGATTGGCCGTCTCCTCATCTTCGGCATAATGTTTCATTCGGTATTCCCACAACTGCATGGCTCCAAGGCTTACGTCTGCCCTGTCATTCTGGCGTTCCGTTTCATCATCCACCAGGATGCTATCCTTAAATGTACAGTTGAACTCATATCCGCTATGGAGCTTGGCGTTGTAAAAAGCCAATGCATATACGAGATCTTCAGGCAGTCTTTCAGATTCTCCTGGATAGCTGACACCATGTTATATTTGCGTTTCTTGGCGATCTTGACTTCTGTTGCCGTCTTGTCTACGTCCGTTACATCAGAGAGATCTCCATAGCTTAGGGATACATTGAACTCCAGCTGCCTTAAGAACTGATTCAAGCCATTGATGATGCTGATATCTCGGAACTCTGGCGACCATTCTTTTGTACAGATCGCCATCGTCTCCGGCATCCAGATTCAGTCCTCTGTACAGACGCTTGTCCAGTTTTTGGCGTTTCCAGTCTTCCCTCTTCTCCTACTATCGGTTGAAGAGCTGTAGTGGATACATTAATTGCCCTTTCACCAGATTCGAACTCCCACTTTAGTCTTGCATTCTGAACGTCTACGCTCTCTAGCTGATCTATTCCGCTTTCGAATATCGATACTCCGCACGGGCTTCTATCGATTTCATTCTTGATTGGGTTTCTGTAGTAACCAAAATCCGGCTTTTCCAGTCCAGCATAGGATATGGTTGCTGGGAGATTTTTCCATTCATCTATTGAGCTTAACGGGATTTCTCTTCCGATATCATCCTCTGATTTTGATATGTACGCATTATTTGTAATTGTAAGGATGTTATCTCTCAAAAGTGTCTCTCTAGGCGATGGTAGTAATCTTCTCCCCGTTTCTGGTTTTCGACAAACACAACGTCAATCAGTCGTTCTCTTTCGTCGTAAGCAATCGGTACAAACCGATCTGCGGTAACATATTCTACTTTATCTCCGCCCGGCGGCTTAATGATCAGCGCCCCAAGCGCAAGCCCTGACTGCAGGTTCTCATTCAAATCTCGTGTTGCCATCTTGTATATCTGATCCAGTTCTTCCACGGAAATATTCGATTCCATTTCATCCAGGCAGATATTGGCGAACTCGGTACAGATGCCTTGTTCCTTTCTAAGAGATTTTACATAGCCTTTGCACCAGGGTGCCATTCCGCTGTACATTCGCTGCCATAGCTCTATCCTTGTCTGCATCATACTTGATATACATGTTTCTATTTTTCAGTGCCTGCTCTACATTTTTTGCCGGGAACATTCTGTTTATCACTCCCTTCACGAAGGCTTTTATTCCATCCAAAGCATTATTCGCCCCTCCGTTTCCATATTCTTTCTGTTGCATATCTTACAGCATCTATCATGTGGTCATTCCCATCCGGATATCCGGTGATGATATTTCCTTCTTTATCCCTTTCGTACTCATAATCCATGAACTCCTGTGCAGCTACCGGGCATCTTACATTGTCGATTATGATTTCTCTTAATGACTGCAGCCATTTATATGAGTACTCTCTGCTTCCAGGACCTTTTCTGCTGCTCTGGCAAGCAAGCCGTAGCTTTTGTAGTCTCCTATCGCCTTCTTTTCTGCATTATCGCAGGTAAGCAGATCGTTGCCTGTGATTCCCATCCTGATCAGCTCGTCTGCCGTCTGTCTGTTGCTTCTCTTATTGCATGTGTATTCCTGCCATACGTACAATCTTAACCTCGCTCTGTCGTAATGAACTCTTGCAAATGCATACGGATCCGGGAACCATCCCCAGTCAATGCCATTTAACACATGGTCGAATCCCGATATCTCATCATCCGTTATTTCTCTGATCGTGATGTTGTCAAATACACTTCCTCCTGATCCATTGGCCACTCCTAAGTATTCATTCTCATACGCATCTGGGTTAGTTTCCTTTAAGAATTCTGCCTCTTCAATAAATGTTTTTCCGAGCCACTTCTTTGGTATGTCCAGATAGGTGCTTTCCGTAACCAGTCTGGTTTCTTTCGGGATCTTGATGTATTTGTTGGCCCAGTTGTTCAGGCTCTTTGGTGGGTTGAATGTTTTGAAGATATATGCAGTATCTCCGCCTCGGATTACAGACTGTTCAATCTTTTCTAACCGCTTCGGGACCCATAAACTGATCCAACTCTTCAAACCATAAGACTCCGATATATCCGAATGGAACCTTGATCGATTTTACCTTGCCCGGATCATCTGCTCCTCTGAAATAAATCTTTTGCCCAGTGCTTTTTCTCGTAATCTCCAGTGGTGATACGGTACACTCGAACTCATCTTCCAGTCCCAGAGCTTCTATCGCCCATCTTGCTTGCTGATAGATGGAACTTCGCATCGTATCTCCTACCTGACGCATGATCACCGCATGTATCTGATCATTACTCCTCAAAATGTCTCCTACAGCCAGGCTTACAAAGGATGATTTGGTACTGCCTCGGCCACCTGGGAAAACATATTCTGTGTGGCGCTTCTCCTTTATATCAAAAAGCACCGGGGCAAATACCGGAGCAACCATTGTTGCCGGAATGCCTTTGTATTCTTTTTCCGGAACGGGTTCCGGCTGCATCCTTTGGATGTCCGCCCGTGTCTTTTTCAATCTTGGCGCGTTGCTCTTCCGTTGCGAGATTCATGTGATCTGCAAGCCACTGCAGGGCCTTCATCCGATCAGCCAGTTTAATGCCGGCTCCGTCTTTTTCCCTGCTTCACCTCTGTCAAGATTGTTCCATCCACATCCAGAGAGTCTTTAAATTTCGCAGTGTTGACTATTCTTGTCAGTGTTTCTTCTTCTCCAGTCTCTTCATTTTTCACCTTGACCGGCCCGTACACTGCCATCACAGGGACTTCTTCTGTACCAAATTCCATGTAATCTGTGATATCCGCAAAGCTATATCTATGTATTTTTGGAAGATATCAGCTTCGATATCAGCTCTCTGTTCAGTCTGTTCTGTTTCAGTCGTTGGATTTCTTCTTTTACCCTAGCATTTCCTAGCATGCGGGGACCATTTACAGTAGCCGTTTCATAACTGCATTCATATGCTTTTTGATATGCTTTTGTGGCATTGAAGCATTTGACGTATAAAATACAAAAAAGCCTTTGCTTATCGTTTAAATCAGTGTTTTCAATTATCTGATCTATCACTTCTGCATTGGCTTTCTTTTTGATTTCACTTTTTCGTTTGGAACGTTCCGTATTTTTCGGAGCGTTCCATTCATTTTTTCATCCCATTTATCTTTCGATTTCCATCCCCGGACAGTTCCTGCTGCCAGATTTAGTTGACTTGCAATCTCAACTAAATCGATCTCTCCCTTTATGCTTTTTTATATATTTCGAACGCTTTCTCCCTATTTGGATTTCGTGCCTTTGGCATTTCACCACCTTCAATTCTGATTTCATAATAAAAGACGGCCTCAGTCTTTAACTGCTGCCGCCCTTAGGGTGAGTATGTCCTTTTCAAATTTTGGACGCTACCACTATAACACACTTTTATGTGCCGTGAGTGGTGATGTTTTGCAAATTTTATATTTTTTTGACATCAACCAGTAAAATTTTCTCCTTGCTCTATAGTATTTCTGATCACCGCACGGCAACCCTTTTGCATCCTGAAGGTATATGTAGGTCGCATAATCTGTGGTAACCCCTTCCAATAACCATTGATAGATGTCTGCGTCCGCCTCTATTGCTGTCTGCTCGATTCGCTCACATTTTTCCTGCAGCTCCGCGTTTGATAGCCAGGCGTTCTGTTGCTGACGCCTGGCTTGGACTCCCCTTCCCCTCTTGGCCATATTGTATTGCTTTCACAGTATCTGTCATATTTTCAAGTTCTTCCCGCCATTCCGGATATTGCAGGCAATGATGGATAACTTCCAGATACCTGTGTTTGCTGATTCCATATTTGTCTTTATTGATTGGTCTTCTCTTCAACTCTATACTTCCTCCCCGTCCGTCTGTCCTTGATTGTTATAATATCAAATCCGAACAGGCTTGCTATGTCCTGCAGATCGGTCAGCGCCCTGCGCATATGGTAGGGCATCTGGTTGTACCTGCGCACTGCTTTTTCCGCCGTCGGATCCTGGTAGCCTTCACGGTTCATAGTTCTCCTTTCTGTGCGATGTCGCACAATGAATTTTCTTAAGCGCTTTATTGTTTTCTCGGTTTGTCCGTTATGTATGTCCTTTCGGTTATTGCCATATCACAATTAATATATTTTTCAATTTTATCTACACAGCTCCTGCAGTACACATTCTCCGGACTATTCGCTTGTGTTAAAGTCTTCGACAGGTTATAGCAGAATTGCTCTGTAGTCGCTCCTGCTCTGTCACATTCAGCATTTATATTTATCTTGTAATACGTTGCTCCCGTCGGCATCCCACACCGTTTGCATGTTCTTTGTTTCGTCATATCTTCCTCTTTTTCTTCCGGCTCTTTCTTGTCATACGTAATCTCACGCAGCTGCTCATCCGCACGTGCTGCCATTACACATGCGCTCCAAACTGTACACAGCACACAAATTATTACGATAACAATAAACATTACTGTCTTATCCATTCATTTTCCTTTCAAGCAGATCCATGTACATACTCTTGTACACATCCCTCTCAGCTATCGCTCTGATATACTCTTTATCATTCCCATATCCTTTCTCACGCTCCAGTTCATTGTATCTTTCTGTCTCTTCTCTGAACTTCGCAAGAATTCTATCGGATGTTTCTTTTTCCTTTGCCAGTTGCTTCTCCAGCTGTTTAATCTTCTCCTGATCAGCAGTATTATTATTCTCCGTAATGCCAAGTGTCAGCATAATAGCTTCATCAACTTTTTTGAATTTCTTCCTCTGTGCATGATCTAATATATTCTCCGATTCTGTCTGTATTCACCTTGAATATACGTTCACACAGTGCTATAGATGGTACTCGACACATCACCTCAACATGTGTCAGAAGTTGTTCATTTTCTTTTGTTGTCATTAATATTGCCTGCACAAATTCCGGATCTTGTTCAAGCCATGTGTCCGGTGATACTATAATCGCCGGTGTTTCTCCGGCTCTTCCATCATTCGCTATGTAAAAAAATGTCTCCATGATATGTATTCATTACTGTTGCCCCCCCCACATTCATAATGGCTTTATATGCTGTCGGATCACTATAACCAGATCCGTTTTTCTTCAGTTCGTTTTTGCCTGTTATCTGTCCTACCATAATGCTTTCCTCTTTCTTCCTTTCACATATACTGTGCATTCTCTGCTGCTGGCATACCTCTGCTATGCCCTCTATTTCAATATAGCTACAGTTCCCAACCTGATCATGTCTTCCACGATATACACAGGTCTTACACAGGTGTCTATCCGCATTGGGACCGTCTTTTCCTTTGTTGTAGCCATCTTTCTTTCGTCTTCCCGGCTTTCTTCCGAGCATCTCTTCTCTGATTCCGGCCAGTCCGATATATTGAATATAATCTCGTACTTCCCAGTACTTTAATCCGGTAGTTTCTGCTATTTCTTTATTCGTTTTTTTTGTCGAGGACCATCTTTTTGATGATCTTCGCCTGTTCTGTGCTTACGTCTTTCAACGATGCTCCTTTCTCCGCCGACTGCTGCCGGCGGGAATTCTATATCGTCCGGTTGCGTGTGATACAATACCCGGTTGGTGCTATTCTTTATATTTTTCTTCTATCTTCCGGAGCTGCTCTACGTGCCACAGTACCATCTTCTTGTCCCACCATTTTTCTATCTCCTTTGCTGTGTGTAAAACACACGGAAAAAATCACAGGATGTAGGAATGCTGTTAGCCATATCCCGATGATCATGTTTCGTGTCATCTGCCTGCTCCTTTCATGAATTGGTTGTACATCCGTTTCTTCCAGCCTGTTTCTGGTGGTGCTGGTCCACGGTTATGTTCGGCCAGGGTTCTTATCAAATCTTCAAATTCTGCTGCCGCCTGTTCCGAAAGTTCTTCCTTCAGGTTGACATTGCTCATCCAGCTGAATCCGTATTTTTTTAAGAATGTCTTTCCTCGTCATTTCCTAACCACTTCCTCCTTCTCCAGTCTTTGTATCTGCGGATTTGATATTCTAACCATGATATTTCCTTAAATGATTCTTCGGATTCTTTAAAATATCTGTTTATTTTCACTTTCTTCCCATCCGGTTTTTCTATGTAAATTATTGCTTTTGTATCATAATCTCCATTTTTTAGGATCTGTGAGTAGCTCATCACAAACTATTTTGTCCGGTTTATCCGCCGGTGCGTATGGCATCGTGATCGGATACATCGCATCATATATACTTCCGATAAATCCATTGTGGTATCCATAATTAGGATGATTGCGATTAACACAGTAACACCTATTAATATCTGAATACGTTATTTCTCCATTCGGAGTTACTGTTTTAAACAAGCTACTCATTCTCGAACACTGATAATGTTTTCCTTTCTCATCTGTCCATGATCTTTTCCACATTTCCTCTGTATCTTCTATCGGAGTCAGTGGCTTTCCATCGATCAGTCTATTCAAAATCTGTTTTGTGAATCCGATACTCATACCACTGTGACCATCTTCGCATAAGCTCTCAAATGCTTTTAATGCACTTTCGTAGCAAGCGCATCCATAATCAAATTCGCCTTCTTTTTCTATCCAGATTTTCTCTTTTTGCATGCGATTTCAACTTCATTTTTTGCCCATTCTTGTAAACTCATTCTTTATCTCTCCGTTTCTTTTGTGGTACTTCATGCCAATCTTTTGGGTGTTTCTGTATCATGATTTCTTTCTCCTGTCCTCCGTTTCCCATTTACACATATCCCACCATTCGCAGAATAAGCAGCATCCCAGGCACCGGTTTGTCAGTACCATTATGTACCAGTGTTTTAATTTTCTTTTATCTCCATGTCATTCACCTCTTCTTATGCATCTCAGCAGATCCTCTACTCCCTGTGTATAACCTTCTTTATACTTCTGGGCTTTTTCAAGCTCTCTGCTGCATTTGACACTTGCTTCGTGTTGCAGTCTATTGGCCGCTTCTTCTATCTGGTCATATTCCTGGCTGTTCAATGTTTCCACCGCCTTTCACCAATTCGATTGCTTCTGTATATGCCTGTATGTAATCTTCTGCTGTATTATTGGCAATTTCATCAAGCTTATCCGCCGGTTTTTCTACCATTAATCTTCCGGCATATTCTACCTTGTCTTCCAGTTTCTTTACAATTGCTTCGGGATTGTATGCTGTAGTGTAGCTTTTCAGCATACGGATTTCCCGTTTGCAGTCTGCTATATTATTTTTGATCTGCCGGACCTTCGCGTCTATATCATATAGACTGCTGCCAGGCATTCCTCCTGATCTCCAGCGGTCAATGGCTTTGTATGAGCGTTTTATTTCTTCTTCAATTTTTTCTTTATCTCTGCATCAGCATCAATTAACCTCATTTCCGTCTCCTTCTACTTTAATTTTTACAATCGCCGGATTTACAACTCCGTCGCCATCCTCATCCTCCAAATAATTCTTTATACCTAATGCTCGGAATTCTTCTCTCGTATGGGTTTCTTCGTACTTTCTCTGAAATATCCGGCATAATAATTCACGCGTCTCTCTGCAATTATGTGCGGCTCTTGGTCCGTCTTTGTGGTGATCTCTACACAGATAGACTTTAAAGCCGTTCTCCTCACTGACTTTTCTCAGTCCGCCACCGTAGAATACATGGTGTTCTTCTGTGTACTGCTGCCGGCGGATGCCTTCCAGTCGGCACAGGAAGCATTCGCCTTTACGGTGTCCACGATCGGAGCTGGATGGTGCTTTCTTTTTTTCTTCCTGGTTGGTTTCGGGAACATTAATTCACACATTCGATCTCAGCTCCATTCCGATCAACCTCAGTTTCGAAGAATTCTTTCCAGAATGATCCCTTTGTTAATACTCCAAAACTTACTCCCGGCATATTGCGGATAGCCTTTTCCATGGCTTTTTCCCATGTATTCTGCTGCCGTATCGGCATCCATAGAGGATATATATAATCTTCTTGTTGCATATGCCGGCTTTACTTCTGATTGATCCTGTTGTTCCGGGTATTCATATCCGGCGGACAGTATTCCGGAAAATCTTTGACTAATTCTGTCTGTCCCGGAATCTGAGTTTCATCAGTATCTCCATGGCAAATCTCCGTTTTTACTTCTGCAGTTTCTTCTTCTGCAGATACTGCAGCGGGGTTAGGTGCTTCAGTTGTTTCTTTTGCCTCTTTTTGCGTCTGCGTAGTTCCTTTTCCCGAGCTCTCCTCTGCTGTCGGTTCATTTTCAGTGTGTTCGATTCTCTGCCTTTTTCTCCATCACAAACGTTGCTCTCTGTGTCTGATAGTTCTGTTTCTTCTTTTGTTGTCTCAGATGCCCCTTCAGTTCTGGTTTCTCCTGACACCGATCTATCAGTTCCGGCTTCATCTTTCGAGCACTTTCTCGATTTCCTGTATCGTTTGCATCATTTTTCCTTCTGGATAATGTTTTTCTTTTGTAATACGACTCTCCGTATACACTTTTATACGCTTCATTGATTGGTGTATCTATCCCGGCCGGATAGAACATCGTTTCAAAGGCTCGGCCAAAATCTATGTAGGAGTATTCCTGCTGTTCTCCCTGGTTCCGGTATGGCATTACCTTGATTTTGTCTACTGTCAGCATGACGTTGGCGCGCTCCAGCCGGAACATTTTGAACTTTGTCGGGTTGATGATCAGCAGGATACTGACTGTTATGTCCTTTTTCCGGTTCATCTTTTTCTGAGCCAATCCGTCATTTTCTGGAATGCTTCTCTGTTTTCTTTGGAAAAATACTGTTTTATCAATTCCGTCAGCCAGTTTGTTTCGACCGAATCCGGCTGTGCGATGTCGCACAGCTCCATCTGATTCGAATAGTTGTGTTCGGTTTCCCGGATGATTCCTTTTGCATCTCGAATATCTCTGACCGTAGCGTCCACCGGGATTGCTTCCTGTACATCTTCCGGAAGTCCCAGCATTTCTGTAAGTTTACTGCTGCCGTATCCGGACCATTTCAGATCAATCTCTGGAGAATATCCATCCTTGCTGTATTTTTTGATTGATTTCCATGAATCTCTTTGGCTGTTGATCTGCCGATTCGAATGTATCTTTGGCGTATTCGTAGATTGTTTTGTACCCTTTCTGCTTGTAGAGCATGGTCTCATCCGTCTTTCTCAGGTAATAACCGACACTTACAAATCCTTCTGCAATATCATTCAGCTGGTTTTGATGATGTCTGTCATGTCATCGATATTATCGATCACTGTCTTTACTTCATAATCCATTTAGCTCGCCTTCCTTTCTGCTTTTCTTATGTTTTTCTTGAATACCTTCATGACTTCTTCACGTCTTCTGATGGAGCTACGTTATACTTTCCACGGACCTGTATTACTTCATTGTCCTTTACTTCTACGGTGTAGTAACTTTTGTCTTGTTCTTCTTTTTCTGATGAACAGGATGCAAGTTTCTCCGGCTACCATCCGGTCCATATAGGTTGCTACACAGTGGTGTTGTGCATTTCCTTCTTTTCTGATCTCGTGTGCGCATTTAGGAAGTCTTATCAGCAGTTGTTCTGTCTCCATCTCATATCTTGTCCAGCCTTTGCGTTTTTTATAGTTCTTTTTAGCTTCCGGTCTTTTTATCATCCGATTCCTTTTCAAGCTCTGCTTTCCTTTCGTTTTGTTCTTCTGTCAGCTGGTCATGTCGCTCTTTTAGGTTCTTTGGGTATAGGATCCAATCATCGTCCAGATTGTATCCTAGTCCTGCTGCCAGTTGCAGGTAATCATGGTAGTCGTTTACCTCCTGGTTCCTCATGGCATACGGACCTTCGCTTTTTTTTAATCCTTCTATGTACTTCAGCATCTTATGTGGTGTTGAGTGCCTCATATAAATAGCAAAAGTTCCTTGCGTACTGTGACATTTTCTGTATTTGTTCCCAGGTTGCCCTTATACCCACATCCTGGCATTGCTCTGTTACCTCGTATTCTCTCTCCATGTCGGGTCTTTATCCCTGATCAGTTGTAATATTCCCCAGTTAATCCTAAAACTTTCTTTACGCGCTTTTGATATAGGTCAATTGGTGCTCTGCTTCCGTAACTTATACATGAGTTTGTCAGGTTATAGAATTCGGCTTTGATTAATTTCTCAATACCTGTGTATTCTTTTTGCTTTATCGATAAAATCTTGCTGATAGAATTCTATTCCTGTACGAGCAAACTCTGGCATTCCCGAGTATTCAAGTTTACTGCCCTTCAAAATCTTTCTTAAATTTCTCGGGTATAATCGGCATCGTTCCTCTTCTTTTCTGCCTCCATATGCACTTAAGTACTCATATCCATTGCACCATCTGATTTTATTTGTCGTCTTATATCGGTGGTAAGAATAAATCGCCTGCCGGTTCCATTGTTCATTGTAGGTGATGCGGATTTTTGGACATTCCGCCATAACTTCTTGTCCCCTGTTCTATCAACTGGTTCAAAGCAAAGAACCTCAGCACGTATCCTCCCTGGATTTTCTGTATCAATGCTGCATACTCCCAGTCGTGTATCCGGCCTTTTTTTCTTGTAAGTTCTATACTGTACTTTCCGCTTGCATCCCGGGCACGTTCCTTCTTTCCCGTATTTGGGTTGTTCTTTCAGTTCATGATGCTTTCCGCAGCAAGTGCATAGACCAATTCGTTTTCCGTATTCGTAATACATATATTGCGGTACCGCATCCGTGAACGCCCATTTTTCAAAATCTTTCGGTATGTCCGGAATCAGCGACATGGCGGCATCTATAACCTCCGTCTCTCCCCGGTGTTTTTTCGTACTGCTGCCACTCCAGTACAGCGGAGTTGATATCCTGTTTCTCACTTCCTGTAAAATCTACAATTAGCTTTCTGTCGTGTTCCTTGTACCAGTACGTACCATATGCAGCCTTTTCTTCCTCTGATTTTTCACGAAAGTCCCATAAATGTTCTATATTTGCAGTTCTCCACTTTTCTGCTTCTGTTTCCCAGGTATCATATTTTCCATCGTGTAAAATACACGGTATGTCGGCTCATTCTCTCCGGATACGATCCTGCCCCATGTGAATATCGCATCTCCAGTACGCCGCCTGTCTTTTTTGCCTGGTAGTACTTTTGGTACTTCTGGTCCTACAATGTTTGGGGTTCTCCAATAACTGTATGTCCTGGTTTCTTCTGCCGCTTTGCGCATTTCTTCCGTGACCTTCATCAATGGAAGCTTCCAGGAGCTCTTTTCTTTTGCATTTTACGCCTCCTTGAAATAGTCTTTCGCCCAGTTAAATACAGTCATGTCTGCTACATAATGTTTCCCTGGTATCTTTCTGGATTTTCTTGCAGTTGTCTTCAATTTTCTTCATGCATTCCTGTACGGATTTTGTGCGATGTCGCACACGCACCGCAAAATCTTCATTCGTGCATTCCGCTTTCAGGAAGTCAATGATCGGCTCGACCGGAATCTGGTTGTTTTTGTACTCTGCTGCCTCTATATCCAGTTTTCCCATAGCTGCAGTCATTGATCTGTAAACTCTTCTCCGGTTTCTATGAACATATCGGCAAAAAAATCTGGAATCCCGTTTTCCTTTGCCAATAATCTGATGCGGTCGTTATCGCCTTCTTCTCTCAATCCCTTTGCACACGCATTTAATTCTTCCGTGTCCATCTGTCCAAATACTTTATACATCTATGTATCCTCCATTATTTTTCTAATTTCGTCGCTGTATGCATGTCGTCCCTTTTCCATCCGGATCAGATGCCCCTGCATCTTCTTCCAGAACTTCTGCCAGCCTTCTGCGTTTGCGATCGGTGTTCCATTGGTTTTCCGGAAGTCATTTCCGGCCCATCCGCTGATGTGATAGTCGATCATGTTCACCACAAATGTGTCCTCACAGTGGATATGGACCTCGCAGGACTGGTTCAGGCGGCAGTAATTCAATGCTTCGGTAATTGGATTTTCAATTTCCGTCTGCACACAAATCCATATTTTTCCCCATGGTTTTTAGATGTCCGGTATCTTGGATTTTCTAAACATGTTCTTTCCGGACTTTTTACACAGTGTTTGCACACATCTCCATATTTTCCCATGGTTTTACTATTGGAACTGGATTTACAGCTGTGTAAATATCTACTCTAAACATGTTCTTTCATTGCCTCTTTGATATTCTGCAGTGTTTGGTTCGACTCTTTCATCTCAGTGTTGCTCTCTTCACGGATCCAATCAGCAGTTCCGGAATAGTGGCTGGTAGAAGTTCTTCTCCATAGAGTTCCTCCATTAACTGGTTGTACTGTTCGTATTCTTTTTTAACTCACTGCAGGCTCTCCGTAGTACAATCTGTTCTGCTCGCTTTTTTGGTATTCAATATTTTATCGATCTGGTCTTGCCTTTTGCTATCTCGCCATCGATCGCACACCAGATCAGTGCTGCTCTGTCCGGTATAATCTTGCGCCCGGATAGTATTCTCTCAAGTATTAACTCTTCTGATGCTTTCACAAGTTCAGTCAGCTTGTTTTCGCTTGCTCCATCTAATATCAACATCTTTTAAATCCTCCTATCCAATTTAATCATTGTGTAATACCGGTATTTGTATCCGGTGAATTTATTTGTTCCTTCATAGTAAGTATCTTTATCCAGGCACAACCTTTCCTGTCTTTTTACTCACGCCACTGTACCGGCGTTCTTCTTTTGGCTCCTTTGAGGCATGTTCGGGACGCATGGTAGCTTGTTTCTCTCAAGTGTTCACCGTAGCGTTCGTCTCTGGCGTTTTTTCGTGATGTATCCGGCCAGATCTTTGAAGTCGCCCGCCTCGTGCAGATGTAGCAGGTCACGGCTCCATGCTCCCCAAGCGTCTTTATGAATACGTCTGCATCCGCTATCCGGTTTATGACTATATGTACGTGCCATGCTCCTTTGGTCCCTACTTCGATATTCGCCATCCCACCGCATAGTTTGATAAACTCTTTGTATTTCTCCCTTACCCGGCGCATTGCCTTCGACAGATCTTTCTTTGCTGTATCCATATCCGGTGGACGTTCATTTCTTTTTATATGTCCAGTAGGACCATGTAATCATTCTTCTTGAACGGTCTTTATGCCTTACTTTTCTTTCCAGTTCCATTGATTCGGTAACGGATCGCTTCTTCGTTAACTTCCTCTTCTTTCCTCTTTTTCTTTCAGGTGCTCCATACTTGCCATCCAGATATTCATATACCTCTATGGAATTTTTGAATGTGTATATAATCCTCTTGTATCTCTTTACCATCCACCTGTATGTCCTATCTTTAATATTCTTAACAAGTGATAAAAGCGGGCGAAATGCCCGTATTTCTTGACTTTTCGCCCGCCGATGGTATTATAATTTTTGACTTATATTTTCGGTAGGCGAAAAAAGTCTTCCAGTATCATCATCCGCATAATGATGTGCCTTATTTTTTACTCACTTGTATCATGTTGCTCGCTCCTTAAGTTATAGCGTAGAAGTAGCCACGCAGGCGGCCCGGCCTTTACAATTAACAACAGCTCACAATGATCGTCATTCTCCATATCCATGTTTCAGGGATTCACATTCATCTTCCAATTGCTTGATCTGTGGTTTTGCATATATATCGGTGTTTCCGGTTTTAATTTCATGCAAGCGCTCACTCATATTAGATCTACAAATATATAGGCTCCGGCCGCTTTTCATGTCAAACGGCGGTACATATTTTTTCAGGTTCTTATCTTCCAGAACGTGTTATTGGTACTTTCATAGTCTGCATATGCAACCACACGCTTACCAGTTGTCCGTACCGCGTACTGGTTGTATCTTCCGCGATCAGGGCTTCAATACCTTTAACTCTCAGGTAAACCGTCTGGTCGTTACCCCGAAAGAAGGCTGCAAGGTTTTTCTGTTTGCATACATCAACATCACTCCTTTATCTTTGGTTCTTTTTCCTGTTTATCCATGTCGCTCTGATCTTCCAGGATCTCCATGTTGCTCTTCGCGATCGCGAACGCCTGTGGATCATGTGTTGCCAGATGTTTGGCTGTTTCTACCATTTCAGCGATTTCTTTCTTTTCTTTTTCACTCGCTGCCGCCTCGCATTCTTTCATTGATTTTCTTTTTCTGCTCCTTATACTTTTATGTACAGGTACTTTCATGCCGAGTAATTTGTAAGGGATTTCACGATATGTTAAAAATTTCTGTAACGCACAAAACAGCAGCATATAAGCAGCAGCGTTCATATCGATCTAAGTTCAAACTTAAAATTTTTGAAAGAATTTATTTAATATCAATACTTAATAACAGCTACTGGCATAGCTTTATTATTTTATTTTTTCATAGCCATCACCCTTCCTTTTCCAACCTGCCATCATCAGACACCGGGTGGTCATTCCCAGTGTGACGGCCATTGCTCGGCCGTTTCGGCTTTTTATTCGAAC
>VOFB01003370.1_pt1 | contig 38851 bp, 39 predicted proteins | sample 5384141 | NCBI WGS metagenome assembly VOFB01 (sample SAMN12384721, study PRJNA508395) | human gut metagenome | isolation source: healthy gut A | host: Homo sapiens
AGCCGAAGCCGGCGTAATAGTGCACGAGCCTGTCCTTGCAGGTGAGCACCACCCCCTGCGGCCCTGAGCCTTTGCATCGGCGATGGCCCGGCGGAGCAGCTGCCCGGCCAGGCCCTGCTTCCGGTATTCGGGCAGGGTGTTCACCCCAAAGATCATCTGCCACGCCCCATGGGCATCGTGCAGGGAAGCGTCGGCGTACATCTCGTCTGTCAGGTCGGGGGTATCGGTCACAAAGCCGTCTACAAAGGAGACGAGCTTCTCGTCCTCGAACAGCAGCCAGAAGTGGTCGGCATAATGGGTCAGCCGTCCGGCAAATTCTTCTTTTGTGGCCGCCTCCGCAGCCGGAAAGCAGGCCGCCTCCACGGCGGCAATGGCATCCAGATCTTCAAAGGTGGCAGTACGGATCTTTTGCATAGTCATTCTCCAGAGTTTGATTTGTTGAGCTGAGTATACCACATCATCCCGCAAAGCGCCAGCAAAACAAAAAGAACCACTTAGTCTTTGCAAATAACCTTTGAACCTTCACCATCAATTACAATTCCCTGACGGTTGTTAATTGGGCATAGATTCAAATCCGAAAACGCAGTCATTATTTTCTCGGTAACTTTCTTAAATGGTGCTGTAAGATAATGCGGAAGAACATAGAAATCAATCAAATTAAGCCCTGCGTCATCTTCTTGTGAGTAGTCCTCCGGCTTTTCATCCATTTGCTCGATATATTGGATGCTTGGAGCGCATATAATCGCACCTGCCGATTCACCAATCATCAGTTTTCCCTTTGCCAATTCTTTCTTCAACAGCTCATCCGTTCCCGTTTTACGGAGCTGGTCTATAAGGAAAAAAGAATTTCCGCCGGTAAAATATATCACATCCGCATCTTCAAAAACAGACTGTATCGTTGAATAAGCCTCCGTTGAAATATCAATTTCAGTTACGATTGCTCCCAACTTTTTGAATAATTTTCGAGCCGAGCCGACATAACCGGTGTAGCCTTCACGCAGCGAAGCTGTTGGAATAAATGCGACTTTTTTATTTTCAATTTCTTCCTTTATCAGACTGCCTACACTTGAAAAGTGCGAACATAAAAACAGTTTCATCAATATTCTCCTTTATATATAAATTCGCGTTTGTGGAGCGAAGCAGAACAATGAAAGCCCCAGTGGGGCTTTTAAGCGACAGAACGGTCTTGCGATAGCAAGATGGAGGGGCTTTGCCCCGACAAGTTCCGAGTTGTTGAACTAAGCCGAGTATACCACACCATCCCACAAAGCGCCAGCAAAACAAAAAGAACCACCGACCGAAGTCGATGGTTCTTGTCCTCGGGTGGAGGATGGTCCATCCGGAACTTCACTTCTCAAGCTCCTGCGAGTTTCCGAAGTGCTCTTGTTGGAGCATGCCTGCCCCAAACCCTGCCAGGAACGAGTACGGCAAACTGGAAGTTGTTAATTACAGTCTCAGAACAGCGATCAGTTCTTCGCCGTCCATTTCACCGGTTTCTTCGAAACCGAAAGAGCGATACATCTGACGGGCAACTGCATTATCGGGTTCATATGATAGCCAACAGTATTCCGCTTCTCCACAAGGCATAGATTTTATGAACTCTAATGCAAGGCTGACCGCTTCTTTCCCGTACCCTCTGTTTTGATATGCCTTATCGATCATAAGACGCCACAGATTATAGTTTCCCTTTGCAATTTCAGGTGCATCCGTCCAATAATCATCAACATCAAAACCAATCATCAGGAAGCCTACAGGCTTATCCTCATCATATATACCAAACGGGAATGCATGACCGTTTCCCGTAATTGCAGTATACGCTTCAGTGATGCTGATCTCATTGGTGGCAACGAAGTTCTTCTGCGATTCCGATACCGTCAGTTTCAGGATATCCCAGACATTATTACCATTTACTTTTTCTAAATGAAGCATATATCTTTACCTCGCTAAATCCCGAGTTGTTGAACTAAGCCGAGTATACCACATCATCCCGCAAAGCGCCAGCAAAACAAAAAGAACCACCGACCGAAGTCGATGGTTCTTTTCCACGAGTGGACGGTACAGGACTCGAACCTGTGACCTCCTGCACGTCAAGCAGATGCTCTACCAGCTGAGCTAACCGTCCATATTCTGTTTGTGCCGCAATCAGCTTGATTATGATATCATACCGCCGGGCAAAAAGCAAGCCCTTTTTTGAAAATTCTGCAAACTTTTTGATGCCTGGTTTGCCGGGAATGGAAAATCAGCCGCCCAGCGCACATTTTGTAAACCGACTCAAGGCGTTTCCGTTGCCCTGAACGCCGGTTTGTGGTATAATACATTGATTATAATAGGAAAGGTATCGCAGAATGAGAGTTTTGGGCATCGACCCGGGTTACGCCATCGTGGGCTGGGGCGTTTTGGACTATGCGGGCAACCGGTTTGCACCGGTGGATTTCGGGGCCGTGTGCACCGATGCCGGGGTGCTGTTTGAGCAGCGGCTGGACGAGGTCTACACCGGCATCCGGGAGGTCATCGAGCGGACACAGCCCGAGGTGCTTGCCATCGAAAAGCTGTTCTACCAGCACAACCAGACCACCGTGATCGGCGTGGCCGAGGCCCGCGGGGTCATCCTGCTGGCGGCGGCGCAGGCGGGCATCCCCATCTACGAGTACACCCCCATGCAGGTGAAACAGGCCGTTACCGGCTACGGCAAGGCCGTGAAAAAGCAGGTGCAGGAGATGACCCGCATCCTGCTGCATCTGCCCGCTGTGCCAAAGCCCGATGATACCGCCGATGCACTGGCCATGGCCATCACCTTTTGCCATACCAACGGCAACCAGCTGAACCGCTTTGCAAGAAGGGGCGTTGGGCCGATTTAGTTGTTGTTATTCGTGTATAAGGGAAGGTTTCCCTTTGTACAACCTCTCAGTCTCACTTTGTTCGACAGCTCCCCTAGTAGGGGAGCCTCTGGCGAAGAGGAAGAGCTGCCCGTTATGCCAAGGTCTCCCCTATTAGGGGAGGTGGCATTGCGGAGCAATGACGGAGAGGTTGGACAGGGGAGGAGCTGACCGAAAAGGGAAAACACTTTATGATTTACTCTTTAACTGGAAAAATCATCAAAAAGACCCTGAACGCTGTGGTGGTGAGCTGCGGCGGGGTGGGCTACTATGTACAGTGCCCGACCAGCGTTGCGGGCGCACTGCCCGGGGTGGGCCGGGAAGCCACCCTTTACACCGTGATGAGCGTGACCGAAAATGACATCAGCCTGTACGGCTTTGCCACTGAGGAGCAGCAGAGCTGCTTTGAGCTGCTGACCGCCGTTTCCGGTGTGGGCCCCAAGGTGGGCCTTGCCATTCTCAGCGTCATGGAGCCTGACCGGGTGGCGCTGGCCATCTCGGCGGGCGACCACAAAGCCTTCAAGGCCGCGTCCGGTGTCGGCCCCAAGCTGGCCCAGCGCATCGTGCTGGAACTGAAGGATAAGGTGGCAAAGGGCTTTGTGGATGGCATCAACCTCGAGGATGTGGGCGCGGCCACTGCCGCCCCCGCCGCACAGGGAGCCGGGCAGGCCATTGCGGCGCTGGTGTCGCTGGGGTACAGCCAGAGCGAAGCCGCCCTGGCCGTTTCCAAGATCGACGCAAGCCTTCCCGTGGAAGAGATCATCAAGCTGGCCCTGCGGGGCATGGCAGGCAGGAGGTAATCCATGCAGGACGAAACCGCGCTCTATGGCGCAAAAATGATGCAGCCCGGGTTGACGGCGGCGGACAGCGAGGAAAACAGCCTTCGCCCCCAGCATCTGGAGGACTACATCGGACAGGAAAAGGTCAAGCAGAACCTGAAAATCTATCTGGAAGCCGCCAAGCGGCGGGGCGAGCCCATGGATCACATCCTGCTCTACGGCCCTCCGGGCCTGGGCAAGACCACGCTGGCGGGCATCATCGCCAACGAGATGGGGGTGCAGATCCGCATCACCAGCGGCCCGGCCATTGAGAAGCCCGGCGACCTTGCCGCCCTGCTGACCAATCTGCAGGAGGGCGACGTCCTCTTCATCGACGAGATCCACCGCCTGTCCCGGCAGGTGGAGGAGGTGCTCTACCCGGCACTGGAGGATTACGCGCTGGATATTATGATAGGCAAGGGCCCCAGCGCCCAGAGCATCCGCATCAACCTGCCCCGCTTCACGCTGGTGGGTGCGACCACCCGTGCGGGCCAGATCACCGGCCCTCTGCGCGACCGCTTCGGTGTGCTGCTCAAGCTGGAGCTCTACAGCCCCGACGAGCTGAGCAATATCATCATCCGCTCGGCGGGCATCCTCGACCAGCCCATCACCCCCGAGGGTGCTTATGAGCTGGCCAAGTGCAGCCGCGGCACCGCCCCGTGTGGCGAACCGCTTCCTCAAGCGTGTGCGCGACTTTGCCACCGTGCTGGGCGACGGCATCATCGACCGGGATGTTTCCCTGCTGAGCCTCAAGCGGATGGACGTGGACGCGCTGGGTCTGGACGAACTGGACCGCAGCCTGCTCCGCGCTATCATTGAAATGTATAACGGCGGCCCGGTGGGCCTGGAAACACTGGCCGCGGCCCTGGGCGAAGAGGCCGTGACGCTGGAAGACCTGTGTGAGCCCTACCTGATGCAGATGGGCTTTCTGACCCGCACCGCCCCGTGGCCGCTGTGCCACCCGCCTTGCCTATGAGCACCTGGGCCTGAAAGCCCCCGAGACCGGAAGCCCGGAGGACAACGGCCAGCAGAGCCTGTTCTGAGCCGTTTGAAGAGAGAAAGGAGGACGCTTATGCGCCCTGCAGATAGTTGGAAAGATTACGAGCTGCTGGATGCCACCGGCGGCAACCGCCTGGAGCGCTGGGGAGAGACCATCCTCATCCGGCCCGACCCGCAGGTGGTGTGGAAAACCGAGAAGCAGAGCCCGCTCTGGGCCAAGGCCGATGCCATCTACCACCGCTCCAATCAGGGCGGCGGAGAGTGGGAGTACCGCCGCCGTCTGCCTGAGAAGTGGAAGATCTCCTGCGGCGAGGGCGAGGACAAGCTGACCCTCATCGTCAGCCCCACCGGTTTCAAGCACACCGGCGTGTTCCCGGAGCAGGCCGTTAACTGGGCCTGGTACGCCAGAAAGATCCGTGCGGCAGGCCGCCCTGTCAAGGTGCTGAACCTGTTTGGCTACACCGGCGGCGCAACGCTGGCCTGTGCCGCTGCGGGTGCTACTGTCTGCCATGTGGATGCTTCCAAGGGCATCGTAGCGTGGGGCAAGGACAACGCCGTGGCCAGTGGTCTGGCTGACCGGCCCATCCGCTGGCTGGTGGACGACTGCGCCAAGTTCGTGGCCCGGGAAAAGCGCCGGGGCAACACCTACGACGGCATCATCATGGACCCGCCCAGCTACGGCCGCGGCCCCGGCGGCGAGATCTGGAAGCTGGAGGACTGCATCTACGAGCTCATCAGCCAGTGCGAGGAAGTGCTGAGCGATACGCCCCTCTTCTTTGCGGTCAACAGCTACACCACCGGCCTGTCCCCCGCGGTCATGGAGTATATGCTCAAGACCACGCTGGTGCCCCGCTTTGGCGGCAAGACCAGCTGTGATGAGATCGGCCTGCCCGTTTCCGCCACCGGCGGCGTTGTGCCCTGCGGCGCAACGGCCATTTGGGAAGAATGAAGCCCTCTCCGTCAATGCTGACGCATTGCCACCTCTCCCAGAGGGAGAGGCAATTGCGGCTTCTGGGAAGGGAAAATATAATTCAGAAGATGCTGCCCTTTTAGATGCGTTGGCTCCCCCCTTGGGGGAGCTGGCGAGCGAAGCGAGTCTGAGAGGGTTGGTCATTTAGAATGGGGTACAGCCCTTTTGAGAAGGGCGCACCACCGGAAAGAGAAAACCTATGGAAGAAACGATTTTAACTGCGAAAGATCTGAAGTTCCGCTATGACCCGGAACAGCCGGACTACGCCCTGAACGGCGTGTCGGCTGAGGTGAAGCGGGGCGAATTTGTGGCAGTGCTGGGGGCCAACGGCTGTGGAAAATCCACGCTGGCCAAGCACTTCAACGCCATCCTCCTGCCGGAGAGCGGCACTGTGCTGGTGGAGGGGATGGACACCAAAGACGAGGACAAGATCTACGATATCCGCCAGACCGTGGGCATGGTGTTCCAGAGCCCGGACAACCAGATCGTTGCCACCGTGGTGGAGGAAGATGTCGCCTTTGCGCTGGAAAATCTGGGCGTCCCGCCGGAGGAGATGCGCCGCCGCGTGGATGAAGCGATGAAGATGGCGGGCATCTATGAATACCGGGAGCGTGCGCCCCACAACCTGTCCGGCGGCCAGAAGCAGCGCGTTGCCATTGCGGGCGTGGTCGCCATGCGGCCCGATTGCCTGATTCTGGACGAGGCCACCGCCATGCTTGATCCCCGGGGCCGGGAGCAGGTGATGCAGACCATCCACCATCTGAACAAGAACATGGGCATCACGGTGGTGTCCATCACCCACTATATGGAAGAAGCTGCTCAGGCCGACCGCGTGCTGGTGATGAGCAAGGGCAATGTGGTCATGGAAGGCACCCCGAAAGAGGTATTCAGCCAGACCGAAAAGGTGCGCGCCCTGCGGCTGGATGTGCCGCAGGCTGCCGAGCTGCGGGATGAGCTGGTCAAGGCCGGCATCCCCATGCCCGAAGGCATCATCGACACCGGCGAGTGCGCACAGGCTCTGTATGAGCTGCTGAAGTAAGGGGGGACGGAAACATGGCAAGCATTATCAAAGTAGATCACCTGAGCTATGTCTATAACCCGGGAATGCCCAATGCCGTCACCGCGCTGGATGACGTGAGCTTTGAGGTGGAAGAGGGAGATTTTGTGGGCATCATCGGTGCCACCGGCTCCGGCAAGAGCACCCTCATCACCCACATGAACGGCCTGAACAAGCCCACCAGCGGCCACATCATCATCGATGGCCGCGACCTGTGGGCCGAGCCGGAAAAGATCCGGGAATTCCGTTTCCTCACCGGTCTGGTGTTCCAGTACCCGGAGTACCAGCTGTTTGAGGAGACCTGCTATAAGGATATCGCCTTTGGCCCCAGAAACATGGGGCTGGACGAGGCCGAGATCGACAGGCGGGTGCATGAAGCAGCGGACTTTGTCGGCCTGGATGAGGCGCTGCTGCAGCGCAGCCCCTTTGAGCTGTCCGGCGGCCAGAAGCGCCGGGTGGCCGTGGCGGGTGTGATGGCCATGAAGCCCCGCATTCTGGTGCTGGATGAGCCTGCCGCCGGTCTGGACCCCGAGGGCCGGGACGAGATCCTGTCTGAGGTCAAGGAGTACCACAAAAAGACCGGCACCACCGTGCTGCTGGTCTCCCACAGCATGGAGGATATTGCCAAATACGCGGACCGTGTGCTGGTGATGAGCAACAAGAAGATCGCCATGTATGACACCGTGGAGAACGTGTTTGCCCGTGCGCCCGAGCTGCTGGCGCTGGGCCTGAGCGTGCCGCAGGTCACAAAGATCTTCCTCAAGCTGCGGGAGATGGGTGTGGATGTTCCGGCGGATGTTTACACTGTGCCCTATGCCGTCAAGATGATTTTGGAAGCCAAGAAGCGCCGGGACGCAGGCGAAAGCCTTGTGCTGCCCCGTGTGGATGCAAAGAAGGGGGGCGCTGCCACATGCTGAGAGATATCACCATCGGCCAGCACTTCCCGGGCGACAGCCTTGTGCATAAGTTCGACCCCCGCATGAAGCTGGTGCTGACCATCGTCTACATCATCCTGCTGTTTGCCGCGTCCAACCCGCTGGGCCTGACGCTGTCCCTTGTGTTCCTTGTGGCCATGTACGGCGTGGCGAAGATCCCCTTCAAGCTCATCACCAAGAGCCTGAAGCCCATTTTGCCCATCATCCTCTTTACCGCGGTGCTCAACCTCTTCTTTGTTTCGGGTGAGGGCGAACCGCTGGTGCACTTCTGGGTGCTGAACATCTACGCCGAGGGCCTGCGCTATGCCATCCTGATGGCGGTGCGCGTGATGGCACTGATTGCAGGCACCAGCCTGCTGACCTATACCACCAGCCCCATTGTGCTGACAGATGCTATCGAGCAGCTGCTCAAGCCTTTGGGCAGGCTGCACTTCCCGGTGCACGAGCTGGCCATGATGATGAGCATTGCCCTGCGCTTTATCCCGACCCTGATCGAAGAGACCGACAAGATTATGAACGCCCAGAAAGCCCGCGGTGCCATGCTGGACAACGGCTCCATGATGGAGCGCGTCAAGGCGCTGGTGCCGGTGCTCATCCCGCTGTTCATCTCGGCCTTCCGCCGCGCCGATGAGCTGGCCATGGCCATGGAGTGCCGCTGCTACCGCGGCGGTGATGGCCGCACCCGCCTGAAAGTGCTGCGCTGCACCCGGCAGGATTATATCGATCTGGCGGTGTGCATCGTCTGCTTTATGGTGATCCTGAGCTCGAGACTGGTGTTCCCGAATTTTTAAAAACTCCCCCAGTCGCCTGCGGCGACAGCCCCCTCGAGGAGGGGGCCTTATAGCCTCCCTCTTTGAGGGAGGTGGCACGGCAAAGCCGTGACGGAAGGAGTTCCATGCAGAACTATTTACTTACCCTTGCCTACGACGGCACCAACTACTGCGGCTTTCAGGTGCAGCCCAACGGGCGGAGCGTGGCCCAGACCTTTCAGGATGGGCTGGAAGCGGTGCTCCACAGCCGCCCCGATATCAAGGGGTGCAGCCGCACCGATGCCGGGGTCCACGCGCTGGGCTTTGCGCTGAACTTCCACGCGGAGACCCGCATCCCCCCCGAAAAGCTGCCGTTGGCCATCAACCAGCACCTGCCCCCGGATATCCGAGTGCTGTGCGCCCGGGTAGTGCCGGAGGCGTTCCACGCCCGCTATGCCGCCCATACCAAGACCTACCTGTACCGCATCCACAACCACCCCATCGATTCGCCTTTTGATGAAAAATATTACACCCGGGTGCCCCGGCGGCTGGATGTGGATGCCATGCAGAGGGCGGCGGAACAGTTTGTGGGAAAGCACGATTTTCTGGCCCTGTGCGCGGCGGGTTCCTCTGCGGCTGCCCACGGAGATACCGTGCGCACCATCACCGACTGCCATGTGACCCGGAAGGGCGACGAGGTGGACATTGAGGTGACAGCGGACGGCTACCTCTATAACATGGTGCGCATTCTGGCAGGCACCCTGTGTGAGGTGGGCGCGGGCCGGATGCAGCCCGATGCCATCCCCGGCATCCTTGCCAGCCGGGACCGCAGCCAGGCCGGGCCGACGCTGCCCGCGAAGGGGCTATTTTTGGAGAAGGTGGACTACGACCTATGAGAAAAAATCGCAACCGTCCGGAGAGTGACGAGCCGCTTTCGGAAGGGCGGGTCGAATATCTGGAAGCTGCCCGCCAGCGTGTGCGGAACCGGCGCATCCGCCGCACGGCGGTGCTGCTGGTGCTGCTGACGGCGGTGGTGCTGTTTGCCACCGGCATCGCGGGCAGCTCGGTGGCGGCCCTGAAGGACCTGACCGATACGGCCCGCATTGCCCTGCTGCCCGGCTCCGGCTGGCCCCAGCAGACCGGTGTGGCCGAGCTGGAGCAGATGGCCCCCCTGACCGGCAGCTTTGTGGAGCTGGGCGAGGAAGGGTGCGTGGTCTGGTCCCGCACCGGCACCCGGCTGAACAGCATCCAGAGCGGCTACGCCCGCCCGGCGCTGGCCGCGGGCAAGACCCGCTTTGTCCTCTACAACCGCTCCGGAAACGAGCTGCGGGTGGAGAGCCGCACCCAGAACCTTTACACCAAGCAGCTGGAAAACAGCATTTTCCTCTGCGCCATGTCGGACAACGGCACGCTGGCTGTGGTCACGGAGGACCAGACCAGCATGGCAAAGCTGCTGGTATACAGCCCCTCCATGGAGCAGCAGCTCAGCTGGAGCATGACCTCCAACGACGGCACCCCCCTGCGGATGGCCTTTTCCCCCGACAGCCGGAAGCTGGCGGCGGCAGCCGTCACCGTCAGCGGGGGACAGGTGATGACCAATCTCTACCTCATCAATCTGGCATCGGGCGATCCCGTCAGTCTGGTGAATCAGGGCGGTGTGCCCCAGTGGCTGGGGTGGACCTCCGCTTCCACGATCCTGGCTGTCTACGATACCAGGGCCGTGCTCTACAATGCGGGCGGCGGCGAGCGTGCGGTCTATGATTTTGCGGGCACGGAGCTGAAAGATGTTTCGGTGGACGCGGCAGGCAATGTGGCCCTGCTGCTGGCATCGGGGCAGGTCTCTCAGGCTGTGACGCTGGACAAAAACCTGAATGTCCAGTTCAGCGCCGCTGTCTCGGCGGCCAATTCCATTGTCCGGGCGGGGAACCTGTTCTATCTGCTGGCCGATAACGCCGTGGAGTGCTTTGATGCATCTGGCACCCAGCAGTGGAGCCAGAACCTTGACACCAGCCCGCAGGCATTGCTGGCCAACAGCAAGGATCTGCTGCTGTTCAGCGGCAACACGGTGCAGAAGTTGGAAGCACCCGCTGAATAGCCCTCTCCGTCAATGCTTGCGCATTGCCACCTCTCCCAAAGGGAGAGGCAATTGCGGCTTTGAGGAAAAAGAGTGCAATTTATTTTGTGGCTTCCCCTGTCAGAAGCGTTGGCTCCCCCTTTGGGGGAGCTGGCACGACGGCAGTCGTGACTGAGAGGGTGAGCCAGTTCGGAATAAGGTTAAACGTATGTTCAAGAATCCGTCATTTATTTTTGATATCCTATGTACGGTGGTCTGGCTGGTGCTGGCCGTCCGGTATGCCCGCAAAGGCTTTCTGGCCTCGGTGGTGCAGCTGACGGGCAGCCTCATCAGCCTGTTCGGTGCCAGAGCCTTTTCAGGCTGGGCAGCCGGGCAGGTGTTCGAGCGCTTCCTCGCCGGAAGCTTCCGGGACCAGATCGCTGCCAATATCGCCGCCGGGGGAGCTGTCAGTCTGGATGGCATAGCCCAGCGGTACGCGGGCTTTCTGCCCGAGGCGTTCCGGGCATCCATCGTGGATGCCTGCGAGCGCTCCATCTCTGCCGTCCTCAATGACAACGCCGTTGTGCTGGCGGATACCATCGTCCAGAAGGTGCTGGCTCCGCTGCTGACCCCGGTGATCTCGCTGGTGCTGTTCTTTGTGGCGTTTGCCCTGCTGCGGATGCTGGTCAGCCTGCTGGTCACAGTGCTGGGGCTGGTGAACAGGCTGCCCGTGATCGGTGCAGTGAACCACTGGCTGGGCTGGGGCGTGGGCGGCATTGCCAGCCTTGTGGACATCTATCTGGTGCTCTGCGTGGTCTGGGCGCTCATTGTGATCACCGGCGGCAACCTCACCATGCTCAACGACACGGTGATGAGCGGCAGCCTTTACTATAAAGTATTCAATGTGTTCAACCCGTTTGTCTGAGCGGGGAGGGAAAAGGAGGAACAATGGTCTGCATTCGATGCCAGAAGCGGCCTGCCATTATTTTTGTCCAGCGGATGGAAAATGGCCAGATGAAAAACGAGGGGTACTGCCTGCACTGTGCCCGGGAGATGCACATCAAACCGGTCGATGATCTGATGAAGCAGTTTGGCATGTCCGACGAGGACATGGATGCCATGGAAGACCGGATGGAAAACATGATGCAGGAGATGGGGGACATGAGCAACATGAACCCCTTCTCCATGATGATGGGCATGGGCCAGCCGGACCAGAGCGAGGAGGACAGCGACCTTGTGCCCGGCTCCAGCGCCACCTTCCCGCTGGGGGTGAACGGCGGTGCCCAGAACGGTAAAAACGAAAAGAAGGCGGGCAAAAACGGCAAGAAGCCGCCCCGCCGCAAGTTTTTGGACACCTACTGTGAGAACCTGACCCGCAAGGCCCGGGAAGGCAAGCTGGATGATATCATCGGCCGCGACCGGGAGATCTACCGTACCATCCAGATCCTGAGCCGCCGCCAGAAGAACAACCCCTGCCTCATTGGTGAAGCGGGCGTTGGCAAGACCGCCATTGCCGAGGGCATTGCCGAGCGCATTGCCAAAGGGCAGGTGCCGGCGGGCCTGAAAGACAAGGAGATTTTCCTGCTGGACCTGACCAGCCTGGTGGCGGGCACGCAGTTCCGCGGCCAGTTCGAGCAGCGGGTCAAGGGCCTGTTGAGCGAGGTCAAGGCGGCGGGCAATGTCATCCTGTTCATTGACGAGATCCACACCATTACCTCTGCCGGTGAGAGCGAGGGTGCCATGAATGCGGGCAACATCCTGAAGCCCGCCCTCTCCCGCGGCGAGATCCAGGTCATCGGTGCCACCACCTTCAACGAGTACCGCAAGTATATCGAGAAGGACCAGGCGCTGGAGCGCCGGTTCCAGCCCGTGCGGGTGGAGGAACCCAGCGTCGCTGATACGCTGGCCGTGATGGGCGGCATCAAGCACTACTACGAGGAGCACCACCATGTGCAGGTGCCCGCCGATGTGCTGAACGCCACCGTGACCCTGAGCGAGCGGTATATCACCGACCGCTATCTGCCCGATAAAGCCATCGACCTGCTGGACGAGGCCTGTGCCTGCTGCAATCTGGCCCACCCGGTCATTTCCGAGTACCTGACCATGCAGAAGGAACTGGAGGCCCTCAAGCAGGAAGAGGCCGACATGGAAAACGCCGATGTGAACGAGCCCATCGACTACGAGCGTGTGGCAGAGCGCAAGACCCGGATGGCACAGCTGGAGCGGGAATTGCCCGCCAAGCAGGCCGCGGCCGGGGAGATCCAGGTGACCATGGACGATGTGGCCAAGGTCATTGAGCTGTGGACGGGCATCCCAGCGGTGAAGATCCGGGAGACCGAGTATGCAAAGCTCGCCAGCCTTGAGACCGAGCTGAAAAAGAAGATCATCGGTCAGGACGATGCCGTGCATCTGGTGGCCCAGGCGGTCAAGCGCAGCCGTGCGGACCTTTCGGGCCGCCGCCATCCGGCCAGCTTCATCTTTGTGGGCCCCACCGGCGTGGGCAAGACGGAGCTGGTGAAGCAGCTGGCAAACCAGCTCTTTGACGGCCCCGACCCGCTGATCCGGCTGGATATGAGCGAGTATATGGAGAAATATGCGGTGTCCCGCATGATCGGCTCCCCTCCGGGCTATGTGGGCTACGAGGAGGCGGGTCAGCTGACCGAAAAAGTCCGCCGCCGCCCGTACAGCGTGGTGCTGTTCGATGAGATCGAAAAGGCCCACCCCGATGTGATGAATATCCTGCTGCAGATCCTGGACGAGGGCAAGATCAACGATGCCCAGGGTCGCACTGTGGATTTCTCCAACACCGTCATCTGCATGACCTCCAATGCGGGCAGCAGCGACCAGACCACCGCAAGTCTGGGCTTCAACCGCAGCGAGGAGGAGCGGAACGAGGAGAAGAGCCGCAAGGCACTGAGCCAGTTCCTCCGCCCGGAGTTTTTGGGCCGCGTGGACGAGGTCATCACCTTCAAGCCGCTGAGCGAGGAGACCCTGCAGGGCATTGCCGCCCTGATGCTGGACGAGTCTGCAGCACCAGTTCCAGCAGGCGGCGGGGCTTTTCGCTGGGCAGGGCCCGCTGGGTGGCAAAGTAAAGGTTGGGTCGGTCGAAGCTGGCAGTCACCTCATAGGGATCGCGCAGGGCAAGATGGGTACGGATGTCATCCCGCACATGGGCGGTGGCCGTGGCCGTGAACGCACCCACCACCGGACGGCTGGGCAGGCTGTCCACAAACGCTTTGATGCGCAGATAGCTGGGCCGGAAGTCCTGCCCCCACTGGCTGATGCAGTGGGCCTCGTCCACCGTCACCATGCTGATGAGTTTTTCCTGCGAGAAGCGCTGGAAGCCCGGCATTTCCAGCCGCTCCGGGGCCACATAGATGATCTTATACCAGCCCTCCCGGGCGCGGCGGAGCATGAGGGCTTTCTGGTTGTCGGTGAGGCTGTTGTTCAGAGAAAGCCGCCGCCACACCGGCCTGCACAAGAGCTCCCACCTGATCCTTCATCAGGCTCACCAGCGGCGACACCACCAGCGTGATCCCCGGCAGCAGCAGTGCGGGCACCTGATAGCAGACAGACTTTCCCGCGCCGGTGGGCATCACGGCCAGCACGTCCTGCCCGGCCAGCAGGCGCTGCACGATCTGCTCCTGCCCGGGGCGGAAGCTGTCGTAGCCAAAAAATTTTTTCAGGATGCTGTGCGGGGTTTCCATGGTTTCCTCCGTTATAATCAGTGAACGCGCAGTGCGCGGAGTGCTCAAAACGCTACCAGTATACCACAAAACCGTGTCTGCGCGCACAGAAAAACACCACATTGCACCGAACGGTGCGAAAAATCCGGGATATCCGGGGGCAGGCATAGCTTTTCAGGATTGAAAATGCTATAATAAGAACACATATCTCCATCCGGCGGCCCCCGGTGCGCCGAAACTGCAAATCGAATTTAAAGGAGCAATTTAGAATATGGACCAGAAACTCATTACCTTTGCCGTGCCCTGCTACAACTCGGCGGCTTATATGCGCCACTGCATCGAGACGCTGCTGTCTGCCGGCGAGCGGGCCGAGATCATTCTGGTGGATGACGGCTCGGTCAAGGACGAGACCCCGGCCATCTGCGACGAGTACGCCGCCAAATACCCCACCATCGTCAAGGCCATCCATCAGGAGAACGGCGGCCACGGCGAGGGCGTCAACCAGGGCATCCGCAATGCCACCGGCCTGTACTATAAGGTCGTGGACAGTGACGACTGGCTGGACACCGAGGCCCTGAAAAAGGTGCTGGCCCGGCTGGCTGCGCTGGTGGAGCGTCACACCGCCCCGGACCTGATGATCTGCAACTATGTGTATGAGCATGTGGAGGATAGCACCAGCCACACTGTCCGGTACACCAACATGTTCCCCCAGGAGCGTCTGTTCACCTGGATGCACGTCGGCCACTTCCGCCCCGACCAGAACCTGCTGATGCACTCGGTCATGTACCGCACTGAGGTGCTGCGCAAGTGCGGCATGGTGCTGCCCAAGCATACCTTCTACGTGGACAACATCTTCGTCTACCAGCCTCTGCCTTTCGTCAAGACCATGTATTATATGGACCTCGACCTCTACCGCTACTTCATCGGCCGTGCCGACCAGAGCGTCAACGAGAGCATCATGGTCAAGCGCGTGGACCAGCAGCTCCGGGTCACCCGGCACATGATCGACTGTCAGGATCTGGATGCCCTGCAGCATGAAAAGCGTCTGCGGGCCTATATGCTGCACTACCTCTCCATGATGATGGCCATCAGCGACATCTTCCTGCTGCTGGATGGCACCCCGGAGGCCTACACCAAAAAAGAAGGAACTGTGGCAGTACCTGAAGGACCATGTGAGCCCCAAGGTGTACCGCTCGGTGGTGCTGAGCCTGGGCGGTGTCAGCAACGTGAATGTCCCCGGCGGCGACAAGGTGGTGCTGGGCTGCTATCGCCTGGCCAAGAAGCTGTTCAAATTCAACTAAGGATAGGCACTGCGGTGTCTCTTGCTCCCCCGATGTCGGGGGAGCTTTTTTGCTTTATGCCTTAATTTTTGATAAAACAGCGGTAAACAGTTGCTTTTACGGCAGACGGAGAGTATACTGACAAAGTATGCGTTTTTTGCCGTGCAGGTTTCCCCTGGGCGCATTCCCTTTCCTGCACGGCCCTGGAATGGAAGGTTTATAAAATAAGGAGGAAATGGGGCAGACTGCGGAACCGCTCTGCCCCAGGAGAACACACATGGAACAAATGCTTATCTGCCTGTCCATCGCTTTGATCGCAGGCCTGCTCATGTCTCGTCTGGCAAAGGCGGTAAATCTTCCGGCAGTCACGTCCTATCTGGTGGCCGGGCTGCTGCTGGGCCCCTTTGTGCTGGGACGGCTGGGCCTTAGCGGCCTGGGCATCGGCTTTGGCTCCCTGGAGCAGGTGGAAGGCTACGGCGTAGTCACCCAGGTGGCTCTGGGCTTTATCGCCTTTGTCATCGGCAACGAGTTCCGGCTCAGCTCCCTGCGGAGCATGGGCCAGCAGGCCATTACCGTGGGCATTGCCCAGGCGGTGATCACCACCGCCCTGGTGGACGTGGCTCTGGTGGGGGTGCATCTGCTGTTCCCCAGGTGCTGTCCCTGGCGTCCGCTATTACCTTGGGCTCCATTGCCGCAGCCACGGCCCCTGCCGCCACCCTGATGGTCGTCAAGCAGTACAAGGCCGACGGCCCCCTCACCCGCCTGCTGCTGATGGTGGTCGCCATCGACGGCGCCGTGGGCCTCGTGCTCTTCTCCGCCTCCTATGGTGTGGCCAATGCCCTGGAGCAGGGCCACATGGACCTGCTCAGTGTGGCGGTGGAGCCTCTCATGGAGATCCTGCTGTCCCTGCTGCTGGGTGCCGTTGCCGGTTACCTGCTGAACGTGCTGGAGGTCTACTTCCACTCCCGGTCCAAGCGCATGAGCCTGTCGGTGGCTTTTTTGTGCTGCTGACGGTGGGCGTTTCCATGCTGGAGGTTGAGGTAGGCGGCGTGCGCTGCGGCTTCTCCCTGCTGCTGGTGTGCATGATGACCGGCACCGTGTTCTGCAACGTCTGCCCCACCTCGGAGGAGCTGATGGACCGTCTGGACCGGTGGGTGTCCCCATCAACATCCTGTTCTTTGTGCTGTCCGGCGCAGAGCTGGACCTGACCATCCTGTCCAACCCTCTGGTGCTGCTGGTGGGCGTGGTGTACATCGCCAGCCGCTCCCTGGGCAAGATCAGCGGTGCCTATGCCAGCTGCCGTGCCACCAAGTGCAGCCCCAGCATCCTGAAATACCTGGGCATCACCCTGCTGCCCCAGGCTGGCGTAGCCCTGGGCATGGCCGCAGAGGCTGCCCAGCTTTCTGACGGACACATGGTCCGGAACGTGGTGTTGTTCTCGGTGCTGGTGTATGAGCTGGTAGGCCCCACCCTGACCCGGATGGCTCTGACGGCTGCCGGCGAGATCCGCCCGGAGGGCCGCACCAGTGCCCGTGTGGAGAACAAGCCCAAGGAACCCGTTTCTGTCCAGGGCTGAATCTGAACCACAGAACGCCCCGGTTTTCCACCAGGCTCTGCCTGCACTGTGAAAAAACCGGGGTGTTCTTCTTTTTTAGTTCCGGTCCATGGTGTGGGTGGCAAACACGGCTTCGTCCTCCCACCACACGGGCTGCCCGGCGGCCAGCGTCCGGGGCACATCCAGCAGCCGCTGGTTGCTGCTGCCGCGGAAGCGCAGGGAGATGTCGTGCTTTGCCTGCACGAATTCACCGTCCACCAGCACATCCAGCAGCTGCAGCAGCTCATCGGTGACTTCGCACCGCGCGTGGCAGGGGACTTTGCCGGTCAGCTGCTCCCAGGTGTAGCCGGAGTAGCACCAGACCGTTTTCTTCGGGTAAAGGGCTTTGAAATTTTGCACAAAGGTCACCAGCTCCCGCTGGTTCTCCGGCTCCATCGGCTCGCCGCCCAGCAGGGAAAGGCCCGCGATATAGTCCGGCTTGCAGGAGGCGAACACCTCGTTGCGGACGGGCTTGTCGAAGGGCTGGCCATAGCCGAAATCCCATGCCACCTCATTGAAGCAGCCGGGGCAGTGGTGGCGGCAGCCGGAAACGAAGACGCTGGTGCGGACGCCCGGCCCGTTGGCGATGTCATAATATTTAATAGTCGCGTAGTTCATAGTGATACTCAATAAAAAGCTCCCCCTCTCGGGGAGCTGGCAATGCGAAGCATTGACTGAGAGGGTTACAGATGCAGCACCCGATCCTTGATCTCCTGGGTGCGTCCCTGATTCCAGAACTGGGTGCCGATATAGCCGCAGGTGCGGCGGGCGACATTCAGCTTGTTCTGGTCACGGTTGCCGCACTTGGGGCATTCCCACACCAGCTTGCCGTCGTCCTCGACGATCTTGATCTCGCCGTCGTAGCCGCAGCACTGGCAATAGTCGGACTTGGTGTTCAGCTCGGCGTACATGATGTTGTCGTAGATAAACTGCAGCACGCTCATGACGGCTTCCAGATTATCCTGCATGTTGGGCACTTCCACATAGCTGATGGCACCGCCCGGAGAGAGCTTCTGGAATTCACTCTCAAATTTCAGCTTGGTAAAGGCGTCGATCTGCTCCGAGACGTGGACGTGATAGCTGTTGGTGATATAGTTCTTGTCGGTGATGCCGGGCACGATGCCGAACCGCTTCTGCAGGCACTTGGCGAATTTGTAGGTGGTGGATTCCAGCGGGGTGCCGTAGAGCGAGTAGTCGATGTTCTCGGCCTTTTTCCACTCGTTGCATTTGTCGTTCATGCGCTGCATCACGCTGAGGGCGAAGGGCTTTGCGCCGGCGTCGGTGTGGCTCTTGCCGGTCATATACTTTACGCACTCATACAGGCCGGCGTAGCCGAGGCTGATGGTAGAGTAGCCGCCGAAGAGCAGCTTGTCGATCTTTTCGCCCTTTTTCAGTCGGGCCAGAGCGCCGTACTGCCACAGGATGGGTGCGGCGTCGCTTGGAGTACCCAGCAGGCGCTTGTGCCGTGCCTGCAGTGCGCGGTGGCACAGGGCCAGACGCTCGTCGAAGATCTTCCAGAACTTTTCAAAGTTGCCCTTAGAGGAGAGCGCCACGTCCACCAGATTGATGGTGACAACACCCTGATTGAAGCGGCCGTAATACTTGGGCTTGCCGGTCTCCGGGTCCACATAGGGGGTCAGGAAGGAGCGGCAGCCCATGCAGGTGTAGCAGTGGCCCTCGCCGTTTTTGTCCACCTTCAGCTCCAGCATCTTCTTCTCGGAGATGTAGTCCGGCACCATCCGCTTGGCGGTGCACTTGGCGGCCAGCTCGGTCAGATAGTAATAAGGGGCGCCGGGGCGGATGTTGTCTTCCTCCAGCACATAGATCAGTTTGGGGAACGCGGGAGTAATCCAGACACCGGCCTCGTTCTTCACACCCTGGTAGCGCTGGCGGATGGTTTCCTCAATGATGATGGCAAGGTCTGCCTTCTCCTGCGGATTGCGCGCCTCGCCCAGATACATGAACACGGTGATAAAAGGTGCCTGACCATTGGTGGTCATCAGCGTGACGACCTGATACTGGATGGTCTGGACACCGCGGTTGATCTCGCTGCGCAGGCGGCGTTCCACGATCTCACGCTTGCGCTCGGCGGAGACATCCAGACCCTCCATCTCGGCCTCGACCTCGGCGGCGATCTTCTTGCGGGAGACGTCCACGAAGGGGGCAAGATGGGTCAGGCTGATGCTCTGACCGCCATACTGGTTGGAAGCCACCTGTGCAATGATCTGGGTGGCGATGTTGCAGGCGGTGGAGAAGCTGTGGGGCTTCTCAATATAGGTGCCGGAGATGACGGTGCCGTTCTGGAGCATATCCTCAAGGTTGACCAGGTCGCAGTTGTGCATGTGCTGGGCAAAATAGTCGGAGTCGTGGAAGTGGATGAGGCCTTCCTGATGCGCCTTAACGATCTCCGGGCCCAGCAGCAGGCGGGCAGTCAGATCTTTGGAGATCTCACCGGCCATGTAGTCACGCTGGACACTGTTCACGGTGGGGTTCTTGTTGGCGTTCTCCTGCTTGACTTCTTCGTTCTGGCACTCGATGAGGCTCAGGATGCGCTCATCGGTGGTGTTGGTCTGGCGCTTGAGGCTCTGGATATAGCGGTAGGTGATGTAGTGGCGGGCGATGTCATGTGCCTTGATGTCCATGAGCTGGTTTTCCACCATATCCTGAACCTCTTCCACGCTGACGGCGCGGTTGAGTGCCTGACACTGGTCGGTCACAGCTGACGCGATGTCAGTGATCTGCTCCCGGGTCAGACGGCTTTTGCCGCCCACGGAATCGCTGGCCTTGGTCACTGCTGTGATGATCTTGGTGATATCAAAGGGCACCTCTGCGCCGTTGCGCTTGATGATCTTCATCGGCTCTCCTCCAAAGCACAGTGTGAACGGGTACCTCTTACAATAAGAGATACCCGTCTGCGCGCACGATATCCAACAAACTGAATGTAGCTCTATTCTATCACTATCTAGGGAAAATACCACTACATTTTGCGTTTTGGAGTTTTAGCCAAAATTCAGAACAAAATTTCGGACTAAAATCGGACCGCCGCCCACTTGACAGCCAGGGCCCGATTCCGAGGTGTAATATCTGTGGGGAACTATACGCTGCCCCAAGGAGAAGCTCTTATAATTACATTATATAGGGCATCAGAGGCAGACCGCAGAAATACAGCAGGCAAAAGAATTGGAAAAAAGATGTCAAAAAGTGTTGACAAGGGCTCCGGGGTGTGGTATTATACTTGAGCGCCAAGTGCTGAGATAAAGAATGACTTCTGAAGCCTCAGCACGAAGCCTTTGAAAAGAACCAATAGACGCTGAAAAGTTCCGGTTAGCACCGAGAAACACGAGACGATCCAAGTTCAGAAAGTTCAAAAGATTCGACAAAAAAAGTGCTTGACAAAAAACCGCTTCTGTGGTAAAAATAATCAAGTCGTCAGCCGCTAAGGCTGAGGCGCACAGGACCTTGAAAATTGAACAATATCGAAAAACTTGTAACGGAACCTATTTTCGTGTTGGAAAAACACGTTAAACAATTCCAAACAAAGTAATTCACACAGGACGCAAGCGATTGCGTGCTGAGCGAACAAGATTTAACACTTTAGAGTGATAAATATCATTTATAAAGAGTTTGATCCTGGCTCAGGACGAACGCTGGCGGCGCGCCTAACACATGCAAGTCGAACGAGAGAGAGGGAGCTTGCTTCCTCGATCGAGTGGCGAACGGGTGAGTAACGCGTGAGGAACCTGCCTCAAAGAGGGGGACAACAGTTGGAAACGACTGCTAATACCGCATAAGCCCACGGGTCGGCATCGACCAGAGGGAAAAAGGAGCAATCCGCTTTGAGATGGCCTCGCGTCCGATTAGCTAGTTGGTGAGGTAACGGCTCACCAAAGCAACGATCAGTAGCTGGTCTGAGAGGACGACCAGCCACACTGGGACTGAGACACGGCCCAGACTCCTACGGGGAGGCAGCAGTGGGGAATATTGCACAATGGGGGAAACCCTGATGCAGCGACGCCGCGTGGAGGAAGAAGGTCTTCGGATTGTAAACTCCTGTTGTTGAGGAAGATAATGACGGTACTCAACAAGGAAGTGACGGCTAACTACGTGCCAGCAGCCGCGGTAAAACGTAGGTCACAAGCGTTGTCCGGAATTACTGGGTGTAAAGGGAGCGCAGGCGGAAGGACAAGTTGGAAGTGAAACCCACGGGCTCAACCCATGAACTGCTTTCAAAACTGTTCGTCTTGAGTAGTGCAGAGGTAGGCGGAATTCCCGGTGTAGCGGTGGAATGCGTAGATATCGGGAGGAACACCAGTGGCGAAGGCGGCCTACTGGGCACCAACTGACGCTGAGGCTCGAAAGTGTGGGTAGCAAACAGGATTAGATACCCTGGTAGTCCACACCGTAAACGATGATTACTAGGTGTTGGGAGATTGACCCCCTCAGTGCCGCAGTTAACACAATAAGTAATCCACCTGGGGAGTACGACCGCAAGGTTGAAACTCAAAGGAATTGACGGGGGCCCGCACAAGCAGTGGAGTATGTGGTTTAATTCGACGCAACGCGAAGAACCTTACCAAGTCTTGACATCCCTTGACGAACATAGAAATATGTTTTCTCTTCGGAGCAAGGAGACAGGTGGTGCATGGTTGTCGTCAGCTCGTGTCGTGAGATGTTGGGTTAAGTCCCGCAACGAGCGCAACCCTTATGGTCAGTTACTACGCAAGAGGACTCTGGCCAGACTGCCGTTGACAAAACGGAGGAAGGTGGGGATGACGTCAAATCATCATGCCCTTTATGACTTGGGCTACACACGTACTACAATGGCGTTAAACAAAGAGAAGCAAGACCGCGAGGTGGAGCAAAACTCAGAAACAACGTCCCAGTTCGGACTGCAGGCTGCAACTCGCCTGCACGAAGTCGGAATTGCTAGTAATCGTGGATCAGCATGCCACGGTGAATACGTTCCCGGGCCTTGTACACACCGCCCGTCACACCATGAGAGCCGGGGGACCCGAAGTCGGTAGTCTAACCGCAAGGAGGACGCCGCCGAAGGTAAAACTGGTGATTGGGGTGAAGTCGTAACAAGGTAGCCGTAGGAGAACCTGCGGCTGGATCACCTCCTTTCTAAGGAGTCAGGCAATGACAGAGCATCGAAGATGGTCAGTCATTGGAACAGGTGATAATACAAGTTGAGTAGATATTGTTCGATTTTGAGGGCCCTGAAAAGGACACTCAAAGACGTACCTTGAAAACTGAATAATAACTGCGAAACAAAGATTATAGTAAGTTCTTTTTTAAGAAATATTACAATTTCAAAAGGAAGGGTAACAATAATCTTCGTTGGCAAAAAAGAATCAAGAGGAAATACAAGCCATTCTCGAGAGAGAATAGTTTGAATGGTCAAGCGAACAAGGGCGCAGGGCGAATGCCTTGGCACTGGGAGCCGATGAAAGACGTGATAAGCTGCGATAAGCTTCGGGGAGCTGCAAATAAGCATTGATCCGGAGATCTCTGAATGAGGAAACTCACCTGGGTTCATACTCAGGTACGTTACACTGAACTTCAAAATAGGTGTATCGGGGAACCGCCTGAACTGAAACATCTAAGTAGGGCGAGGAAGAGACATCAAACGAGATTCCGTAAGTAGTGGCGAGCGAACGCGGAAAGGGCAAACCGTGAGTAGAAATACTTGCGGGGTACGGACTGCATTTAGGACTTAAGTTGTTAACCGAACGGCATGGGAAGGCCGGTCAGAGAGTGTGAGAACCACGTAGGTGAAAACGACAAGAGCCGAGCAAGTTCCAGAGTACGGCCAGACACGTGAAACCTGGTCGGAAGATGGGGGACCACCCTCCAACCCTAAATACTACCCAGTGACCGATAGCGTATAGTACTGTGAAGGAAAGGTGAAAAGCACCCCGGGAGGGAGTGAAAAAGAACCTGAAACCCTGTGCCTACAAGCACCTAGAGCACGTCAATGTGTGATAGGGTACTTTTTGTAGAACGGTCCGGCGAGCGATTGTATGCAGCAAGGTTAAGGACTTAAGGTCTGGAGCCGAAGCGAAAGCGAGTTTGAAAAAGGGCGTTAAGTTGCATACAATGGGCCCGAAACCGGGTGACCTATCCATGGCCAGGTTGAAGTGGGAGTAAAATCCCATGGAGGACCGAACCGACCTCCGTTGAAATGGCGGCGGATGAGTTGTGGATAGCGGAGAAATTCCAATCGAACCCGGAGATAGCTGGTTCTCCCCGAAATAGTTTTAGGACTAGCCTCAGGTTAGATATCTGGAGGTAAAGCACTGAATAGCCTAGCGGCCGAGAGGTTAGCGAAGCTTATCAAACTCAGAATGCCAGAATATTGATGCCTGGGAGTCAGACAGTGTCAGATAAATGTCATTGTCAAAAGGGAAACAGCCCAGATCTACAGCTAAGGTCCCAAAGTCAGGTTAAGTGGAAAACGATGTGAAGATACGCAGACAACCAGGATGTTGGCTCAGAAGCAGCCACTCATTCAAAGAGTGCGTAATAGCTCACTGGTCGAGCGTCTTTGCGCGGAGAATTTAACGGGGCTAAACCTGACACCGAAGCTTAGGCAATGTAGCTTTGTACATTGGGTAGGGGAGCGTTGTATACGCGGCGAAACAGTAGCGCAAGCGGCTGTGGAGTGTATAGAAGTGAGAATGCCGGAATGAGTAGCGCGAATGCAGTGAGAATCTGCATGGCCGAAAGCCTCAGGTTTCTGGAGGAAGGTTCGTCCGCTCCAGGTTAGTCGGGAGCTAAGGTGAGGCCTAACGGCGTAGCCGATGCACATACGGTAGAGATTCCGTCACCACCAAAAGCGTTAAACACAGGGACACATTTACCCCGGTAACTTGGAACGGGAGAAGGGTGCTGCAAAATGGAGCCGCAGAGAATCGGCCCAAGCAACTGTTTACCAAAAACACAGGTTTGTGCTAAATCGAAAGATGACGTATACGAGCTGACGCCTGCCCGGTGCTGGAAGGTTAAGAGGAGATGTGCAAGCATTGAATCGAAGCCCCAGTGAACGGCGGCCGTAACTATAACGGTCCTAAGGTAGCGAAATTCCTTGTCAGGTAAGTTCTGACCCGCATGAAAGGCGTAATGATTTGGGCACTGTCTCGACAGCCCGCCCGGCGAAATTGTAGTACCGGTGAAGATGCCGGTTACCCGCGACAAGACGGAAAGACCCCATGGAGCTTTACTGTAGCCTAATATTGGGTTTCGATGTTGCATGCACAGGATAGATGGGACACTGGGAAACAAGTGCTTTGGCATTTGTGGAGTGGCCGTTGGGATACCATCCTTGCGATATTGGAATTCTAACCTGCGCCTTTGAATCAAGGCGGGGACATTGTTAGGTGGGCAGTTTGACTGGGGCGGTCTCCTCCTAAAGGGTAACGGAGGCGTTCAAAGGTTCGCTCAGCTTGAACGGAAATCAAGCAAAAGAGTGCAAACGCAGAAGCGAGCCTAACTGCGAGACTGACGGGTCGAGCAGTAACGAAAGTTGGAGTTAGTGATCCGGTGGTATGTGAGTGGAAATGCCATCGCTCAACGGATAAAAGTTACCCTGGGGATAACAGGCTGATCTCCCCCAAGAGTCCACATCGACGGGGAGGTTTGGCACCTCGATGTCGGCTCATCGCATCCTGGGGCTGTATTCGGTCCCAAAGGGTTTGGCTGTTCGCCAATTAAAGCGGTACGCGAGCTGGGTTCAGAACGTCGTGAGACAGTTCGGTCCCTATCTGTCGTGGGCGCAGGATATTTGATGGGAGCTGTTCCTAGTACGAGAGGACCGGAGCGGACGTACCTCTGGCGCACCAGTTGTTCTGCCAAAAGGGCATAGCTGGGCAACTATGTACGGATCGGATAAACGCTGAAAGCATCTAAGCGTGAAGCCGACCCAAAGATAAGATATCCCAGTGTTTTAAACAAGTAAGATCCCTTGAAGACTACAAGGTCGATAGGCACAATGTGTAAGTGGAGCGATCCATTCAGCAAGCGTGTACTAATAGATCGAGGGCTTGACCACAATTCGCTTGAGACTTTTAAGTCAACGAAAAAATGTTAGCAGTGGTTCTACCCCGCCCATGTGTATCTGCTTTACGGTGCTTCCTGCCTGCTTTATAACGTGTTGAGGTGATCTTGTGGCAAATATTCTGGCGCTGGATGACAATCTGGAGCTCTGCAAGCTGATCCGCACCGCCTTGGAGCGAGACGGCCACCGGGTAGAAACGCGGCAGGCGGGCGGGGAACTGACCGAGGCGCTTTGCCGCTGGGCAGACTGCATCCTGCTGGATGTGATGATGCCCGGGGAGGATGGCTTTGCGGTCTGTCGGCGCATCCGCAGCCTGACCGAAGTACCCATCCTGTTTCTGAGCGCCCGCACCGACGAGGCAGCTGTGCTGGAAGGGCTGGGCATCGGGGCAGACGACTTTTTATCGAAGCCCTTCCGGGTGGCAGAGCTGCGGGCGCGGGTGGCGGCACATCTGCGGCGGCAGAGCCGCACCCCGGCGCACCGGATGGTACGCAGCGGCGTAGCTTTGACCTGACCGCCCGGAGCGCGGCGGTGGAGGGCACAGTGCTGCCCTTGACCCGGTCGGAGTATGCCATCTGCGAGTATCTGGCGCTGCACGCCGGGCAGACCTTTACCAAGGAGCAAATTTACGAGGCTTTTTGGCATTGACGGCACGGCGGATGACACCGCCGTGACCCAGCACATCAAAAATATCCGGGCAAAGCTGCGGGTGGCGGGTGTGCCGGAGCCGGAAAAGCTGCTCAATACCGTATGGGGCGTGGGATACCGATGGAAAAGCGAAGACTGATTTCTCTGCGCAGCGTGCTGCTGCAATATCTGGTGCGCACGGCGCTGGCCTGCCTGCTGGTCGCGGTGGGGTGGCTGCTGGTGCTGATGCTTTGGATCCAGAACGGCGGGCTGTTTCTTCCCGCCAATCAGGCTGCACAGGCCTGCCAGAAGGCCGCACAGGACGTTTTGCCGGGCATGACCGCCGCCACCTTTGACGAGACGCAGCTGGATTCTTTATGCCGCTACGCCCTGTTTGCTGCGCCGCCATGATGGGGGTCAGTACAGTGATATCCGGGATCTTGAGCACATCCACGAAGTCGTTGAACAGCATCTTGGTGCGGCTGTATGTAAACGGCTGGTGGACGGCGATGAGGCGCTTGTAGCCCAGTTCCTTGGCGGTGTTCAGGGTCGCACGCAGCTCGGTGGGGTGATGAGCGTAGTCGTCGATGACCAGCGCACCGTTGCACTCGCCGTACACCTCAAAGCGGCGGCCTGCGCCCTTGAAGTTCAGGGCAGCCTCGGCGCACTGCTCTGCGCTCAGGCCCACAAAGCGGCACACGGCGCACATGGCCAGTGCATTATAAATATTGTGGCGACCGGGCACGGACAGACGGATGCGGGTGGTGTCGGTCGTATTCCACTCCTTCAGGTCGAACTCGAAGAAGCCGGGCTTATACTCGTTGATGTTGACAGCGCGGTAGTCGCCGTGGTTGTCGATGGCAAAGGTGCGCACCCGGCGGTCCAGCGTGTACATGACGTCCATGGTGTTCTTGTCGTCGGCGTTGGCGAAGATCATGAACTGGGTCATCAGGGCAAAGCGCTTGAAGGCAAACTTCAGCTCACCCATGCTGCCGTAGTAGTCCAGATGGTCGTTGTCGATGTTCAGCACGACAGAGAGGTAGGGAGTCAGCTTCAGGAAGGTCTCGGAGAACTCGCAGGCCTCAATGACGATGTCGTCGCCCTTGCCGGCCTTGCCGTAGCCGTGGATAAGGGGCAGCTTGCCGCCGATGACCGCAGAGGGGTCGCGGCCTGCCAGCTCCAGCGCCGTGGTGATCATGGAGGTGGTCGTGGTCTTGCCGTGGGTGCCGGAGACGCAGATGCTCTGCTTGTACAGACGGCTCACGTAGCCCAGCAGGACGCTGCGCTCAATCGTCGTGATGCCGTAGGAGGCTGCTGCATTCAGCTCCACATTGTCCTTTGCGATGGCGGCGGAGTACACCACCATGTCCGCACCGACGACATTATCCGCACTGTGGCCCAGCGTGACCTTGACGCCCATCTCCCGCTCGGAGCGGATGATGCTGCCGTCCAGCACATCGCTGCCCGAGATGTCGTAGCCCTTGGCAGCCAGGATCTGGATCAGCGGGTACATCCCGCTGCCGCCGCAGCCGATAAAATGGATCTTTTTTACATGGTCCAGCAGATGCTGGCTATAATCCGAGTACATGAACATAGTAAGGCTCTCCTCAAAAATAAACGGCCGCAAAGCAGACCTCCCAAATATTGAATACATCTTATTATATAATTTTTGGCGAATAAAATAAACAGGTAAAGCCGAATTTTCGGAAAGCGCAGACCGATTCCGCAAGATACTTAACAACTTTGAAAATATACAATAAAACGGGGGACACACTCTTATTATATAATTTTTGCAGCATAAAATAAACAGGTGACCGTCCACCCGGCGGATTCGCTTATGTGAACCAGGGCGGAAAGAACCATAATTTGGAATATGAATTTTGTGATATGTGTGATCCAATTTCGGTCAAAAGCTTTCGTCCTGCTTCCAGAATGCAGGGCTATCTGGTCCAGAATGGCAGTGGGCCGTCTGCCTTGCCTCATCAGCTGGGGCTGAGCTCCTGGACCGGTGTGCCGTCCATCAAACCGGCACTGGGGGTGATGCCTGCCCATCTGTGTGGGCAAGTACATCACCGACCGTCTGGCCGACCGGGATGACCGAGGATGGGCTGGTGTTTCCTCCTGCCAGCCGAAGCCCGGCTGCATGGAGGCCGTGAAAGCGGCACTTCAAGGAGCCTGGGAAACAGACGGCACCACCATCGGCGGTTACTCCGGCCCCGGTTGTTGGCAACAGCCTCCCTACCATACGTCTGCCTTGCTCATCAGGGGCAGCTCCCGTGTGCCGTCGGGGGTGATGAAGGTGACCACGTTGGTGTCCACCCCAAAGCCTGCACCGGCGACCTTCAGGTTGTTGGCCACTACCATGTCCAGATTTTTCCGGGTCAGCTTCACCGTAGAGTTTTCCACCATATCCCGGGTCTCCATGGAAAAGCCGCAGAGGAACTGGTGGGTCTTGCGGGGGCCGATGGTGCCAAGGATGTCCTCGGTGCGCTCCACCGGGATGGAGAGGTCGCCCTCCTTCTTTTTGATCTTGTCGTTGGCCACGGTACGGGGCGGTAGTCCGCCACGGCGGCGGCCATGATGAGCACATCGGTGGTGTCAAAGCGGTCAGTCACCGCCTCGTACATCTGCCGGGCGGTGGTCACCGGCACATCGGTGGTGAACTTGACCGGCGGCAGCGCGGTCTGGCCGTGGATGAGGGTCACATCTGCGCCCCGCATGGCGGCGGCCCGGGCAAGGGCGTAGCCCATCTTGCCGGTGGAGTGGTTGGTCAGGTAACGCACGGGGTCCAGGGGCTCCTGGGTAGGCCCGGCGGTCACCGCGATGCGGACACCTGCCAGATCCTTCGGCCGGGCGATGGTGTGCAGGATGTACTCGATGAGTACCTCCTCCTTGGGCAGGCGGCCGCTGCCCACGTCCTTGCAGGCCAGCACCCCGCTCTCGGAGGGGATGACCGTGAAGCCGTACCGCTCCAGCGTGGCGAGGTTGTCCTGCGTGATGGGGTTTTCCAGCATCCCGGTGTTCATGGCGCGGGCTGACCAACTTCGGGCACCTGGCCGCAAGCACCACGGTGGTAAGCATATCATCCGCAATGCCGTGGGCCATTTTGGCAATGACATTGGCCGTGGCGGGTGCCACCAGAACGACGTCTGCCTTTTTGGCCAGCGAGATGTGGGTGACCTCGAACTTGAAATCCCGGTCGAAGGTATCCACCATGCATTTGTGACCGGTCAGCGTCTCAAAGACGAGAGGGGTGATGAAATGGGTGGCGTTCTCGGTCATAATGACCTCCACGTCGGCCCCCAGCTTTTTGAGTGCACTGGCCACATTTGCCATTTTATAGGCGGCAATGCCGCCGGTGACGCCCAGAAGGACGCACTTGCCGTTCAGATCCATGGTTCGTTTACCTCCCGGAAAAACAGTTCTTTTCCACATATCTTACCTTAGTATAATGCAAAAGTTCCGCCAGCACAACAAAATCTTTGCCGGGAACTTGTATCCGGCGCAAAAATGCGGTAAAATACGACTTGACAAAGAGCAAACCGGTTCTTTTCTTTTATTTTGAAAAGGAAAACAGAATTATGATCTTAGCCATTGATATAGGCAACACCACCGTCGCCCTGGGGGGCATCCGGGACGGACGTGTATGCTTTGTGGCGCGCATGGACACGGTGCGCACCCGCACGGCTGCAGAATATCGTGCCGAAATGGACAAAGTATTTGCGCACCGCCGCCACCCGGAGCGTCCCATGCGCTTTGAGGGCGCTGTGCTCACCAGCGTGGTGCCCCAGATCACCGGGGCACTGGCTGAGTGCGCCCGCTATTACACCGGCAAAAAGCCGGTCATCGTTTCGCCGGAGATCCGCACCGGCCTGACCATGGGGGTGCCCGACCCCCATGCCGTGGGCAAGGACCGGCTGGTGGATGCTGCCTACGCGGCGGCAAACTTCCCGCTGCCGGTGATCACGGTGGACCTTGGCACCGCCACTACCTTTAATGTGGTGGACGAGAACCGGGTGTTCCGGGGCGGTGTGATCTGCCCGGGCCTTTCCACCGGGCTGCGGGCACTGGGCGAGCGCTGTGCCCAGCTGCCGCAGGTGCATCTGGGCTCGCCGAAAAACGCCATCGGCACCAATACCGAAAGCTGTATGCTGTCCGGCTCGGTGCTGGGCACCGCCGTGCTCATTGACGGCATGGTGCAGCGCATTGAAGAGGAATTGGGCAGCCCGGCCACACTGGTGGTCACCGGCGGTCTGGCAAAGTACGTCACCCCGCTGTGCTGCCACCCCGCTGACCTATGACCCCGAGCTGCTGATGAAGGGGCTGGCACTGCTGTACCAGCTGAATGCCCCGCAGGAGCACGGCCGCAGCCATGGCGGCGGCAGGCATTACGGTCAGCAGGGACGCCTCCGGGCAAAGCACCCGCACCCCAACCGCCGCACCCGCCGCGAGCCGGAGGCGCTGGTAGGCTGAGGGAACAAGAGGATAAGGGAGAGCATTATGAAACTGGGCATTCTTGGCACGGGTAAGATCGTGCAGGAATTTTTGCCATGGCTTGTGGAGCACACGCCGTTTACTGTGCAGGCGGTGTGCAGCACCCCGCGCTCGGCGGCAAAGGCCGCAGAGCTGTGTGCACAATATCAGATCCCGCAGCACACCACCAATTATTTTGAGCTTTTGCAGTGGGTGGACGCGGTCTACATCGCCGTGCCCAACTTACAGCACGCCCGCTACGCCCGGGTGGCGCTAGAGGCAGGCAAGCACGTCATTGTGGAAAAGCCCATGGCGGTGACCGCCGCCGAGACCGAGGAGCTGGCTGCGCTGGCACAGCGCAAGCGGCTGTTCCTCTTTGAGGCTATGACCACCCAGTACCAGCCCAACTATGCAAAGCTCCGGGAACTGCTGCCCCGGGTGGGCACAGTGCGCATGGTACAGTGCAGCTTCAGCCAGTATTCCAGCCGGTACGACGCCTTTTGTGCTGGGCAGACCCCGCCGGTGTTCGACCCGCTGTGCGCGGGCGGCGCACTGATGGACTTTGGCGTGTACAACGTCAGCTACATCGTAGGTCTGTTTGGTGAGCCCAACAAGGCGGTGTATGCCGCCAACATGGAGCGCAATATCGACACCAGCGGTGTGCTGATGATGGATTACAGCGGCTTCAAGGCGGTGAGCATGGCCGCCAAGGATTGCGCCGCCCCGGCCCGCTGCATCATTCAGGGCACGAAGGGCTACATCCAGCAGAAATCCACCGCGAACTGCTGCGGCGGTGTGACCTTCCACCCCAACGAGGGCAAGGAGGAGCACTACAACCTGAACGGAGATCGTCCCCGGCAGGCGGCAGAGTTCGAAGCCTTTTACCGCGCCATGACCGCCGGAGACCAGGAGCTGTGCGCCCGCATGCTGGATACCAGCATCGCGGTGAGCCGGGTGCTCACGGTGGCGCGCCGCAGCGCCGGGGTGCGCTTCCCCGGCGACAGATTTTAACGCATTTTTCTCTGGAACACGCCCTGACAACTACGCGCTTCCAAGGATTTGAATATTCACCTAAAACCCGCAAAGAGCGGGCAGGTTTGCGCCGTATCCGACAAAAAGGGCGGAACGGCAGCAGGAGGAAAACTGAATTATGAAGAATACCAATACGAAGACTTTGACTCGTGTGGCCCTGCTGGTGGCCATTGAACTGGTGATGAAGCTTGTCGGTCTGGGCAGTGTGCCCGTGGGCCCGCTGTACATGAGCTTCCTCACCCTGCCCATCGCCGTGGGCGCCATCACCATGGGCCCCGCCGTGGGTGCCCTGCTGGGCGGCGTGTTCGGCGCTGTGAGCTTCTACGATGCCATCACCGGCGCCTCTGCCATGACCGGTGCACTGTTTCAGGTCAGCCCGCTGAACGTCTGGGCACCGGAAACGGCAGGGGAGGCGCTGGCACGCACGGTGCAGACTATTTTGCAGGAGCGGGAGGAAACAATATGACCACAGAGAAAAAGGGCTGTCTTGCCTTTGCGGTGTGCGGCAGCTTTTGCACGTTGGAGGACGCCTTGGGCGCGGCGCAGGCACTGACGGCACAGGGCTGGACGCTGCTGCCCGTCATGAGCTTTGCCGTGCAGCAGGATACCCGGTTCGGCACCGGGAAAGGCTGGCGGCAGCGCTTACAGGCCGTTACCGGGCAGCCGGTGCTGGACACCCTGCAGGCGGTGGAGCCGCTGGGCCCCCGGCGGCTGGCGCAGGCGCTGGTGGTCGCCCCCTGCACCGGCGCAACGCTGGCGCGGCTGGCGGCGGGACTTTCGGATACGCCGGTGACCCTTGCCGCCAAAAGCCTGCTGCGGGTGGGCAGCCCGGTGGTGCTGGCCGTGTCTACCAACGACGGGCTTGGCGCCTCCGGCGAAAACATCGCCCGGCTGTTCCAGCGCAAGCACTACTATTTTGTGCCCTACGGGCAGGACGACCCCTTTGCCAAGCCCCAGAGCCTGAAGGCCGACCTTGCCCTGCTGCCCGCCGCCGTGGACGCCGCTTTGCGGGGTGAGCAGCTGCAACCGGTGCTGCTGGGACAAAGGAATGTGTAAATCTCTTTTCAGCAGGGAAAAAATGTGGTATACTTCAAATGATGTCTTGTCGGCATAAAACGGATAAGCGGAGAATACCAGATGAAAAAATTTACCGCAGCACTGTGCACTGTGCTGCTTTTGATAGGCGCTGTGCTGGTGCCCGGCGCGGCAGCAGCCGGCCCGGCGCTGGCCAATACCCGGGCATACTGCATCATGGATGCAGACACCGGCCTTGTGCTGGCGCAGCAGAATATGGATGAGGAGCTGCACCCGGCCTCCATTACCAAGGTAATGACCCTTGGTCTTGCCTGCGAAAAGGCGCAGGGAGACTGGGATGACGTAAAGCTGACCGTGAGCCACGAGGACGTCTACTCGCTGGCGGGCACGGATTCCAGCCATATTGCCCTGCGGGAAGGGGAAGAAGTCCCCCTGGCGGATGCGCTGTACGCCACCCAGATGGCCAGCGCCAACGACGGTGCCAACCTGCTGGCGGAGTATTTCGGCGGCGGCACCATCGCGGACGGCGTGGCGGCCATGAATGCACAGGTGGAGGAGCTGGGCCTTGCCCACACCCACTTTGCAAACCCCCACGGCATCAGCGACGACGACCACTACACCAGCTGCTACGATATGGCGCAGATCCTGCGCTGGGCACTGCAGCAGCCGGGGTTTGAGGACTTGTTCACCCGCAACGAGATGTACACCATGCAGCCCACCAACATCCAGCCGGTGACCCGCTACTTCTCCCAGCAGGATAAGATCCGCATCGGCTCCAGCCGCTACCATATCGACAGTGTGCTGGGCTCCAAGCTGGGCTATACCAACACCGCCCGGTACAGCTATGTCTGTCTGGCGGAGCAGGACGGGGTGCGGCTGATCTGCGCGACCATGCAAAGCCAGCTGAGCACCGATAAATATAACGATATGCGCACCCTGCTGGACTACGCCTTTTCCACCTATAAAAGCTACACCCAGCTGCCCGGCGGCACGGTCACCGCACAGCTGGCTGTGGCGGGCGGCGGGCAGAGCCTTGGCACCGTTACCGTAGCCGACCCCGGGGTGAAGCTGCTGCTGGCCGAGGGTTTATCCGCGCAGGATGTGACCGTGGACTTGGAGCTGCCGGAGCAGTATCTGCTTGGCGCAGAGCCCGCCGTGTATGCGGTGTACACCCTGAACGGCGGCGCGCAGCAGGAGAGCACCAGCGTGCGGGTAAAGGCGGAGATCACAGGTCTGGCGGAACTGCTGGAGCAGAGCGTCGGCACAAAGCTGGAAGCCGCCAGGGACGTGGAACCGGGCAGCAGCGCATGGCTGCTGGCGGGCATCTCGGTGGGGTGCACCATAGGTGCAGCCGTGGTTACCGTACTGGTGCTGCGGGTACATTCCCGCCTAAAAAAGCGCCGCAAAACGGCAAGGCACCATAAAAAAGCGTAAAAGCCTGTTCAAAACCAGACTTTTCCAGATAAAGAAAAAGCTTTCAGAAAAAAAAAAGAGAGGTACAATATCATGGGTAAGTTTATTTTCACGCAGACCGAGATCCCCGGCGTGGTGGTCATTGAGCCGCAGGTGTTCGGCGACGACCGCGGCTATTTTATGGAGACCTACCAGAAGGACCAGTTCGCCGAGGCCGGCATCGACAAGGAATTTGTGCAGGACAACCAGAGCCGCTCCACCCGGGGCGTGCTGCGCGGGCTGCACTTCCAGAAGAACCACACCCAGGGCAAGCTGGTGCGCGTGACCAAGGGCGAGGTGTACGATGTGGCCGTGGACTGCCGTCCCCACAGCGCTACCTTTGGCAAGTGGGTGGGCGTGACCCTGTCCGAGGACAATAAGAAGATGTTCTATATCCCGGAGGGCTTTGCCCACGGTTTTCTGGTGCTGAGCGATGTGGCAGAGTTCTGCTACAAGTGCACCGATGTCTACGACCCCACCAGCGAGGGCGGCATCCCCTACGATGACCCCACCGTCAACGTGCAGTGGCCGGACTGCGGCTGTGAGCACAAGACCAGCGCCAAGGACAAGCTCCACGAGCCCTTTGCTGCCCAGAAGTTCGAGTATTTTGAAAAGTGGTGATCGCCTGTGAAAAAACTCAAGGCAATGTTCAACGGCCTGTGGTGCTACCGCTATCTGCTGTGGAACCTCGTCAGCCGTGACTTCAAGCTCAAATACCGCCGCAGCGTGCTGGGCGTGGTGTGGAGCGTTTTGAACCCGCTGCTCATGTGCCTTGTGTACTGGGCAGTGTTCAGCAGCCTGATGGATATGCGGGGCAGCGGCATCGACAACTTTGCCGTCTTTCTGATGTGCGGCCAGCTGCTGTTTTCTTCAACGAGGCTACCTCCACCAGTATGAGCAGCGTGCTCAGCGCCGCCCCGCTGCTGAAAAAGGTGTATATCCCCAAGTATATCTTCCCGCTGGAAAAGTGCTGCTTTGCCATGGTGAACTGCATCTTCAGCTTTGTGGCGCTGCTGCTGGTTATGATCTTTACCGGTGCGCCTTTCCACCTGACCATTTTTGAGGCGCTGTACCCGCTGGTGACCTTGTTCTTCTTCAGTCTCGGGGTCAGTATGTTCTTAGCGGCGGCTACCGTGTTCTTCCGGGATATCATGCATATCTGGAGCGTGTTCGTCACCGCGCTGCTGTATTTCTCCGCCATCTTCTACGACCCCACTCAGATGACCTTTTCCATCGGCGGCTTCAATATGCAGCAGATCATCAAACTGAACCCCATGTACTGGTATATCACGGGCTTCCGCCGTACGGTGATGTGGGGCATCCCGCTGGATTGGAATATGTTCCTTGTCTGTGGCATCTGCGCCGTAGTGTCCATGGTAGTGGGGCTGCAGGTGTTCCGCAAAACGCAGGACCACTTTGTGCTGCACATTTAAGGAGGGTGAACAATGGAACCGATCATCAAAGTGGACAATGTTTCCATGTGCTTCAACCTTTCCAAGGAAAAGCATGAGAGCCTGAAGGAGTACTTTCTGGCCATGGTGCAGGGGCGGCTGCAATACGACGAGTTCTACGCTTTAAAGGACGTCAGTCTGGACATCATGCCCGGCGATTTTTACGGCCTTGTGGGCTTGAACGGCTCGGGCAAATCCACCCTGCTCAAGACCATTGCCGGGGTGTACAAGCCCAGCAAGGGCAAGGTGACCGTAAACGGCACCATCGCCCCGCTCATCGAGCTGGGCGCGGGCTTTGATATGGATCTGACCGCCCGCGAGAACATCTACCTCAACGGCACGGTGCTGGGCTTCTCGCCCAAGTATCTGGACGAAAAATTTGACGAGATCGTAGAATTCAGCGAACTGGAAAATTTTCTGGATGTGCCGCTGAAAAACTACTCCTCCGGCATGGTGGCGCGCATCGGCTTTGCCATTGCCACCATTACCAAGCCCGATATCCTCATCGCCGACGAGGTGCTGTCGGTGGGCGACTTCCTCTTCCAGCAGAAGTGCGAAAAGCGGATGAAGGAGCTGATGGCCGGCGGCACCACGGTGATCCTGGTGTCCCACTCCATCGAGCAGATCGAGCGCATGTGCACCAAGGTGGCATGGCTGAGCCACGGTCACCTGAAAATGAACGGGGATACCCAGACAGTCTGCGCCGCCTATAAGGCGACCCAGCGCGGCGAGGTCTGATATGAATGTACGGTTGAAACGCGCCAAGGAGCTTGCCGGCTACGCCGTGCAGCTGACCAAGGACGAGGGCCTGCCTACCATGCTCAAGCGGGGCGCGGGCTTTGTCAAACGCCGCTGTTTTGGCAAAAAGGCCCGCTACCTGCCCGCCAAAAAGGTACTGGAAGCCCAGCGCGCCGAGATGGCAGGCAAAACGGCGGCAGACTGCGGCCTGCCCACCATCTCGGTGCTGACCCCGCTGTATAATACCCCGGAAAAATACCTGCGGGAATTTCTGGATTCCTTCGGTAGGGCAGACCGCGCCCAACGGGCAGCTCTGCCTGGCCGATGCTTCGGACGCTGCCCACGGGGACGTGGAGCGGATCGTAAAGGAATATCAGCAAAAAAATCAACAGATCGTATACAAAAAGATCGAAAATAAGGGCATTGCGGCCAACACCAACGCCGCCGCGCAGCTGGCGACAGGGGAATATCTGGCGCTGGCTGACCACGACGACATTCTGGCACCCCACGCCCTGTACACCATGGGCAAGGCCATCTTGCAGCTGCGGCAGCATGGCGAACCGGACGGCTTTTTGTACAGCGACGAAGCCCTGTTCACCAAGAGCATCCGCCGCCCCATGGTGGCCCACTTCAAGCCGGACTACGCCCCGGATTACCTGCTGTGCTGCAACTACATCTGCCATCTGGCGGTGTTCCAAAAAGCGCTGTGGGAGCAGCTGGGCGGCGAACGCCCGGAATGCGACGGCAGTCAGGATCATGATCTGTTCCTGCGTCTGCTGGAAAAGACCGGCGGTGCGGCCCATGTGCCGCAGGTGCTCTACTACTGGCGGGTCCATGCCGGTTCTACTTCCGGCGGCACCGATGCCAAGCCCTATGTGGCGGCGGCGGCGAAAAAGGCGCTGGCGGACCATCTGAGCCGCACCGGGCGCACCGGCACGGTGGAGGATGGACTTTTCCCCAGCACCTACCGGGTCAAGTGGGACATCGAGGGCGACCCCAAGGTGAGCATCCTCATCCCCAACAAAGACCACACCGACGACCTCGAGAAGTGCCTGTACAGCATCTGGTCAAAGACCGAGTGGGAGAACTTCGAGGTCATCGTCATCGAGAACAACTCCACCGACCCGGCCACCTTTGCCTATTATAAAAAGGCGCAGCAGCGCTATGACGGTCTGCGGGTGGTCACCTACCCGAAAAAGGGCTTCAACTTTTCCGGCATCAACAACTTTGGCCGCAAGTACGCCACCGGCGACTATCTGCTGCTGCTGAACAACGACGTGGAGGTGCGCAGCGGCGAATGGCTCACGGAACTTCTGCGCCAATGCGCCCACCCCGGCGGGGCGGCAGTGTGCGGTGCAATGCTCTGGTACCCGGACGAGACGCTCCAGCACGCGGGCGTGGTCACGGGGCTGGGCGGCTACGCGGGGCACAGCCACAAGTACAAAAAGGCCGGCGGCAGCGGCTATCTGTTCCGCGCCGCCACGGTGCAGGACTTTTCCGCCGTCACCGGTGCCTGCCTGCTGGTAAAGGCCAGCGTGTGGGACGAGGTGGGCGGGCTGGACGAGAAGTTTGCCGTGGCCTTCAACGATGTGGACTTCTGCCTGCGGGTGCGGGATGCGGGTTACCGCGTTGCCTGGACGCCCTACGCCCAGCTGACCCATTACGAGAGCAAGAGCCGCGGCGGCGACGAGAAAGACCCGGTCAAGGCGCCGCGCTTTGCCGCCGAGCAGCAGCGGCTCTACGACGTCCACGGCAAGGCGAACATCCTGCATGACCCCTACTACAACCCCAACCTGACCATGGACCGGGAGGATTTTTCCGAAAGCGATGATCTGCGCGGGCTAAAAGAGGGACGCATCACGGTGCAGTGGAGGGAATAACAGCATGAACATCAAAGGCCATTTTGAGACCATCACCCGGCACAAGCTGCTGGTGATGAAATACTGCTTTGCCTGCGGGCTCTACGAGCAGGGCCTTGCCCACGATCTGAGCAAGTACAGTCCCACCGAGTTCATCCCGGGCTGCATCTACTATCAGGGCGACCACAGCCCCAATGAGGCGGAGCGGGAAGCCAGGGGCTACACCTCGGCATGGCTCCACCACAAGGGCCGCAACAAGCATCACCTCGAATACTGGATCGACTACAGCACCACGAAAGCCGGCCTCACCGGCATGAAGATCCCCTCTGCGGTACGTCTGCGAGATGGTCTGCGACCGTGTGGCCGCCAGCCAGATCTATCTGGGCGATAAGTACACCGATGCCTCCGCGTGGGAGTACTACCAGCGCAGCAAGGATCACTACCTGATGCACCCGGAGACCCGGGCGCTGCTGGAAAAGCTGCTGTGCATGGTGCGGGACATCGGGCGGGAGCGCACCTTTGCCTACATGAAATTCCTGCTTGGCTGCGAAAACGATTACTAACCCCAAAAGGCTGCTGCACAGACTGTGCGGCGGCCTTTTTTGCGCGAACTGCTGAAATTTTCTGGAAAAACTTTAGGACTTCTGTGCATTGACAAAAATGTAAAAGTAACGGTAAAATGGAGGAAAGCAGGCTTGGAAAACGTCCGGGCTGCATAGGATAGTGTCTGACGAAGAAGGAGGCATGAAGCATGAAATTGTTCAAGAAACTGGCGGCTGCCGTACTGGTGGCGGCTCTGGCACTGATGATGGTGGGCTGCGGCGGCTCCAAGACAGGCCTTGCCCAGCAGGTCAAGAATGCTGTCTCGGATGATGCTGTTATGCGTAACGAGCAGGCCACGAACAGCAAGGACCTGGATGCCTTGGCGGCAAAACTGCTGACAGAGTATAATAACGAGATCGCTGCTTTGGACGAAGGCGCAGATTGGCCGAATCTGCAGGAGCTGCTGGATGATGGGACGTTCCTGCAAAAGTTCGGCCTTGACCCGGAAAAGGATGCTTATAAGGTCTCCTTGGTGTACGTTCCGAGTTACATCAGCGATACCATGAAT
>VOFB01004689.1_pt1 | contig 38785 bp, 66 predicted proteins | sample 5384141 | NCBI WGS metagenome assembly VOFB01 (sample SAMN12384721, study PRJNA508395) | human gut metagenome | isolation source: healthy gut A | host: Homo sapiens
GCAAATGTTGCATAAATGATAACAGGAGCAAGCTATGAGTCAGGAAAACCAGAATATACAGGAAGAACCGCACTAAGAGACGTGTGCGGTACAAGGGAAAGTATCCGAGAAATTATAAGGAAAAATACAAGGAACTGAACCCGGAGAAGTATCAGGATACGATCGAGAAAGTGATCCGGAAAGGCAGCCACACCGGCGGGAATGCATATATCCATTATGGTGAGGGAGATCATCGATTTTTCTGCAGATCAAACCTGGGCAGACCGGGTTTGACGCAACATTAGGTTATGGCGGACACACAAAAGCGATGCTGGAATGCTTAAAAAGGGCAGGACATATGTATGCGACAGATGTGGATCCCATCGAGTCTGCAAAAGAACAGCGTCTGGCGGATGCCGGGTTTGGGAAAGTATCATCTCTGACTATCGAGGTCGCGAGGTACTGCTGACGATCGATGAAGATCGCAAAAGAAGCCGGAGGATTTGATTTGTGCTGGCTGATCTTAGGTGTCGTCCATGCAGATTGATAACCCGGACGCGGTTTCATTTAAGTGGACGGACCATTGGATCTCGGGCTGAATGAAGGGAATCAGTGCGGCGAACGCGGCACAGATCGACGAGGGCGAACTTGCAGGGCATGCTCTGTGAAAATTCTGATGAACCATATGCAGAACTGGCATGCAGGTGTGACTGAGCGGAGCATGGAAAGCCGATCGACACAACAACGAAGAGCCTACGTGAGGGTGATCGAGGAGACCTTAAGTTTTCTTCGAGAAGGAGAAAAAAGGATACGGTTAAGAAACCCATCAGAGAACATTTCAGGCGCTCCCACTGATGCTGAACAACGAGTTTAAAGTGTTATACGAATTTATGGAAAAATTGCCGGTGCCTTGAAACCGGGTGGAAGAGCAGCAATCTTAACATTTCACTCCAGGGAAGATAAACTTGTAAAAAGGCGTTAAAGCGAGGGATACAAAGAAGTATTTATTTTGCGCAAAATGATGTTGGGCAGAGGAAGTGCGCAGAACGGAAGAGCGAGATCTACGAAGAACGCTGGGTATCAAAAATCGGGCAGGAGGAATCAAGGAAGCTTATTGTTACTGGAATGGGCATGAGAAACAGTAACGCCGGAAGGGGAAACGGACATGAGAATATCACATATTGCAATGTATGTACAGGATCTGGAAGTGGTAAAGGAGTTTACATCCGCTTTTTGGGGCAAAAGCAGGAGAGTTATATCATAATCCAAAAACGGGACTGAAAAGCTATTTTCTGTCGTTTGATGAGGAACAAGGCTGGAACTGATGAATCTGCCGGAAATGCAGGATCAGAAGAAAGTGCTGGTGCGGATGGGTTATATCCATATCGCAATTTCAGTGGGAAGCAGAGAGAAAAGATGCCATCAATGAAAACTGTAAGGAGGCAGGTTACGATGTTTAAGTATCCGCGTATCACCGGGGATAGCTTACATGAGCACTGTGTTATAATCGGAAGATAACCAGATCGAGATTACGGAGTAAAATAGACAATTGCGAAACTTATGAATCGCACTGTTCATTTTTTATGATTCCTTTACGAGTACCATGGCAGAAATTCGTTATTCCACGGAAACAGAACCGGAAACGGGTTGTCAGTGCTTTCGGTTCCGGCATGGTCAGCGTCGACACATACATCCCATGCACCATCTGGCAGTGTGACGATGTCGCTGCATTGTTTGGGTTGAAAATCACAAAAAAATGCCGTCGGATGTTTCGCCATTCACGCCGCCGTTGATCCGGAATGCAAGCACATTGTCGTCGAGACCGTCCACGGAAGTGATGTTTGCGTTGACATCGTCTGCATTGGTAAGACGAAGTGCTGCATGGGGCTTTGCGGAAGGCGATTAGTCCTTTGTAATAATGATAAACATTCTGATACGCTCTCATCCTCTCTAACGTATCCCATTTGATACTGTTGACAGAATCCGGGAATTGTAGCTGTTTTCCACAAAATCACGCCGGAGGCATCAATTTTGGCGCGGAGCATTTCTTCGCCTGCCTGCAGGAATGGAATGCCCTGCGCAGTCATGTAAATGGCGGCAGAGAGATTGTTCATGCGGATGGTCTTTTTGAGGCGCCTGGCGTTGATTTTGTGATACGGTCTAACAGTGTCATATTGTCGTGGCAGGAAGTTAATGCTCTGTGACGGTGTGGTGCACCAGTCATCTGCCTGACCTAAAAAGCAGCCTTTGACGGTATCGGCAAGATCAGCGGCTCCCGAGACATAACCTTTCCTTGTGGTGTAAAAGACGTGGCCTTTCAAAGCATCGCGGAGCGTATCACTGAAAAATGCAAATCCCGGAACATCGGTGGAATTTGGCTGCGTGGTCATTTTATAGCCGTCTTTGGTCACAGCAGTATCCATGGTCCATCCCTCTCCATAGAAAATGACATCCGGGTGGGTTTTGTGAACTTCTGTGACGACCTCGTTGATCGTTTCGGTGTCGATCAGTCCGACAAGGTCAAAACGGAAACCGTCGATGTGGTATTCATCTGCCCAGTATTTGACTGAGTCTACAATATATTTCTCACCATGGAACGCTCGGAGGCGGTGTCATTTCCACAGTCGGAGCCGTTGGAGTATTTTCCATCCGCATCCACACGGAAAAATAGCCCGGTACGATCTGATTTACACAGAAATCTGACGCATTGTATACATGATTGTAAACCACGTCCATGATCACACTGATCTGGTTGTCGTGAAGTGTTTTACCATCTGTTTCATCTTGGAAACACGGACGGCACCGTTGTAAGGATCGGTGGAATAGGAACCTTCCGGGACATTATAATTTTCCGGGTCATAACCCCAGTTGAACTGCGGTTTGTCTGACTTTGTCTCGTCGACAGAGGCGTAATCATAAACCGGGAGCAGATGCAGATGGGTGATGCCAGATCCCTTCATGTGGTCTAAGCCGGTTGGAATGCCGGGAAGCAGTTGTTTCTGTTTCAGTAAGACCTAAAAATTTTCCGGTGTATAAGTGGCACCTAAGTCACTGCCGGAGTAAGTAAATTCTTTTTCAAATTTTTCTGTAGAATAAATATTTGGCATAATAATTGGATACTCATTCCCTTCAAATAAAATCATATAACGTTTGGTTTCGATTGGCATATTTTTATAACATGAACTGGTTTTGGTGAAAGTGTAACATAATTAAAAATAAATAAATATATTTTAGCTATAATTAAAAAAATACGAAAAAAAACGAAAAATTAGCGGAAAATCATCGGCAAAGATACTTTTGTGTTATAATCATAAGGATTTTTTGAAGGGAGCCAAATGCTATGGCAAAAGAACATTCAGTATATGAATTAAATCGTATTCAACAATACATTATGCAGATGCGGCCGGTTTTGAAGAAGGAGGCGCTGTTTTCGGATGGAACAAAAGATTACCGCGATCCGACGGAACCGGAGGCAGGAGAAAAGGTGACGATCCGTTTCCGCACCGGAAAGAATAACGTGGATATCGTCTGGCTTTGCACAGATTGTGAACATTATAAAATGAAAAAAACAGAAAGTGATCGTGAATTTGACTATTATGCGGTTGAGATGACAATGGGAGAGGAGCCGTTTTACTATTATTTCGAGGTGGCTTCCGGTCTGCTACATGTCTTTTTTTGACCGTTATGGTGTGAGCAAGGAGCGGCGGGATGCTTACCGGTTCTGCATCATTCAGGATTTTCCACACCAGGTGGTCAAAGGGAGCCGTCATGTACCAGATCCTTGTGGATCGTTTTTACAATGGTGATCCGGCTAACGATGTGCTGACGGATGAGTACTATTATATCAAAGACGCCGAGTAAAAAAATGGAGGACTGGAATCAGTGTCCGTCCGATTTTTCTGTTGGAGAGTTTTACGGCGGAGATTTAGAGGGCGTGAGACAGAAGTTAGGTTACTTACAGAATCTTGGGTGGAAGTCATTTACTTTAACCCGCTTTTTGTATCACCATCAATCATAAATATGACATTCAGGATTATGATTATATCGATCCACATTATGGAAAAATTGTGGTCGATGAGGGGGCTTTGCAATCGGGACAACGGATAACAGCAAGGCAACACGTTATGTAAACCGTGTCACAAACCAGGAAAATTTAGAGCAAGTAATGCTTTTTTGCGGAGCTGGTCAGAGATCCACGCCAGAGGAATGAAAGTTATTTTAGACGGTGTGTTTAACCACTGCAGTTCGTTCAATAAATGGTTAGGCAGGGAAAAAATCTATCACGCAAAACGGAGGTTACGAGGACGGTGCATTTTTTGTCGAAAGAGCCCTTACCACCGCAGTTTCTTCGGTTTCCAGGATGAAAACGGCTGGCCGGATAACACCTCTTATAGGGGTGGTGGGATTATGACACGCTGCCAAAAATTAAATTATGAAGGCTCGAAAGAGTTGTACGATTACATTCTTGGCATCGCGGCAAAATGGGTGTCAGCACCATATTATGTAGATGGCTGGCGTCTGGATGTTGCGGCGGATTTAGGTCATTCTTCAGAGTTCAATCATAAATTTTGGAGAGATTTTCGAAAAGCAGTTAAGACAGCCAACCCAGGCGCTTATTCTGGCGGAGCATTATGGCGACCGAAAGACTGGTTAGAAAAAGGTGACCAGTGGGATACAGTCATGAATTATGATGCCTTTATGGAACCTTTGACATGGTTTCTGACAGGAATGGAAAAACACAGTGACGAGTATATCCCGGAGAAAAAAAAGGGAAAGGTGGATGATTTTGAGGGAGCTATGCGCCACTTTATGGCAAGTTTCAGACATCCCAGTTGCAGTGTGCGATGAATGAATTGTCCAACCACGATCATTCGAGATTTCTTACGAGGACCAACGGAACCGTGGGACGTGTGGAAACCCATGGATCGGAAGCCGCAGGTATGGCGTCAACTTTGGGATTTTCCGGGAAGCAGTTGTTGTTCAGATGACATGGCCGGGCGCACCGACGGTTTATTATGGGGATGAGGCAGGCGTGTGTGGATTCACCGATCCTGATAACCGCCGAACCTATCCATGGGGAAAAAGAAGATGTGGTGCTTGTGGATTTTCACCGGGATATGATCCGCATTCATAAGGAAAATGAAGCCTTACGCACCGGTTCCTTAAAGCTTTTGCAGGAGAAAAGGGCATATTGTGTTACGGCAGGTTTAACCGGACACAGCAATTTGTTGTGATCCTGAATAATAGCGATGAGAAGAAGGAGATCACAAAGGAAGTATGGGTATCGGTATTCCAAAAATTGTAAGATGGGCGTCTGATCATCACCACGGAGGCTGGCTATTCGCTCATGCCGAAAGAATATGAAGTGGAAGATGGAAGGATCACCGTCACGCTGCTGCCTCATTCGGCTGCGGTGCTGAAATATAAAGTGTAAAAATATAAAATCTTATCTTGCACAATGAAAAATGATATGTTATAATCAATCCTTGTCAGGACATTTGTGCTGACAAGAATGGGCAGATTCAGTGGCCAAAGGGGACAGACTGTAAATCTGCTGCAACTTGCTTCGGTGGTTCGAATCCACCTCTGCCCATTATCATATATGCCGGCGTGGCGGAACTGGCAGACGCGCAGGACTTAAAATCCTGTTGTAGAAATACAGTACCGGTTCGATTCCGGTCGCCGGCATTAAGAGGTCTCAAGTGTTGAAGTTCGTTCAGCATCTGGGGCTTTTTTTTTTTGTGTTGAGATAAGAAAAATCCGCCAGCCCACAGATCCTGTGGACGGCGGATTTTTTTCTGTGATCTTATTGTTTTTGACGCGGAGCCTGATATCTTGCGGTTGATTCACGTTCGATCAGTGTCGCACGGGAGCTGTGTGCGGCAGATTGGAATGTGATGTACCGGGAGTTTAAAATGACATAAGCACATTTTCCGAGTTCACTGCGTTCCTGCCGGATAGTGGTAAGCGGTGGCTCTAGCATGGAGGAGATCGGAATGTCATCGAATCCGACCACGCTGATATCTTCCGGCACGCGGAAACCGCGGAGCTTACACTCAGCGATCACACCGGAAGCAATCAGATCGTTGCCGCAGATGATCGCAGTCGCACCTGCGCCGAGAAACGTCGGGACGTGATACTTTGCGCTGTCTGCAACATAATAGCCGTACACGGTCAGGTCTTCATTGATCTCAAGACCATGTGCTTTCATGCTGTTATAGTAGGCTTCCTGACGCTGCTCGGATACCATGGAGTGCAGGGAACCATTTAAAAAGGCAATTTTTTTGTGACCGAGTGTGTAGAGATGGTCAACTGCCGCATCGATTCCCTCATAGTTGTCCGTTCCAATGTAAGCAACATTCGGATTCTTCTTAATATAATTGTCGAAGAGAACAGTCGGCATGGTGGTTTGTTCTAACTGTTTCATCCATTCGTCGTGAAGGGCGAAGCCGACGAGAAAGGCTCCACAGAAACCATTCTTTAACATATAGGTATCATATTTTTCTGCGAGCTGGAATGCCGGTGTGACCGGAATGACTGTCACATCCCAGTTGTGGCGGAACGCATTCTGTTTGAATCAGGACAATTTCATAACCAAACTGTGTGGCAGCTTCATAGTCCATATTTTCAATGAAAATCGCAAGCTTGCGGTTTTCTACTTTTTTTGATCGTTTGGTCGCATATCCCATTTCCACTGCGGTATCTAAGACCATCTGTCTTAATTCATCACTGATATCGCTTGCTCCGTTCAAACCTTTGGAGACAGTGCTGACGGATACACCCAGACGATTTGCTATATCTTTGATCGTAGCCAAGTCTTTATCCTCTTTGTTATAATTATTCGATACTCTCCCTTATTATATAGAATCAATTTCCGTTTTCAAGCAGTCTGCTCAGAGATTTCAAAAAAGTTTCGAAACAAAACGAGAAAAACTTGTCATTTTACACAAAAAACAAATATAAAAACGTGAAAAATAGCAAAATCGATATTAATATTTGCAAATTCGTTGACAAAAACGTTTCAATAAACTAAAATTACCTCAGATACGAAAATTCACGAAACAATTCGTATAGGTTTTGAATGCGGGATCATTCCAACAGAACGGGAGGAAATGAATTGGGATCAAAAGAATTGACCAGAGGAGCAGGAGCCCTGCTGGCAATCACAAGCTTACCATCTTCATATGGAATAGGAACATTAGGGGAAGCTGCATTTCAATTTGTTGATTTACTTGTCGATCTCAAGCAGAGGTACTGGCAGGTGCTTCCGATCGGTCCTACCAGTTTTGGAAACAGTCCGTATCAGTCCTACTCCGCATTTGCCGGAAACCCATATCTCATTGATCTGGATGATCTGGTGAAGGATGGATTGTTACAGGAGACGGAGATCCGCAGTTTTAACTGGGGAACGGATGATGCAGATATTGATTATGCAACCATCTATGAGAACCGTTACAAGATTTTGCGAATGGCTTTTTCGAGATTTTCTGCGAAGAGTGAAGACTTCCTTGTTTTTACAGAAAAAAGCGACAGATGGCTGTCTGATTATTCTCTTTATACCGCATTGAAACGGCATTTTGGAGATATAGAATGGCAGAGCTGGGACGTGCCGCTCAGGGACAGAGATCCGGAGGCAGTGAAAGAGTATCAGGAAATATTACATAATGACATCATGTTTTGCAAATTTTGCCAGTACGAGTTTTTTAAGCAGTGGATGCAGCTGAAGCAGTACGCAAATAGCCGTGGAGTCCAGATCATCGGTGATATGCCATTGTATGTGGCGTCAGACAGCGTGGATGTATGGGCGCACCGTGAGATGTTTTTACTTGAACCGGATGGAAGACCGAATGTGGTCGCAGGGGCAGCACCCGATGCATTTTCCGAGAGCGGTCAGGTATGGGGCAGTCCGGTATATGACTGGAACGTCATGGAAGAGGATGGCTTTGCATGGTGGAAGGCAAGAATGCTTGAGAACATGGAATTATTTGATTTGATCCGGTTAGACCATTTTTCCGGTCTGGTGCGTTATTACACCGTTTCTGCAGATGCAGAAGACGGAAGAAATGGCAAGTGGAGCAAAGGACCGGGCAGGAAACTGACAGATGCCATGACAGAGGTTCTGGGTGATATGCGGGTGATCGTGGAAGACATCGGACCAAAGGGCGGGCTTCCGGGAGTGAAAAAGTTAAAGACAAAAACCGGATGGCCGGGCATTAAGATTTTGATGTTTGCCTTTGATGATGACACCGCGAATGAGCATCTCCCACATAACTATCAGGACACGAACATGGTCGTATATGCAGGAACTCACGACAACGAAACGATCGTTGGTTATTTCCGGGATAAGTCAGATTACGAGCTGGCATATCTGTATGAGTATCTGAACATTCATTATAAAGAAGAAATACCGGATGCACTGATCCGGGCAGCCTACGCAAGTATCGCAGATGTGGCCATTATCCAGATGCAGGATCTGATGAAGCTTGGAAATGAAGCCAGAATGAACGCACCTTCCACGGTGGGACGCAACTGGCGCTGGCGTATCGGAAAAGATACTTTGAGCGAAGAACGGAGAGCATGGATACGGACTCTGGCAACCGTATATCGCAGATAACAAATACGCTATAAGATGCATAAGCATTTTATATAGAAGTCTTATTGGGACTAAAAAAGGAGAGGAATCAAATGAAAAGAAAGCAATCTCATTATTACTTGTTGCAGCTATGATGACAGCTACAATGACAGCAGGCTGCGGCGACAAACAGGAAGCAGCAGACAACACAACTGCAGGAAACGATGCGGCACCTTCTACAGAAGCAGCAGAAAGCATCTGATGATGCAGCAACAGAAGAAGAAGAGGAAGCATGGAGCGGTACATTGACTGTATGGAGCCCACAGGAAGATCAGGATACAGGCTGGTTACAGAAAGAATGTGACGCATTCAATGCGGCTCATCCAAACTGGGATGTCACATTTGAGTATGGTGTATGTGCAGAGGGTGATGCAAAAGCTACTGTCACAACAGACGTTGAGGGATCTGCAGATGTCTATATGCTGGCAAACGATAACATCCCTGATTTAGTAGCAGCAAACGCATTGCTGAGCTCGGCGGATCTTATCTTGATTATGTAACAAGCACAAACTCTGATTCTATTACAGCATCTGTTACATACAATGATGCAGTAGTGGCATTCCCATTCACATCAAATACATGGTTCATGTACTATGATAAGAGCGTATTCTCAGATGATGACATCAAGAGCTTAGACACTATGTTAGAGAAAGGAAAAGTTTCTTTCCCATTATCTGATTCCTGGTACATTCAGGCATTCTATGTTGGAAATGGCTGTTCATTATTCGGTGATGGTACTGATGCAGCAGCAGGTATCGACTTCGATGGAGAAAAGGCAGCAGCTGTTACAGATTACTTAGTTGATGTAGTTGCAAATCCTAACTTTATCAATGATGCAGACGGAGCTGGTCTTGCAGGTTACGTAACGGAAGCGTAAACGCTGTATTCTCCGGTACATGGAATGCAGAAGCTGTAAAGAAGCACTTGGTGACAACATGGGTGTTGCAGCACTTCCATCATTTAAACCTTAAACGGAACAGACTGCCAGATGAAATCCTTCATCGGATCTAAAGCAATCGGCGTAAATCCAAATACAGAGAATATGCAGGTTTCCATGGCTTTAGCGGCTTACCTTGCAGGTGAAGATGCCCAGAAAGATCACTACGATATGAGAAATATCCTTCCTACAAATACAAACATTGCAATAGATGATGAGATCGCTGCGGCAGTTGCTGAAGCAATGATCAACACATCTATCATGCAGCCATTAGTTTCTGAGATGGGTAACTACTGGTCACCGGCAGAAAACATGGGTAAAAAGCACCAGTCTGGCGAGGTCACAATGATAACGCTGCAGAAAAGACAGAGATATGAATACAGCAATGAACACAGACATTGCAAGTAAAAAGAAAGAAAAGGAATTTCATTCATGAATTCCAAAATCTGGGGACTCAGGATACCGGACGGGCATCCTGGATGTCTTACTATAGAGAATTTATTTTTATTTTAAGGAGGCCCATAACGTGAAAAAGGCTGGAATGAAAAAAGAAAAAATAAAGAATTTTCAACACCGTACACGGTTACAAATGCGGTGGCAAAAGGAAATATAATCACAAAACTTTCCCTGCTTATTATGGGCTTAGGAAATATCGCACATAAACAAATTGGAAAGGGAATCATGTTTCTGGCAGTAGAAGCTGCATATATCTTTGGTACATGATTCAGTCAGGAATTTATAATTTATCTATGCTTCCATCATTTGGATGGAGAGAGCGGGAAAAGGTATGGAATGATGCAAAGAGTATTTATGAATATCAGGCAGGTGATAATTCACAGCTTATCTTACTTTATGGAGTTGCAACATTATATATTACCTTCATATTTATCATTGTATGGAGGGAAGCAGTAAAAAGTTCATATAAATCAGAAGTGCTGGCAAAAGCAGGAAAGCACTTAAACACATTTAAAGAAGACTTCAAGAGTTTGTTTGATCAAAATTTACATAAATTACTGTTAGCACTCCCACTGATGGGAATTTTGATCTTTACTGTTTTGCCATTGATTTACAATATTTCAATGGCATTTACCAACTACAGTACATCTGGAGAACACTTAGTGTTATTCGACTGGGTTGGATTTGCTACCTTTAAGAAAATATTGAATATTGGAGACAGTATTGGAAAACAGTTCTATTCCGTATTAGGATGGACCCTGATTTGGGCTGTATTTGCAACAGCATTAAACTATATTTTCGGTATGATCCTTGCAATCGTTATCAACCGGAAAGAGACAAGAGCAAAGGGATTCTGGAGATTCTGCTTTGTATTATCCATTGCAGTACCTCAGTTTGTATCCCTGCTGATCATGAGAAGTATGTTACAGCCAACCGGTATTGTTAACACACTGCTTATGAAATATGGTATTATTGACACAGCATTGCCGTTCTTTACCAAGGCAATGTGGGCAAGGGTTACAGTTATCGTTATCAACCTGTGGGTAGGTATCCCATATACGTTACTCCAGGTAACAGGTATTTTACAGAACATTCCGGGTGAATTATATGAAGCAGCGAAGATTGATGGTGCTAATGCTGTCCAGACTTTCTTCAAAATTACTCTGCCATATATGTTATTTGTAATGACACCGTACCTCATTACACAGTTTACCGGAAATATCAATAACTTCAACGTTATCTACCTTCTGTCCGGTGGAAATCCTACTCCGGTGGATGCAACCGCAGGAAAGACAGACCTTCTGGTTACCTGGTTGTATAAGCTGACTGTTGATAAGAACTATTATAACTTAGGTGCTGTTATTGGTATTATGACATTCGTGGTATTGGCTATTGTTGCACTGGTTACATATCGTAATACCACATCCTACAAAGATGAGGAGGGATTCATGTAATGAGTAAGCAGAAAACAGCCACATCAGGCGCAAAAGTACGTAAAACATTTGTAAATGTTTTGATTCATATATTTCTTGCAATATTAGCATTTATCTGGGTACTTCCGGTATTCTGGGTAGTACTTACAAGCTTCCGTGCGGAGAAAGGTTCTTATGTTGAGACCTTCTTCCCGAAGACTTATACTTTAAACAATTATGTTAAGCTATTTACAGATACCAGTATTCTGAACTTCCCGAAAATGTTCATGAATACATTGATTATTGCAATCTTTACCTGTATCATTTCAACCATCTTTGTACTTTCAGTATCTTACTTGTGTGGGACTGTTGTATGGGAGTGAAAATCTTGATACAGCAGTCCCTTTTTGTAAACATAAAAACGCTCCGCGGATGCGCAACTCGCGGAGATGAATATATAGCTACGCTATCCGCTCGTGTGGAAAGTGTGCGCAAGCGCACACTTTGGGGAATAGAATACGAAGAAAAAGCTTTAAATGATGAGAAAGGCATGGTTATAGGAATGAAAAAGCGTTTGATAGCAGCCTGTTAGCAGGAATGATGTTGATACAGACGGCCGCTTGTGGAAATAGCACCAGTGGAACCGTAGGTACTGTGGATAATACAGAGACAATGTCGGAGAGTGGAACAGAGGCAGATACAGAAAAAGAAGGGGATGAAGTTACCGCATTATCTCTGATGCAGCAGGTCAATACAGCAGAAGAGAATGTGATTGATGATAAATACCGCACCTATTATGAAGTGTTTTTATATAGCTTTTATGACAGTGATGGAGATGGAATCGGAGATATCCAGGGATTAATTGATAAACTGGATTATATCAATGATGGAGATGACAGTACAGATACAGACCTTGGCTGTAATGGAATCTGGCTGATGCCGATCATGCCATCACCGACCTATCATAAATATGACATTTCTGATTATGAAAATATTGATGAGCAGTATGGAACTATAGATGATTTCAAACAGTTAATCGAAGCATGCCACAAGCGCGGAATTCGTGTGATTATTGATTTCCCGATTAACCATACATCGTCCAAGCACCCATGGTTTACACAGGCAGTGGAATATCTGGAGGGATTAAGTGATGGACAGCAGCCGGATAGCAGCGTTTGTCCGTATGTAGATTATTATGGATGGATCTTGGGATAGATGGTTTCCGTATGGATGGTGCCAAAGAATATTTTTCAGATAATACCACAGAAAATGTGGAAGTCTTAAAATGGTTTAATGATATGGTAAAGGCAAAAGATGAGAATTCCTATATCGTGGCAGAGGTCTGGACGGATCGTGAGACATATGCAAAATATCTGGAAAGTGGAATTGATAGTGTATTCAATTTTGATTTTGGAGATGGCGATGGGATTATTGCCAATGCAGTAAAAGGGAATCAGAGTCCGGAGCAAAAAGGATATGCCAAGTGTCTCGGCAAATGGATGAGCTTTTAAGCCAGTATAATGAAAATTATATTGATGCACCGTTTTATACAAATCATGATATGGCAAGAGGTGCCGGATATTATTCCGGCGATTATAGTGCTGCACAGACAAAGCTTGCCGAAATGCAATGAATCTTCTGATGTCGGGAAGTGCATTTTTTATTATGGGGAAGAAATTGGTATGAAAGGCTCTGGAAAAGATGAAAATAAGCGTGCTCCGATGTACTGGTCGACGGATGCCGATGCTACGGGTATGTGTGACGGACCAAAGGATATGGACGATATTAAGATGAAGTATGGCAGTTTAGAGGAGCAGGAAAACGATGGTAATTCCATTTATAACTTTGTGAAACAGACGATCGCATTGCGGAATGAGTATCCGGTGATCGCCAGAGGAAAGGTCGCATTTGATGAGGGGATTTCGGATGATACGGTATGCGTGATCCGGAAAACCTGTGATGAGGGACAATTGACGCTGGTGTTCAATACTTCAGAGAAGGCACAGACGGTCGATTTTGGGAAATCAGCTCTCGGAGCAACGGAAGACAGGAAATATCCATTGCAGATCGCAGGGGAGCTTCTGACAGGAACGGAAGCTGCCGTTCTGGATGAAGAACAGCACCATACCTGCGTATTCGGTCGTGATCTTAGAGTAAAAAAGAATACTTTTCCGGATAACAGAAATCCCCGGTATGAGACGGTCTATCGGGGATTTTACTTGAATCTGTGCTTTTTGGTATATAATAGTAATATCAAAGACGGAAAATACAGGTGTTGTGGAAATGCGTGTGTTTAAGAGAAAATCTGGAGGAACAATAGATGAAGCGGAAAGTCAGAACAAGAAAGCTGGGGATCAAATTTAAAATACTGATCCCGGTATGTGTATGTGTACTCGTTGTCTGTGTGGTTATGGGAGTAAATTCTTACAAACATATCCAAGACGGCATGGTTGAGATGGGCGTTCAGGAGGCAGACATGGCGGCAGATCTGACACTTCGTATGTTAGATGGCGACGAGGTGGAGCAGATCGTTCCGGGGGCAGAAGAAAGCGATGCATATAAAGGAGTCCTGGCAGCCTTTAAAAAATATGAAGGACAGCTGTGGGATTGCATATCTGTATACTTTATATACCGATGGGACAAATGTTTATTACGGAGTAGATGTGGAAGCAACCGAAGATGTAAGTTATCTCGGGGATCCTTTTGCTGACTCTTATGAGGAGTTAAAATCTGTATTTGAAGGACAGGAATATGTGCAGGATTATATTGATGAGACGGAGGATGGAGACCTGATCACAGTCTACAAGCCAATCACAAACAGCGCAGGAAAAGTGGTGGCAGTTCTGGGGTGTGATTATGATGCATCTGATATTACTGCCCGGCTTGAGGCATCACTTGTGGGAGTGGTCAAGATTGGTGCGGTCTGCACTGTCCTGGCAGTAGCGGCTCTCAGCATCATTATTTCAACGATCACGAGAGGTCTTCAGAAAGTGGACGACAAGATTTATGAGATCGTGCATAATGAGGGAGATCTGACGCAGAAGCTGGACATCCACAGTGGAGATGAGATGGAACTCATTGCAGGGAATGTCAATGCTTTATTGGAATACATACGGGGAATCATGTTGAAGATCTCCGACAATTCAGAACATTTAAATGGTTCGTCACAAAAGATTGCACAAAACCTTGCAGCAGCAGAGGTGAATATCACAGACGTTTCCGCAACTATGGAGGAAATGAGTGCGGCAATGGAGGAGACAAACGCTTCACTGGAGCAGATCAGCACCTCAGTGGGACAGGTTTATGCATCCATTGAAAACATGGCAGCACGTGCAGAGCATGGAAAAGAGTCTTCCGGTGAAATGAACGGACGGGCAGACAGTGTCCGCACAGAAGCCTCAAGCAAACAGCAGGAGGTTGCAACGCAGGTGGCCGACATGGCACAGAAATTGAATGAGAAGATCGAGCAGTCCCAAGCGGTGCAGGAGATAGCACAGCTTACGGCAAATATTATCGAGATCACCGATCAGACCAATCTGTTGGCATTAAATGCGAGCATTGAGGCGGCAAGGGCAGGAGAGGCAGGAAAAGGATTTGCAGTCGTGGCAGATGAAATCGGAAAACTTGCTGCCAATTCGGCAGAAGCTGCAGAACAGATACAAAAAGTGAGCGCAGCGGTAGTTGAGGCTGTGAATGGTCTGGCACAAGAGGCAGAAAATATGGTCGAATTTGCGGAATAACTGCTATGGATGGTTATCAGCAGTTAGTGGAAATGAGTGAGTTTTACAGCAAAGATGCAGGTGATATGAATGCCATTATGGAAGATTTTCACAAGTGCTGCCGGCGAATTGCAGAAAGCCATGGATGAGATCAAAGAATCGACTACAGCAGTCAGTGCTGCTGTCGAAGAGAGCGCAAAGGGCATTGTAAATGTGGCAGAAATGTCCACAGATCTTACAGGAAGTGTGGGAGATATCCAGAAAGCGGCTGATCATAACAATGAGATCGCAGATCTGCTTGATACTGAGGTGAAACGGTTTAAGCTGGAGTAACGGAGATTGTAAATCATAATTGAAATAAAAAATCGTGCGAACAGAAACGTATCATGTTTGCACGATTTTTTTATCAATAGGTGTTCAGTTCATAACATAATGAAAGAAATCAACAGCATTCCCTTTGTTATCAGTTGCGTATGCAATGCCGAAGCAGACCGTTCCGGTGTAGTAACCGTAGTCAGAAAGCCATTGGTTGTCGTTCAGTTCCAGACCGCAAGGGAGTGTCTCACCGGTTTCGGAATCTGTTGCATAGACAATCATATCTTTGTACTGTTCTAATTCGTCCGCTGTTAAATAATCCGTAAGAGGCATAAGACTTCCGGCATCAGCGTATTGCTGAAACACAAATTCCGGTGCAAAAAGAACGTCGGCATCACCGACAGAAAGTTTTAAAGTCAGTTTCTGGTTACTATAGTAGTTTGTGGAGTAATTATCGTCATCAGAAAAAGTGATGGAGGTATCTACGGTAACTTCTTCTTTCTTTGTAAAGCCTTCCTGTTTAAAAAATTCATCTGTGGAAGAAACGCTTTCTTCATAAGGATTCAGGGTATTTACCATCACTATATCTAAAACACTTTCCCTATAGGCAGCATAATGTACGATCATGGAAATGACAAACGCCACAAGGCAGATGGCAAAGCAATGATGTGCCAGCGGTAATAGTCCCAGATATATTGCACCTTTGCTTTGCGGGAAAGGTCTTTGAATGCTGTTTTTTCTTTTCCATAGGAAAAACCTCCGTAATTCTGTGCGTTTTTCTAACGCGATAATGATAGGATAACATAGAAAGAAGCAGGTTAAAAGGGAAAAAGTATAAAGTTTATCTAAAATAAAAAATGCTAAGAATGAAAAGGATTCATTCTTAGCACATTCATTGCACGCAAAAAGCGGGTGATGGGAATCGAACCCACGTATCTAGCTTGGAAGGCTGGTGTTCTACCATTGAACTACACCCGCAGTTCATTGCCTTTCGGCAATGCCCAGTTCCGGAATCGAACCAGAGACACAAGGATTTTCAGTCCTTTGCTCTACCAACTGAGCTAACTGGGCTTGTTGCTCACAACAAAGATTATTTTAAAGGAAGGAACCTTTGTTGTCAAGCAAAAAATGAAAATTATAAATAAGGAAGAATATCTTCACAGTAGCAGCGCAGTACCTCTCCGACACTCCAGGCCTGAGCATAACAGCCACGGGGATTGTGAGGTGCATCCCCCGTCAAAGATTTCAGAGATGGAACCGATACAGCCGGAATCCGTCAGATGTTTTCTCACAGGCTCTAACATGCGGACGGCATTTGCGGCAGAGAGGAGGAGTGGTGGTTCACTTTCATATAGGCACTGAAAAATCCACCGAGCAAAAGCCCCAGGCAGTTCCCTGATGGTAAGCGGCGTCCCTCTTTGCAAGAGCACCGCAGTAAATGCCATGGTAGTCCGGATGATCGGTGCGAGGGAGCGAAGTCCGCAGCCGACAAACAACTCTTTTTCCACAAGTGCGACAACTGCTTTTTCCTGTTCCTCCGGGAGCAGGGAAAATGGAAGGGATACGGCGTAAACCTGGTTTGGACGGATATGGTCGTCCGGCTCGTCACCATCCACAACATCAAACAGACACTGGTTGGCGGAATCCCAGAACTTGGCATTGAAGGATTCTTTTACCTGTTCGGCGCGTGTGCGGTAGGCAGAAGCATCTTCGTCAAATTTTTCGCAGAGTGATTCCATGATCCGTAAAGCGTTATACCACAGCGCGTTGATCTCCACCGGTTTTCCGTGGCGCGGTGTTGCTACCCAGTCACCGACGCGGACATCCATCCAGGTGATCTGGTCAAGTCCGCTTCCGGCGTGGATCAGCCCGTCGTCTTCCATATAAATGCTGAAATCCGTTCCTTTTTCATAGGCGGAGATGATCTCTTTTAAATGAGGGAAAATCTGTTCTTTTACAAAAGCTTCCGCCTCGGCAGCCGGGTTATAATGAAGGTACTGATAGACCGCATAAAAGTACCAGAGAGAGGCGTCCACCGTGTTATAGAGCGGCGGCATATTGTCGTCCGGGAACATATTCGGCACAATTCCGTGGCGGATATATCTGGCAAATGTCAGAAGGATCTCCTCAGCTTCTTTGAAACGTTTCGTGCAGAGCGTCAGACCGGTAAAGGCGATCATTGTGTCTCTGCCCCAGTCAGTAAACCACGGAAGTCCGGCGAGAACGGTCATCATTTTCGTGGACTCGCGGTAAGTCAGAAACTGGTCGCTGGCAAGCACCAGCTGGTTGGCAAACGAGTCGTGGTATCCGGCTTTTCAAAAAGTTCTGCATGGCAGCGGGCATTTTCCTCTAAAATGGAAAATGCTTCCGTAGCAGAACACAGGGGCAGGACGCTCGTTCACGTTACCGATACTGCACAGGATGGAAACTTTTTTGGTTGTGTTGGCAGGAACTGCAATGGACAGGTCAACCGGGCAGTAATGGCAGTCAAGTCCATCTGTCTCAAGATCCACTTCGATCTGTAACTGCATGTCGACGTCATAAACAGTTTTACGTTCGGAAAAAGTTCCTTCACTTGTCTGAAAACGAATGGCAATATCTTTATTTTTTTCCGGAACAAGATAAAATGTCATGTCTTCTGTAAATGTCTCAAATTTTAAAGTGTCCGGGGTGCTGCTCTCACTGTGCTCGCGGTAGTTGAAAAGCGGTGTGAGCGTAAAGGTACAGTCGCTGTCCCCGGCGGTCAGTTCATAGGCGACTGCGCAGACATTGGCGTTCCTTTTTAATGTGATGTGCTTTTCAAAAGAAAAATTGTCTGTCTCATAGGTGTAGTGCACGCTTCCGTCATAGATAAAGGAAGTGAGAAACTTCTGTCCCTCTGTGTAAACCGTTTTTCCGGAAGCACAGTGCTGGGAAGTCTCAAAGGAAACCGTGCTGGTTCCGACAGTGGCTGTTTCGTTGATCTTGGAAAAAAACGAGATAGCGCTCAATTGGTGCATGGAGGCTGGCAATCAGGTAACCCTGATGTGTACGGCTGTGTGCGCCGATCATCGAGCTTCCTGCGTATCCGCCAATGCCATTGGTGACTGCCCACTCACGTTTGATCCCTTCTTTGAATGTTGTCCAGTCTTTCTGGGTATACTGATATGTGATCATTCTTTTCCTCCTGAACGAAAAAATACGAAAATTTCTATTATCTTATTTTACATGATAAAAAAGAAGTTGTACAGAGGGGAAAAAAGCGTATATAATTATCATTACGAAATTTTGTTTGGAGGAAATGATTATGCAGGAAAAATTAGTTATTGTTCGAAAAAAAAACAACGGGTGGACATAAGGCAGGAATGATCGCATTTTTTGTTTTAACCTGTCTTTGTTTAGTACTTAGTATGTTTGTATCACCGGTTATGTTTCTGGTGCCGACGATCATCTTTGGTGTGATCTGGTATCTGTTTGCATTTCGCAGTGAAGTGGAGTATGAGTATACATATTATGATGGCGACCTGAGATTTGCGAAGATCAGGAATAAAGCAAAGAGAAAGAAAATTGCCTATCTTAGTATGGATGATGTGCTGACCATTGCCCCTAAGGGTGACCGCAGCATTTACAAGTATGAGAATGACAGATCGGTTACAGTGAAAAACATTGCGTCCGGCAATGCAGGTGCAAAACTTTATGAGGCAGTCTGCAAGGGCGAAAACGGTATCACAAGATATGAGTTTGAGCCGGATGAGGACATGTTAAATGCCATCATGGTAAAGTATCCAAGAAGCGTTATAAAGTAGCAGGATCGCAATTGCGAAAAATACTGTGGCTTATCGGCTGCACAGTGGAGGATTTATGTTAGAGTTAAGAAATATCACCTATGAAGTAGATGATAACAACGAGAATAAAGAGATTTTTGAAAAATGTCAGTGTCACCATTGACGATCATTTTGTGGCGATTACAGGACCAAACGGCGGTGGAAAATCCACACTTGCCAAGATGATCGCAGGAATCATCCGTCCGACAAGTGGTCAGATTCTTTTAGATGGAGAGGATATCACCGGTTTAAACATTACGGAGCGCGCCAGAAAAGGAATCAGTTTTGCATTCCAGCAGCCGGTTCATTTTAAAGGGCTGACCGTAAAAGACCTCATCACGATCGCTGCAGGCAAAGAGATGAGGGTGAATGAGATCTGCGATATCTTATCGGAGGTTGGTCTGTGTGCGAGAGAATACATTGACCGTGAGATCAACGGAAGTCTTTCCGGCGGTGAGCTGAAAAGGATCGAGATCGCAATGATCACTGCAAGGGGAACGAAGCTTTCTATTTTTGATGAGCCGGAGGCAGGGATCGACCTCTGGAGTTTTAACAGCCTGATCAAAGTATTTGAAAAAATGAGAGATGAGATCAACGGAACGATTCTGATCATATCCCATCAGGAACGGATCCTTGACATTGCGGACAAGATCATCGTCATTGCAGACGGACAGGTGCGCAAGACCGGAACCAAAGCGGAAGTGCTGCCGGAACTTCTGAATACGGCACAGACCTGCCAGACGTTGATCGATAAAGCATAGCCGCACTGGCAGAACAGATTTGTAGTGAGAGAGCTGCTGAACGGATGATAACCGACAGAAAAACAGCAGCAGGAGAATGAGGAAGAAACATGGATTTAGTACAGAAAAATTTATTAGAACAGGTGGCGGGACTTCATGAGGTTCCGGAAGGTGCCTATAATATCCGTGCCAATGGAAAAAAGGCTGCACGAAACACCACCGCCAATATTGATATTGTCACAAAAGAGGACAAGGACGGAATTGACATCATTATCAAACCGGGAACGGTCAATGAGCGTTCATATTCCGGTCGTTTTGAGCGAGAGCGGATTGCAGGAATGTGTATACAATGATTTTTACATTGGGAGGGCGCAGATGTCACGATCGTTGCGGGATGCGGAATCCACAACTGCGGCGTGGACACTTCCAAGCATGAGGGGATCCACATTTTATCTGGAGAAAAATGCAAAAGTAAAATACATTGAGCGCCACTACGGTGAGGGAGATGGAAATGGTGAGAATGTCATGAATCCACAGACCATCGTGCATTTAAAAGAGGGCGCACACATGGAGATGGAGACAACCCAGATCAAGGGAATCGACTCCACAGTCCGTATCACCAAAGGAGATCTTGCAGACGGAGCTTCCTTAGAAGTGCATGAGAAGATCATGACACACGGAAAACAGTATGCCAAGACAGATTTTGCAATCGATATGAACGGAAAAGACTGCAGCTGTAATCTAGTGTCACGTTCGGTGGCAAAGGGAGAATCCCGACAGGAATTCTTCTCTATTATGAACGGAAACGCAGCCTGTGCAGGTCACAGTGAGTGCGATGCGATCATTATGGATCATGCCTGTGTGACGGCAAGCCCACAGCTGACGGCAAATAATATTGATGCAAACCTCATTCATGAGGCAGCTATCGGTAAAATTGCAGGCGAGCAGCTGATCAAACTTATGACACTTGGACTTACGGAAAAAGAAGCCGAGGAACAGATCATCAACGGATTTTTGAAATAACAGACTGCCATGGCAGACAATGGAAACAGTTGTCTGTTGTGGCTTTTTCTGTAATAGGAATCGTCAGCTTAGAGCAAAAGGAGAGGAACATGAAATTCTTTCATTTGTCGGATCTGCATATTGGAAAGCAGCTGCATCATTACAATATGATCGCAGAACAACGGGACATATTAGGGAAAATCGTGGCGTTGGCAGAACGCGAGAAGCCGGATGCGGTTCTCATTGCAGGGGATGTCTATGATACGCCGGTGCCGTCTGCGGAGGCAGTGTCAGTGTTTGATGAGTTTCTGACAGCACTGAACGATCTGGAGCCGGAAGTGACAGTCTGCATCATTGCAGGGGAATCACGACAGTGCGAAACGGATTGATTTTGCAGTGACATTCTGGCAAAACATAGGGTGATGATCGCAGGTATGCCGCCGGTTACCCGGGAGGAGACCATCAGAAAAGTGAGTTTTTTGATGCATACGGCGAGGTATGCATTTACCTGCTTCCTTTGTGAAGCCTTCCTATGTGAGAAATCTAATCGATGGTGACATTACGACTTATGATGAGGCTGTCCGGCTTGTCATAGAGCGGGAGAATATCGACACTGCAAAGCGCAATATCCTCGTAAGCCATCAGTTTTATACTGCTGCGGGCAGGGAGCCGGAGACTTCAGACTCCGAGATCCGCATGGTTGGAGGGATTGAAAATGTGGATACAGCGGTTTTAGAACCGTTTGATTATGCAGCACTTGGACACATTCACAGAAAACAGAAAATAGGGCGTGTACAGAACCGTTACTGTGGAACACCATTACAGTATTCCGTGAGCGAGGCAGGCGATGAAAAGACCGTGACGATGGTGGAACTTTTGGAAAAAGGAAGCGAGCCGCATATCACAGAACTGCCGCTTACGCCGATGCGCAGGGTGCGCAAAATGATCGGACATCTGGATGAAATTTTAAATGCAGCGGCAGAGGACAACTGTCACGATTATGTGAGCATTACATTGACAGATGAGGTGGAAGCGTACCAGCCGAAAGAAAAGTTAGAACAGGTCTATGACCATATTCTGGAGATAAAAATAGACAATGAGCGGACAAGGAAGATTCTGGAGTTTTCGGAAGAGGAAGTGGAGAGCCTCGATCCTTATGATGCGTTTGTGACCTTTTTTCAGGAGATGAACGGAAGAGCGATGACGGAGGATGAGGATAATGTGATCCGCACTGTGATAAACGGGGAAAAGGAGGTGGCAGAATGAAGCCTTTGAAGCTTACCATGTCGGCATTTGGTTCGTATGCGGGAAAAAATGTCATTGATTTTACCGGGCAGCAGCAGGGGATTTTTCTGATCACCGGAGATACCGGAGCAGGAAAAACGACCATTTTGATGCGATCACTTACGCACTTTACAATCAGACCAGCGGCGGTGAGCGAAACGGAAACATGATGCGCAGCCAGTGTGCCCAGCAGGAGACGGAAACCTATGTGGAACTGGAATTTTTATACCGGGGACAGACATACCGCGTGCGCAGAAACCCGGACTATAAGATTACGAAAACACTGAAAAACGGCAAAATCAGGGAGCAGAAAGTGCCACACAGTGTCGAACTCACCCTGCCGGATGGAACTGTTTTCCCGGAAAAGAAAAATGCTACCGATGCAAAATTATTGAAATACTGGGGCTTACCGCAGATCAGTTTTCACAGATCGTGATGATCGCACAGGAGATTTTTTAAAGCTTTTTGTATATAAAGTCGGACGAGCGGAAAATGATCTTTTCCAAATTATTCAGGACAGACATCTATTGGAAGATCCAGAAAATCTTAGAAGAAAATCCATGGAGATGGATGAGCGCATCCGGGAGAACGACCGTGCATTTGAGCAGGAGAAAAGCAGGATCATTCTGCTTCCTGAAAGTGAAGAATTACCGTTGGATGAACTTGTGGAGCGTTTGCGGGAACGGTTAAAAAGATGCGTTAAAGAACAGAATCTCCGCAGGGCGAATGTGGAGGAACTGAATAAAAGATCACAAAGTATGAGGAGATCAATAAACTTTTTGTTTCTCTGGAAAAATCAGGCAGACTGGAAAAGAGCTGGAAGCAAGGCAGGCGGAGTCGAAAGAGCGCAGGCAGCAGATTGAGAATGCGCTGAAAGCGGATAAAGTGCTTGTGGCAGAGCAACAGAATCTCAGACAGCAAAGCAGGAAGTGGAGCAGTCGGCACAGGCGATCGCAAAATGACAGAAACACTGGCAAACGATCAGGAGATGTTCGAATCATTAAAGACACATTGCAGGAGGTAGAGGCAAAACAGAAAAAGAGAAGCGGCAGACAGCCAGAAAAAAATGCTTGCGTTAGAGCAGTCATTCCCGTCTTATGAGGCACTGCAGAATGCAAGGTCAGAGGAGCAGCAGGCCAAAAAGGTGTGGGAAGACCTCGGGAAAACATCAGAGGAGTCATTCCATAAGAAAAAGGCTGGGATTGCTGCATTAAAAGAACAGCAGAAGCGGCAGGAGCAGGTCGTGGAGCAAACGAAGAAAAACTGGGAGCAGACATCTCTCAGCGCTTCGGAGTCGGCAAAGCATTATGAACACATATATGAAGCCTTTTTAAAAGAGCAGGCGGGGATCCTGGCAGAAAATCTGAGTGCGGGCTGTCCATGCCCGGTCTGCGGTTCAACGGTCCATCATCGGATCCGGCGAAGCTTTCTGACCATGCGGTGACAGAACTGGAAGTGGAGCAGGCAAAAAAGACAAGGGCTGCAGCGGAAGAAAAGCGAGATATGGCGTATGCTGCTTTTGAGGCAGAGAAAACAGAAAAACAGAAGCTTGCGCAGGCAGTCGAGAAAGAGGAAGCTGATTTTGTACTGGCACAGACGATTGCAAAACAGCAGAGAAAAAGAAGCAGAGCAAAACTATGTCAGTCTGCAGAAAATAGCGGAACAGATCCGTGAGAAGCTTGTGTATCCATCTCTTGCCGAAGCAAAAAAACAGTATGCCGCAATGCAGAAAGCATTGGAGGCGGCAGAGCAGGAGATAGCGAGGAAACGGCAAAAAGTGTCGGAGCTGGCAGAAGCGATGAACACGTTAAAAGGACAGAAACTCGCAGAGGAAGAGAATCAGAAAACGGCAAAAAGCTTGCAAGTAAAAACGGAAAAAGAATATGCAAAACTTTTGGAAAAATCTGGGTTTGTTTCCGAAGAAACATACCACCTTGCAATCCTGCCGGAGCGGAGCAGATCAAAACTGGAGCGGGAAGAGAAAGAGTATGAGTCTCAGTGCTTAAGACAGCAGAGTGAGCAGAAACTTTTGGAGAAACAGGTCAGCGGAAAACATATACTGATACGACGGAATTAAATGAGCAGCTGAAAGCAGAAAAACAGGCATTAAAAGAGGCGGAAAAACGTATATGGAGCCGCACACAGCATATGAAAATGACAGGTCAGTACTGCAGAATTGTGCCGTCTACCTGGAAAAGGGAAAAAAATTGGAGAGCGAAGACCAGGTCATCAAAAGTCTGTCTAAGACAGCGAACGGAAGACTTTCCGGTTCTGCAAAAATCGATTTTGAAACTTATATCCAGAGGCAGTATTTTAAACAGATCATCCATGAAGCAAACAAGCGGCTCTTGACGATGAGCAATCATCAGTTTATTCTTAAATTAAAGGAAGAGGCGAACACGGGAAGAAAGACAAACGAGGGACTGGATCTTTCTGTTTACAGTCTTGTGACGGACAGCGAGCGAGACGTGAAAACACTGTCCGGCGGGGGAATCTTTTCTGGCCACTTGCGATGGCACTCGGATTGTCCGATATCGTGGAGCGGAGCGCAGGGGCGATCCACCCGGATATGATGTTTATCGATGAGGGATTTGGTTCTCTGGATGCGCAGTCGAGACAGCAGGCGATCGAGGTGCTTGCGGAACTTGCCGGTGACAGCCGCATGGTTGGGATCATCTCCCATGTGACGGAACTGAAAGAACAGATCGACCGTAAACTCGTTGTCAGCCCGTACGGACAAGGGCAAAGCAGGGCTGTGTGGACGGAATGAATGTTATCATAGGTAATAGGCACAACTGAAGCAGGTAAGTAAAAAGCACATTTCGAGCAGGTGCCTTGTTGGAATAGTAATCAGTACGAGGAAAGAACAGATCGCGGTGTTTGCAAAATAGAAGAAAAGAAAGCAGGAAATCGTAATATGGACGAAATGCAGAGACCAATTGGAGTATTTGATTCCGGCGTTGGTGGAATCAGCGTACTTCGGGAATTGGTGGCATTGATGCCAAATGAAAATTTTATATTTTATGGGGATTCAAAAAATGCGCCCTATGGAACAAAGACCTTAGAGGAAGTGCGGAAACTTACACTGGCAGATGCGGAGTACTTAAGGTCGCGGAATGTAAAAAGCACTGGTTGTCGCATGCAACACGCGACAAGCGCAGCGATTCACATTTTAAGGGAAAAATATCAGAAAGAGATTCCGGTCATTGGAATTGAGCCGGCATTAAAACCGGCGGTGTCTGTAAAAGAGAATCAAGGGTGCTTGTCATGGCAACGCCTATGACATTGCGGGAAAAAAAGTTCCATAACCTTATGCAGAAATTTCAGGATCAGGCGGAGATCATATCACTGCCATGTCCGGGGCTTGTGGAATTCGTAGAGCGCGGAGGACTTTCCGGGGAAGCACTGGAACATTTCTTAAAAATCTTTTTGCACCATATCAGGAAAGAAAAGTGGATGCAGTTGTTCTTGGCTGTACGCATTACCCATTGGTGAGGGAAACCATTCAGAAGGTACTCGGCCGGGGAGTAGCGGTTTTGATGGCGGTGCAGGAACTGCCAGAGAGACGCTTCATAAATTAAAAGAGTATGACATGGTTTCGGATGCTGTGACGCCGGGAACGGTACAATTTTATAACAGTGCAGAAGATCAGAAAATGATCGGACTGAGCAAATATCTGCTGGAGCAGAGGCAGATGTGATAAATAAAAAATGGAAATGTTATGTATAAAAGGAAAAAATACCGGGCAGACTATGATCATACAAAAAATCTAAACAGAAAAAAATAAAATATTAACGAATTATAAAATAATTTATCCAGAATTTTTAGAAATGTTTTCGAAAACCGACATAATTCGTACACATTTATTTTGTATATTACTATTATCAACAAGAGAACAACAGACAAGCACTTGTTGATGTAAGCATTCAGAATGGTGCTTACTAAAAATGCCAATTTTCCTTTATATAGATTAACATTTTCATAACTAAACTCCTCGAAAAAACAGTCCGTAAGGGCTGTTTTTTCATTGCAAAAAGATATGAAATTCACGGATAGAATTTAATGTCTTTGAGTTTTATAAAAACCAAATCTTCTCATTCGTCGAGGAAATGCTGACCACGCCAGCCTGGAGCAGTGCCATGACATCTTCCTTATCGGAAACCAGTCCTCCTGCAATGACAGGAACAGTGGACAGTTTGCAGACCTTAGCGAGTACTTTTGGCATGAGAGCCGGAAGCACTTCGATCAGGTCAGGTTTGGCGGTTCGAAGCTGGTGTTCAATGTTGGAATAAGCCATGGAATCAATGACAAACAGCCGAAGGATTGTATACAATCCTAACTCCTTTGCACGTTTGATCAGAGCAGGCTTGGTGGTGATAATGCCATCTGCTTTGGTATATTTTGGATAAAGTCGACCGCAATCTCTTTGGAACTTAAGCCTGCGATCAGATCAATATGAACCATTGCAATTTTTCCAGAGGATTTCACGGTCTCAACAATGTCTGGAATATTGCATATGTCACCATATAAAATAAAAATGACACGGCTTTCACTTGTGAGACATTTTTTAACCCTTCATCATCCTTAATAATGCTGCAATGATCGGGGAATCTTCGATTGCTTCTTTAAATTCTTTTTTTCATTGGGAATTACTCCATTTCGTTTATACTGTTTGATCGGAAAGACGTTTATAAATTTTCTCTACGTTATAATCTGGCGCACATTGTCCGATAGCATCATAGATCTGCCTGATCTGTGACGGTGGTTCCTCCAGCATATCCGCTGTTTCTTCTGCTGTACAGCCTTTTTTGTACTTTTTAATTATGAGTTCAATTTTGCCTTCGAGTTTACCTTCAATTCTGCCCTCAATTTTGCCAGCAGTTCGCCCCTCCATAATTCCTGCTTCCCTCGATTCGCGCAGATCATCCGCAAATAATTCACGTAATGCTTCACACATTTTTCGTTCCTCCTTTAATTCCTGCCAGTTTGCGCGCATGATCGTATCTGCAAGCGCCTGGTATAATTTTGATTTTTTATTTTCACCGTAGCGTTCTATGAAATTCCTGATCTCTCCGCCTGCCTTCAGATCATTCCGCAGATTATTCAGCCAGTAATTATTGTTTTTGATAATGCAGGAACAATGATAAGCTGCACCTGGAATTGCATCACCCGTCAGATAGTAGATGCCGCTTTTTCTATCTTTTCTGCCATTATGCCCCGGTCTCTTTGCAGCTTGTCTAGCATGGCTCTTGGATAATGGTAGCATACAAAAGTGATTGTCAGCTCTGCTGCCGGGATAAGATCAATTTTCTCCGTATCAGCCTTGTAAATACAGGCATATGCGTACACCTTTATAAAAGTCATCAATGTCAAGATTGTCTTCCGGCGATTTGTATTCTACAACATTGTACTGTCGGAAAATTCTCCCAATATTCTTCTGGATCTTTACATGTTTTTCATTTTTGATCAACACATCGATCTGCATTGGCTTCTTCGACAGCAGATGTTCAGAATCAAATTCTAAATACTTTGTTTCTTCTCCAAGTTCAATCTGCAATGCCGCGTCAAATGCAGGATGCCATTGGATTTTCTCATCGTTTGTGTTCAATCACGTTCCCCCTTTATGATAATAGAATGTGGTATTTTTCAATGCGTACAAACTTTTTTCCTATCGAAAATACAGGACAGGATGCTGTAATAATCCATGTTACAATTCATATGCATTGAATTTTTCATCAAAATGGAATCTCGTGCCGAAACGGCTGTGAAATCTGAGATTATATTCTACACCACAAAACGTGGTTTGGAATCTGCAGACAGAAACGAAATAAGAATGTTTGCAACTATGAAAAAAGCTTCACAATCACAACCGCATATGTCTGCGACTTTTGATGTGCATTCAGTATAGAACATTCCGTCAATTGTGTCAAATATAAACCAGAGTTTTAAATCATTGCATGCTACACAATCTTGGATGAATAAAAATAGAACTGATTTGTTTTCAGGATTTTGGGAGCGGCCGGTCCTTAGAAAGTAGACATTGCGATTTCAAAAGACAATGTAGTTGGATTTTGAAATCACGATGGATACTTTCTTAGTACCGTTGCCAGCGACAACAAGCGGAAGCGCTCCTGAAAACAAACAGTTCTATTTTTTATGTTTATAAATGCTTTATAGGCATGCAATTAACACAACCTACGAAAATCCATAACACCACCTACAAGCGGCAGTTCATAGCCTGACCTCTGGTTTATTTTGCAGCAATATTTTTTGCGGCCACGACATCTACCCCGGTTCCGGCAACATTGGAAAGCACAACATCCCCGATTTTGACAGGTGCAGTCACAACGACATTTTTCAAGGCACTGGTACATTCAAAAAATTTTGGCTTTTGGAATGTCACTGGCTGTTTTAACATTGACCATCGGTGATATTCCGCCTTCCACACGGACAGTGGAAGTCACGATACGTGTTGGATTTGTGACTTCTTTTCGGGCATAGGCATCACCTCTTGGACAGGTGTTTCCGGTAACGGATACGACATCGGTGCCGTTCATTGTAACAGTAATGTAACATCCGAGCGGACATCAATACAGGTAAGTTCACGAGTTGTTTCGCTCATAATTACGCCTCCTCAATTTTGATTGTAATTTTACTTAAATCCGGGTATTCACCCAGTTTCTTCTTATCTAAGATGACCTGTTCCATTTCACCGGGAGCCATGACCGGACGTTTGCGTTTGGAAATGAGCTGGTCGTCAAAATAGGTGGCGATGGCGCAGTTTTTGTAAATAGCACCAACACGGAAACGAACGGTTAAGGTGTCATCCATTTCTGTTGGGCGGATGTATTTTGGAACAGTGTAACGGACACCATCGACCGGAAGTATCTCAACAATTTTTGAATCTTTTTCCTTGCCGTTTTTAATATAATTTGCAGCATTTTTTCCGGCAGCAGATGCTTCCTGGGAAACATAATCTACCAGATCATGAACGTGAAGCACATTGCCGCAGGCAAAAATTCCATCGATGTTTGTCTCTAAACTGTCATTGACAACTGGACCTGAGGTTACCGGGTTTAAGGCAACACCGGCACTTTTACTAAGTTCGTTTTCGGAATCAGGCCACAGGAGAGCAGCAGTGTATCACAGGTATAGCGTTCTTCTGTGCCGGGATTGGTTTGCGGTCAGGACCAACTTCAGCGATTGTAACTGCCTCGACACGGTTTTTACCTTCAATATCAACGACGGTGTGGCTTAATTTTAAGGGAATGTCAAAATCATTTAAACACTGCACAATATTACGTTTTAATCCGCCGGAATAAGGCATTAATTCTGCAACGACTTTTACTTTTGCACCCTCTAAGGTCATGCGGCGCGCCATAATAAGACCGATGTCACCGGAGCCTAAGATCACAACTTCTTTTCCCGGCATATAGCCTTCCATATTGACAAGGCGCTGGGCAGTTCCGGCGGAATAAATGCCGGCAGGGCGGTAGCCCGGAATATTTAAGGCACCTCTGGATCGTTCGCGGCGGCCCATAGCGAGAATGACAGCTTTGCCTGAACTTCAAACATGCCATCTTCACGGTTCATGGCGGTTACTTTTTTATCAGCAGAAATGTCCATGACCATAGTATTTAACTTGTATTCGATTCCACGATCTAAGACCATATCGATAAAACGGGGAAGCATATTCCGGGCCGGTCAATTCTTCTTTGAACGTGTGGAGACCAAATCCGTTGTGGATACATTGATTTAAAAATTCCACCAAGTTCCTTATCACGCTCAATGATTAATATGCTGTCGATCCCATGATCTTTTGCGCTTGCATCAGCGGCAAGTCCGGCAGGACCACCTCCAACGATAACTAAATCATATGTATTCATGGCTAAACCTCCTTATTATATCCAACAACAATATTGGAACCAACGCCGTTTTTGGTAATGTCAAAAATGCTCATCGGAACTTCACGCTCCAAAATTTCCATGGTACGAGGAGAACAGAAACCTGCCTGACAGCGTCCCATGCCGGCTCTGGTACGACGTTTTACTCCATCTAAGGAGCGGGCACCGAGTGGGCGGTGGATTGCGTCCATAATTTCTCCCTCTGTGATCATTTCACAGCGGCAGATGATGTTACCGTATTCAGGATGTTCCTTGATGAGTTTATTTCGTTCTTCCAAAGACAGTGTATCCGGGCGGAGAATTCCTTTTCGTGTTCCAACAAAATCAGGATTTTTCTCCAATGGAAGAAGCCCTTTTACAATATCAGTGACCATCTCTGCAATTGCAGGGGCGGAGGAAAGACCGGGGATTCGATTCCGGCAAGCATTGATGAATGCTTTTGCGTCTTTCGCTTCTCCAATCACAAAATCATCGCTATCCTCATGGGCACGCAGTCCGGCAAATGAGGTGATGACCTGGCGCATTGGAATATTTTTCACGCTTCGTGCGGCAGTGGCAGCGAGTGAATCAAGTCCGGCCTGTGGTGTTGACTGCCTCTTTGTCATCAACGTCAACAGCAGTAGGACCGACTAACAGATTTCCGTGTACGGTAGGAGTGACAAGCACGCCTTTTCCCATTTTGGATGGAAGCTGGAAAATCGTGTGCGATACATGCGTTCCGGCTTCTTTGTCGAGCAGGCAGTATTCGCCTTTGCGGGCGGTAATATGAAGCTTGTGTTCACTTACCATATTATTGAAAACATCGGCGTAAACACCAGCGGCGTTAATTACAACTTTGGCTTCAAAAGTTTCTTTGTTTTTCGTATCTGTGTGGAGCGTGGAAATACGGTAACTATCTCCGTTTTTTTCAATTGTATCCACCTGTGTATTCAGGAAAAATTTCACTCCGTTCGTGCAGGCATTCTCTGCAAATGCCATCGTCATATGGAATGGGCAGACAATTCCGCCGGTAGGAGCGAAGAGTGCACAGGTGACATCATCGCTTAAATTCGGTTCCATTGCGATCAATTCTTCACGTTCTATGATGCAAAGACCCGGCACGCCGTTGGCGGTTCCTTTTTCCAAAAGTTTTTCCAGACCACTTCGATCCTGATCTTTGGTACAAACTACGAGAGAACCATTTCGTTTAAAAAGGAATGTCGAGATCCCTTGCAAGTTCATCCATTAAAAAGTTCCCTCTGACATTTAATTTCGCCTTGAGCGTACCTGGCGTTGCGTCAAACCACCATGGATAATAGCACTGTTTGCTTTGGAAGTACCGTTGCACACGTCTTCCTCGCGCTCAATGACACAGGCATTTACCTGATATTTGGAAAGTTCTCTTGCAATTGCACTGCCGACAACCCCGGCACCAATAATTGCTACATCATACATATCAAATCCTCCTTGTTTTGCGAAGCAAAATCCGAGCCCCTCTGGGCGAGGAGAGGATTTAGCCTCCTTGTTTGCGAAGCAAATCCAATTTCACAAAGTGAAATTTGCTCCTCTGGGCGAGGAGAGGATTTAGCCTCCTTGATACAAAAAAAAAAAGAGCAAAGAAACAAGGCGATTCCTATCGCCCTATTACCTTGCTCATGTCTCTCGGTAAGTTATTAACTTAACTATAGTATAGCATGAAATCATAAAAGTGCAAGAAGAAAATCAAAATCACAGTAACCCATTTCCCATTGCATGAAAAAAAATGGATATATTATAATCGGAAATAGAACCACAACAAAAGAAAACAGAGGGATTTCAGACTTCAACAGGGGGAGCAAACAATGGCAAAGTCAGAGAAGCAGAAATTAAAACTTCTATATATTATACAATGTCTGATGGAAAAAACGGATGAAGAACATGCAGTGACAACGCAGGAGATTATTGACTATCTGGCATTGCAGGGCATTACTGCGGAACGCAAAAGTATTTATACGGATATTGATCTTCTGACAGATTTCGGCATGGATATCATAAAAAAACCAGGGCGGTCAGGTGGGTATACACTTGCCAGCCGTCAGTTTGAACTCGCAGAATTAAAACTGTTAGTAGATGCGGTGCAGTCCTCGAAATTTATCACAACGAAAAAGTCGAGAGAACTGATCGGAAAACTGGAAACGCTGTGCAGTAAGTATGAAGCCACGCAATTGCACAGACAGGTAGTGGTGACAAACCGGAATAAGGCAGTCAATGAAAACATTTACTACAATGTGGATATCATTTACAATGCAATTGCCGAAAATGTGAAAATACAGTTCCAGTATTTTGAGTGGGATGTCGGCAAGGAAATGAAACTCCGCCGGGATGGAAAAATATATGAGGTAAGTCCGTGGCTCTTAACGTGGGATGACGAAAATTATTATCTGATCGCGTATGATGATGAAGCAGAAATGATCAAGCATTATTGCGTGGATAAAATGCTTAAAATAAAACTTTCCGTAGATAAACGGGAGGGAAAGGAACAGTTTGAGGATTTTGACATTGCCGCTTATTCGAAAAAAAACATTTGGTATGTTTGCGGGAAAAGAAGAAACCGTGACACTCCGCTGTGACAGAGCACTGACAGGGGTGATGATCGACCGGTTTGGTAAAGATGTGGCAATGCGAAAAATGGATGAAAACACAGTTTCAGCAAGGGTAAATGTGGCAGTGAGCCGTCAGTTTTTCGGCTGGGTGACCGGTTTGGGGAATGCCTTGAAAATTGAAGCACCGGGCGTGTGGTTGATGAGTACCGGGAATATCTTGGTAAAATTCTGAAGTGTTATTCGAAATAACAGACAGAATGAAGGAAGTAAGTGCAGTATGAAACAAAAAACGTATCAGATCGTGTTGGAGGGCATTGTGATCACCGTGACAAAAAAACGCATCAAAAACATGTATCTGCGCATCAAAAAGAGGACGGCATGGTTTTGATCTCTGCACCGTATCAGATGAGTGATCTTCGTATCCGCAGATTTGCGGAGGAACGCCTGCCGTGGATCAGGGAATATCAGGAAAAATATAAGGAACTGAAACAGCAGAAGGATTTAAGACCGGCTTTGAGTGAGGCGGAGATCAGACGCAGAAAAGTACTTTTGAAGGCAGCAGTGGAAAAGCTGATCCAGAAGTATGAGCAATTGATGCGGGTGCAGGTATCCGGTGTCACAATCCGGCAGATGAAAACGCGCTGGGGCTCCTGTAATGTAAAAACGCATCATATCAACATTAATCTGGCACTTTATGAGAAAGGACCGGAGTGCCTTGAGTATGTGGTTGTCCACGAGATGTGTCACATTTTAGAAGCAAGCCATAATAAAATATTCTGGGGTTATGTCGCACAGTATTTCCCGGACGGGAAAAATGTGCGTGCACGTCTCAACGAGGAAGGCGTCTGACAGTCTCGTATCAATCATACAAACTGATTGGTGGCTGCGTAGTATTCGTAATCGATAGATTTTAGTTTTTCTTCCAGCTCACTGCGGTCTACGTTAAAATTTTCACAGAAAAGATCAAGAGTGGTAAAATAGTCGCGCAGCTGTGTGTTGACAAAACTTAAAAGCATCACCGGGTCGTTTGGTATATTCTGGCACATAATAAATCTCCTTTGAATCATATTGCTTTTTAAACAATAATAAGATAGCATAGGAAAGACAAAAGGGCAATTGCCTATAGAAATCAGATTGTGGATTGGAAAGGAATAAATACAATGGCAAATTGTGACAGCTGTGTATACAATGTTTATGATGACGATGATGAATGTTACTACTGTGAGGTAGATATGGATGAGGATGACGCTGCACGTCTGATGCAGGGACATTACAAAGAATGCCCATACTATCAGAATGATGATGAGTATGCGGTGGTGCGCCATCAGATGTAAACCGGAGTTTAATTGGCGTAGTGTCGCAGATTCTGCGGTGCTTTCTTAGGGCTTGAAGGGCAGATATAAGCGTTCTCTCGCAAGTCAGAATTTTTATGTAATTAAAAAAAGGAAAAACGGTATAAATGAAATATTGTGTTTCTGTTCGCTGGGCATTCCGATAGGCTTCTGAGCAACAATCTTGAGAAGCAGTGCTTCCCAAGATTGTTAGAATCCTATCTCCATAGCTCACGAAGAAAATAATATTTGTTTATACCGTTTTTCTTTCATTTACGTTACGAATGACTTGTGAGAGGACGCTTATACATGCCCAATTTACACTGTGAATCGCACCACAGAATCTGCAATTTACGTTATGGAACTCCCGGTTATAAGATGAGTGCCTAAATTCGAAAGTTAGGAAAATCTTAATAATTTCTCATGCAATCCATTGCGAATATAATGGTTATATTTGTTATACTTAATAGGCTATGAGAAAAAAGGAGCTAAAAATATGTCTGAAAAGATACTGATTATAGATGATGAACAGGATATTGCAGACTTGTTGGAAGCCTACTTAAAAACGAATATATCGTTTATAAGTTTTACTGCGCAACGGATGCCATGTCGTGTATTGAAAGCGGCGACATTGATCTTGCCATTCTGGATATTATGCTTCCGGATATGAACGGCTTTTCACTTTGCCAGCTTATCCGAAAGAAATACACTTATCCAATCATCATGCTAACGGCTAAAATTGAGGAAACGGATAAAATAACGGGCTGACATTGGGAGCGGACGATTATGTGACAAAACCTTTTCGCCCACTTGAAGTAGTTGCCAGAGTGAAAGCGCAGTTAAGACGTTTCAAGAAATATTCGCCCGGTATCATCACAGAGAAAGTTCCATCGGAACTTTCCTATAACAAATTGTGCCTGAATGTGCAGACCCATGAATGTCTGTTAGACGGTGAGCCGGTTTCTCTGACACCGACAGAATTTTCTATCCTCCAGGTCCTTTTGGAAAGTGCCGGGAATGTTGTAAGTATTGAGGAACTGTTTCATGCGGTTTGGAAAGATGAATACTATTCTAAAAACAGCAGCACAATTACTGTGCATATCCGGCATCTGCGTGAGAAACTGAAAGATACTTCCGATACTCCGCAGTATATTAAAACGATTTGGGGTGTCGGCTACAAAATTTAAGCGAAAGGAGAACGCTATGAAGAGAAAATCAAATTGCTTCGTAACCATTTTATTTTTAATTTATCTGGCTCTCTTGATTTGGATCATATTTTTTAAATTACAATTTTCAATCAGTGATCTGGATAAGATAAGAAGTATAAACTTTATTCCTTTTCACTATGACAAGGAAATTGGAGTAGCATTTCACTTAACAGAGGGACTCGATAATTTCTTGATTTTTGTGCCTATGGGTATTTATCTTCAAATGCTTCTGCCAAGAACAAAATTATATGTGAAGTTCATGCTGATTGCTGGAACAAGTTTTTTATTGGAAACTATGCAGTATATCTTAGCAGTCGGACGTTCTGATATTACTGATGTACTTACAAATGCGGCAGGTGGTCTTTTGGGGCTTGCTGTATATTCGATAGCAGCCTGGTTAATCGGAAATAGAATAAAAGCAAACAGACTGTTTTCCATTCTGGCAGGCATAGTAAGTGTTGTCGTGATTGGCCTGCTTGGCTTTCTTCTGTTTGCTAATCGGTAGGAGGTGTATTCTCATGTCGAATAAAGAAATGACAACAGAAAAGCGCCTTAAAGTGCGCTTATACCTATCATTGCTGGTTTATACCGTTGTTGGATATGGTTTGACCCTTATCTTGGACTACATCTTTTCAAAATTTGACAACGGTATTTTTGCATGGCTCTACTGGCGGCTTGATCTGCTTTTTATTTTGTATCTGATGCTCGGCTTTGTATGTATCTTCAATTACTATTGGAAAAAGCCGTGGGACTATCTGGATGAAGTAATTGACGCAACCCAAACGGTCTATGAGCAGAACAGTCATACAGTATCGTTGTCTGATCCACTGAAAGAACTGGAGGAACAGCTCAATCAGATTAAAATGTCTGTTCTGTTGAGCAAGCAGGCTGCAAAGCAGGCAGAAGAAAAGAAAAATGAAATTATTATGTATCTGGCACATGATATACGCACCCCTCTCACAACAGTAATCGGCTATTTGAGCCTGCTCCATGAAGCCCCTGACATGCCTGAACAGCAAAAGGAAAAGTATGTAAAAGTGGCGTTGAATAAGGCAGAGCGCCTTGAAAAGCTCATCAATGAACTTTTTGAAATTACCAAGTACAATGCACATACGGTTATTATCAAAAAAGAAACTGTGGATTTACATTGTCTGATTGCGCAGGTAATAGATGAAATATATCCGACACTCTCCGCAAATGGCAATACAGCGGTATTTACTGCGGAGGATAACTTATCCGTGAACGCTGACCCTGAAAAACTGGCGAGAGTTTTCAGTAATCTTTTACGAAATGCTGCGTCATATAGTTACCCGCAGACAGAAATCACTATATTCGCCAAACGGTTAGAGCATGATATTCAGATCACTTTTGAAAATCATGGAAAAACAATTCCACAGGAACAGCTTAACAGTATATTTGAAAAATTCAATCGCTTGGATGATGCCCGGCTTTCCAATACAGGTGGTGCGGGGCTTGGTCTTTCTATTGCGGAAGAAATTATACATTTACATGGTGGAAAGATTACTGCATCCAGTCAAAACGAAACCATAGACTTTGTGATTACATTACCCCTTTCCGCTTAGGAAAATAAGAATGTGATCTTAGGAATTACTTAGGAATTTAAGCGTGTGATTTTTGAGATTGAAAAGCCTTTGTTCGGTACAATGATTATCGAACAAAGGCTTTTTATTGTTCAGCTGAAGCAAAAGAAAGGAGTGTAAGCATGGAACTGAAAATAGAGCATTTAAGCAAGCAGTTCAAAGACAAAACAGCAGTAAATGATGTCAATCTGACATTGACTCCCGGCGTTTGGGGACTTTTGGGGGCGAATGGTGCAGGGAAAACCACGCTCATGCGCATGATTGCTGATATTATGACACCAACCAACGGAGCGGTTTACTATGACGGAAAAAACATTCGAGAGTTAGGTGAAGTCTACCGAAGCAAGTTTGGCTTTCTGCCGCAGGATTTTGGGTATCACCGGGATTTTACGGTCAAAGATTATTTGGAGTATATGGCTGCGCTGAAAGATATTCCTACAAGGGCAACCACCCAAAAGATCAATCATTTGTTGGACATTCTTTCGCTCTCCGATGTGAAAAAGAAAAAAATCTCCAATCTGTCAGGTGGCATGAAGCGTCGTGTCGGTATTGCGCAGGCTATGTTGAACGACCCGGAGATACTTGTCATGGACGAACCGACAGCAGGACTTGATCCCGGGGAGCGCGTGCGTCTGCGGAATTTCATTTCCGAGTTTTCGCATGATCGAATCGTGTTGATTTCCACCCATATCGTATCTGACATAGAATATATTTCTACGCGCAACGCAATTATGAAAGCCGGAGAAATTGTTGATGTCGGAACTACCGCAGAACTTGTCAAGCGGATTGAGGGCAAGGTTTGGAATTGCATAATTCCGACCTCAAAGCTGCCGGAATGTGAAATGCGGCTGCGCATTATCAATCAGCGAGGCGAAGATCACAATCAGGTTTCTATTCGTTATCTGTCCGAACATTCGGAAATTGATGGGTCTGTTACAACGGAGCCACGATTGGAAGATCTGTATCTGTGGTTGTTCCCGCAGACAGACTTGGAAAAGGAGGACAGATAATATGCGGCTCTTTAGACTTGAACTAAAACGTATTTTGAAGTCACGGCGCACCCTGATTTTACTTGCAATCGCACTTTTGCTTTCCGTAGCCATGGCATACCTGCCTATTTCATTTGAGGGTATTAACCGTCCAAACGAAGATGGCACGGTTACAGAATTAGATGGCTTGGCAGCTATCAAGTACAAACAAGATTTATATAAAACATCCGCTGGTGAAGTGACCCCGGATAGGATCAAATCGGCTTTGGAAACTTATCAAAGCTGCGTTCGAGAATATGGGCCAGTCGAGGAAGAGGGCTTTCCTCTGGCTGTATTTATTGAAAAAATCGTCCCGTTCCGTCACTTGCTGATGGGTCTGTCCGAAGCGTTTGCTGATCCAGTAACAGGCATTGGTGCTGATTTAATGGATATTGACCCGAATGACATTGACGGAGCCTATTATGAAAAGTGCGCAGAACATTTACAGGATGTCATGCGGAATGAGCAAAGAGAAAACGAAACCGCACAGCAGAAAGCTCTTGAAAAATATTCAGAACTTGATACGCCATTTTATCTTCATTCTGGAATTTCTAAAGATGCATTTGATTATATTGAGTTTTATATTTTGTTCCTTGCTATTTTGTGTGTGGCAATCGCAGCACCTACTTTCGCCGGAGAATATCAAACGGGCGGTGACAGCATCCTGCGAACCACCAAATACGGGCATAAACAATTAGCAATTACCAAAATTCTGGCGGCATTTACACTTTTCGTTGTTACTTTCCTTGTCGGGATCACGATACACATTCTGATTTTAGATGCAGCGTTCGGGACGGATTGCTTAAAAACATCGTTTCAGATGCGATACTCTATCATCAATCTGCCAAACATAAATCTGGGGCAGTTGCAGAT
>VOFB01002332.1_pt1 | contig 38735 bp, 70 predicted proteins | sample 5384141 | NCBI WGS metagenome assembly VOFB01 (sample SAMN12384721, study PRJNA508395) | human gut metagenome | isolation source: healthy gut A | host: Homo sapiens
CTTTAAATTATCCTAATACAAAGTTGACACAAATATCATATGCAAGGACACACAAACAAACAGTGATTCATACCGTGGAGCTCTATAGATCCTTTTTTGTGATTTAAAAAGTGAATACCCTGATTTGTACCAGAAAATTTTAAAGAAGAGCAGAATTCAGTAAGGAAATTGACAAACAGGCTGCCGGAAAATAGATTATTGTCTATAGGCTTATAGCAAACAAGCACCAATGGAAAGAGGCAAATCTTTCTGAAGGTGCTTGTTTTTTTTTATCCCGTAGCTTGATTATCAAATACATTTACCCTATTGTTTAGTTTGGTTAAAAAAATATTATTATCAAGATAAGTGAAGTTTTTTTTCATCATAAGGTTCAAACTACAGTATGCTTACATCCAGATCAACCGAAGGAACATATTTTATGAAAAATACAATATTATTCTATTATGGGTTCATATATCTTTTTGCAATATCTAACACGTTCTGTCGCGGTTTCCAATTTTGATAATTAATCAGATTACCAAAATGATACGAATCTACGCTGACGGAAAATCGATCTACAGGAACATATAAGAGAGTATCTGTCACAGTGTCATCTGGACGTATAATCGAAAAATCCAACCATTCGTTAAGATTATCGTTTCCATCTACAACATATCTGTAATTCGTGGCTGTGAGCACATAACCTTCACCATTTTCTACATAAGCATGTCCTTTGACTTTACTATCTTTTAGATCTAAACCAAGCTGGCGAAGATGTCTATATAATGTGGTGTTTTTCCTTATTATCATGTGGTACAACGTGTGGGAAACCATTGTAACTGTAGATTAAAAACCACGGAATATTATAAATCGTTGCATCAATATAATTATATGCTCGCATGATTGCATAGTTTTCCGCGAGAGCTTCAGCCATTCTGAGAGTTACATAAATACCTGTTTCCTTTTGCAGCAAATAAACAGCTTTATCATAATGTTTTTTTGTAATCCTGTATAATTCATGTCTTTGCGGTTCTTCTGTTTCAGGAACATATTCTTTTATATAATCAGCTCTTTTTTTGTGATAAGGGCAATTTGAAACTTGTATTCATCATACTGAACTACACTAGGAATATTAATTCCTTTTAGCATGTCTTGCATGGGGAGCAACATCAATTTTCTTGTAAATACCAAGAATAGCGACGGGATTTATTACATTCGGACATAACGCTAAGTGTTTTGTTCTCCACTAACTACCTGTATATAGCCTGATTATTCCCAACTCTTTCTTCATATTTTGTTTTAAAATCCTTATCAGCAAAGGATAAAAACCGATTCGTAGTTAGTAGTAAATTTAATCTCTTTCATGATATTGTCTCCTATGATAGACTTTATTCTGTTTTCCTGGGTTCTACCATAAGGATATCATTTCCGTAAAGTGCAGCCATCTGCAGCCACCATTTATCGCCGATTTCAGGAATTTCTCCATCTTTTCAAGCAATCTTAAACATATCAGTAAATCCTTAAACCACCAAAAAGACATTGTCACCTTGCTGCATCTGAAAATAATATTGCTCTCTCGGGAATAAAGCCGCCCTCTGACTTAAATGTTTCATCATCTTGTATCGCTATACCTGTAAGCATAGCTATTTTATTGCCATCTAACTTTTCTGCCATATTATGAACTCTTTTCGTTTAATCTTATATTTGCTTAAAAGTTTCCAATGATACATATGAAGGCCTCATATACATTCATTACTTTAGTATAAAAAAAACCCTGCATTTTTCGACGGAATAAAAGAAAACATTTTACTATTTTTGTTTCCTTTAGGAAAATCCGGATAAAAAAGGAAGAATAAGATGTTCTATAAATCAGACGATTTTAAAATGTTCCATTATCATTTCTGAAAGTAGAAGGTTGATCATATATAGGTTCGTTAAATTAACGATAGACGTATGATTTGACAATTATTGTTAAAAAGTTTTAGTAAATATTTAAGATTAAATTACAACAAGACAGGAAACATTATTAGCCCTGCCTTGTAAAAAAAATGCATATATATTATAAAAACTAAGCAGATCATTTATCTGCTAGACATTTTGGAAGCCCGTTGCATACTTCGGCTACGCATTGCATCATTTGCGCTAATTTGAGAGGAAATTTCTCTTTCCAGTTTTCTAAGTGATGCTGCAGTTGGTCGTCTGTTTGCAGGTACTTTTAAAAATTCTGCTTCGCCGTTACTTTTTGACATCTCTTTTGCTAAAATATTTCTTAAATCCATAGTTATTCACCTCGTTTCCCCTTTTAAAATAAAGAGCCTTGCATTTGCAAGACTCTTGAAAAGCGTTTTCATTCAGTTCTGAAGAACCTATTCGGTTTGAGGTTATCGCATAACCCAAGATCAGGCTCCACAATCAGCTGCTTGCCGACACAGTCAATTGCTTCAACGCCACGATAGCTGGTCAACGCCGCTATCCTCTGATTTCATTATAACACAAAAAATACTCACAGTTAATAAAAAATGAGTATTTGAGGAACACTAGCAAATGGTAGTTACTGTTCACTCGTACCTCGTTCCAGTAACGGATTTTGCCGATGCTTCGCATTCCAAATCGGCAAAATCTGCTGCCACCACTGTATCATACGGCATTTTCAGTTCAGAAAATGCCTGCCTGTGAACAGTAACAATGAGTATTCTTATATATTATATGCAGAAAAAATGATTTTGAAAATAGAAATAATTGGAAAGGAGCTATCCGGCCACATTCTTATCATCCGGATCAACCGGAGGAAAGCGTTTCTCCAGTTCTTCTGGTGTATCCGGAACATTGTCTAAATCAACGTTTTGGAGCTGCCAGACGGCTTTTAAAATGCTCAATTATCATTTTTCTTACATCTGGTTCCAGGTCAAAATAAGCTTTCATGATATCCAATTCTAAATCACTTGCTCCACGACTTTTTTACAAATTCATCAAGACTGAAGGTAGAAGATTGAATAAACATCGGTCCAGATCCTTTTAAAAGCCATTCTTCGTTTACGCCAAATTCCTGCAGATGGATTTTACGCATTTGATCAGTAACGTTATTTTCACCTTTTTCTAATTTGTTAATAGCTGTTTTCCCGACACCAAGTCGTTCACCAAATTTTTCTAATGTCAATCCAAGCGTTTTTTCGTAATTTTTAATTCTCTCGTTCAATTTTAGACCTCCAATTCTTAGTTTCAGCATAACACTGGAAAAAGTGTAAGTCAATAAAAAATCCCTTAAAGGCAAAAAATACATTGACAATATCCCTACAAGGGATTAATATGTAGATACAAGGAACAAAAAGAAAAGGAGGAAGCCATTATGGACGAAAGAAAAGGTACAGAAACCATGATTGCAGTGGAAAATAAGCAGGAAACAATAGAGCTTGAGAATTTTTAAATCAGCTCAGCCCGGATGAACAAAAATCTTTCCAGATATTTATGCAGGGTGTTCGATTCGCGAAAAATATGGCTAAAACAGGAAGGTAGAGGAAAGAAAAGGGCATGGTGATATCACTATAAAACTATCATTGTAAGAAGATATGCGCTAAGATGGGTTCACAACGATATCAGAAAGGAAGTGATTTTACGGATAAAGAAAAGGAATTAACGCCCGATCAGTCTTTCAGATGCGAAACACTTATCTGAAATCATTAACAGTGTTTCATCTGGAAAATGTTCGATATTCGAGAGTGTGATGCTGGCATATCTGAATGGAATGGAAGCCGGTATGGTATATGGCAAAGATGATATTTCATAAGCTGACTGCAATCAGCGGTATTAGAAATAAGCACAAAAAGAGAAGAAAGGATGGGAACCTTATGAAGAAAACAGATCAGGATAACAGAGATAAGAACCAGGCAGAACGACTGAGAAAAAACCTTAAAAAGTTTCGGAATCAACACCAGTGAAGAACTTGATCAGGCACTTGCTGCGTCACTGGATGCAATGACAATCGGAATCATGACGGATGTGATCACAGCTCAGGCACATTCGGCATAAAAGGAAAACGGTTTTCCAGTATTAGAAAGTGGCAATGGAAGACAGGGAAAAATAATATAAAGCGTTAATGATGGAATGGCTTCAACTGCTCATTAAAAACAGAACAACATTTTATAATGGGCAGTTATGCCGCTCTATGTGAAAAGATAAAGATTTAAAAGCAATTATTTTATATGCCAGGGATTATAGAAAGTATCTTCTTCCTTTGCGATATGCGTCCATAGGGAACTTATATTGTTGACCCTGCAATAATCTGCAACTTCTTTTCCAAAATAAAATTCTGTTTTTTCAAAATTATGAGCTTTATTATGATCTTTTGTATGGTCATTCCATCCTTTAAAATATATTTTCTGTGCTTCGTCAATTGGCTTACATTTTAAAAAAGGAATCATATCTTTATAAGAATATTTATACCCAGAGTAGTGATCTGGAATTTTAGATGAAAGGAGTTTTAAGAAAACATTAGAAGTAAAGCCATCGTTTCTAAAAGACAGGTTTAAATATTTGCATAAATTATAATAATCGTCTTCTTTTTAATTCTGCTACAAAATTTTGATTTACTTTAACAACAAAGCCATAGTTCACAGTGTGTAAACCGACTAAAAGTTCATAACCTTCATGAACAATAGCGACGATGACATCAAATTTTACTTTATATACAAATGAGAATTTGTCTTTGTCAACATTATTTTCTTTCATTTGGTTGACTAAATTTTTTTAAGGTAGTGAATGTTAATTTACTCATAATGTTTTCTCCTAATGTAGTAAATATATGTTTATAAGCAAAAAGGTGATTATATAAAAATATTATGTGGGAACAACCATACACTTGATGGAAAAATCGAAGATATTTGTTTAACTAATGATAATGGAGTGTTAGATGCCAATATTTTTTTGGTTCAACAGAAAGATTCAGAAGTTGAACCTTTTGGATCTGCAGTAGTTCCATTATCATACATAAAATCTATTTTATTATAACACCATCAAAATTATACCAAAAATGACATCAGAAGTTCAATAGCATAAATGATCGTCTGACAGGAAGCAGCGGTATTAGAAATAAACGTAAACAGATAAAAAGAGTATGGAGAAGGTAATTATGACTAGAGAAGAGCAGGCAAAAGATTATTTTAAGAGAAATTGATGAGGTATATTCTGTATCAACCTACATGGAAAATATGTTATCAATGCGATTATGGCGGGGTTGGATGAGATTTACAGCAAGGAAGAAAAAGACCGGATCGATGAGAAATGAAAAATTGTGTCCGTACTGCCAGTGGTATTAGAAGTAACGGGACGCAATATAAGCCAAAAGAAAAGGGAGGATAAGCATGTTAAATCAAATGACAGTAAGAGCACCGGAAGAACTGCAGGAAGAATTAAAAATCAGAGCGGGCAAGCAGGGACTGACAAGAAATGCGCTGATCCTGAATATTTTATGGGATTGGATCAGAAAAGAAAAGGAGAGGGAGAAGAATGAGATACAGAGTAAATAAAACCGATCCGGTACGTTGGAATTGTCCATTGGATGGAGGGGAGTAGAGGAAGATTAAGGGGTAGGGCAATTTCAAAAGATGTAACCAGGTAATGGAATTTTCCTTACATAATATATCACATAATACATGATAGGTTAGAAACTCCGGGCGTTTGTCCCGGAGAGAAGGGAGTTTAGATGTTGCTGTCGTTCGGAATGATGTTGAAGATTATAAATATTATTTTGATAATTGAGATCTTTGCATTGTTTTCATTTCTTTTTTATCTGCGTTATAAGGCATATAAAGCAAAAGAAGAAACAGACAGATGGATAAAGAAAGTTGAGGAAGAGAGGAAAAGGAATGGAGAAAACAGAAAAGTTTGATTGGGAGAATGATGCCAGGGAAAAACAAAAACAGGAAATTGCATCTATAAAGGGGAGAGAGCTTGTGTTACGACTTTCAGATCAGGATGTAGAAGAGATCTGTGAGTTGACAGGACGCTATGGAACAACAGTAGAAGAACTTCTGGAAAACTTTGTCGGTGATTTAATAGATGGTACATATTGCAATGGCAGCGATGAACATGAATATGCACGACGCTGGTTTGAAAGATGTGACCTTGGAATGTTTCCGGAGACAGATTTTGTGTCGTACATGTTAAATTCCTATGGCTCAGATCGGGTGGATGTGCTTATAGGATGCCAGGAAGAATTACAGGAAGTAGAAAATGAAATTTCAAAAAAGCAAAGAGCAGTTATTGGAATATCAGAATAAGTTAAATGATTCCTCGTATGACTGGGAAAGAGAAGTGGCAGAAAGAGAACTGCCATGCCGGACAAGAGAAGAATGGGCCGAGATGATACAAGAAGACATTGATTATATGATCCAGGAAGAACTACCGCAAAATAAGCAGTATAGAGATCAGCTTCGGAAAGCAGTTCGTGAGGAATGGGGAAGAATATAGGCAGTCACAACAGAATCGGGGAAAAAGTGTTGGGATATTTGAGGAGGACATGCAAAAATTGCAGCAATGGTATCTGAAAAAAGAACAGCTGCAGGAGGGAAAAGAAAAAGAGGAAGAACATCAGGAGGGAGCGGATAAAGAGGAGCAGCTGGATGAGAATGTTTGTGTGCGTCGTAATGGAAGGAAGAGATAGCTATGTTATGCCAGCAGAAAAGAATTAATATAGATTCTCTTATCTATGATGATCAGAAAATGGATCAGCGGATGGAAAAAATCGCACAAAACATAAGAAGAGAACGTCAGAGAAGAGAAGTGTCATTATCGGAGCTGGCTGCAGCTGCAAATCTTTCTGTAAGCTGTGTTTCAAAAGCGGAATCAGCAAGAAGCACTGTCAGTTTGAAAACGATACTAAAGATAGCGACAGCATTGGAAATTCCAGTATCTAAGCTGCTGGAGTCAGAAGAAAATATAGATGATGTATGGAACAAAAGCTGTATCAGGATTGAAATTGAACATGGAAACAGGGAAGTGTTTGAGCGGATTGTAGAAAAATGCTTCTGAGGAAACAACAGAAATGATTTTGAATATGGCTGAAGAAATGATGAAATTGCTGAGAAAAAGTCAGAAACAGCAGATAAAGAACAGGGAAGGAGAGGAAATGGATGTCTAAATATTTTTCAGAAGAATTGATTGCGCAGGCAAAAGAAACAAGCCTGACACAATTAGCAGAATATTATGGATATCATCCCAGGCATGTAGGCAACCGGCTATATACACTAACGGAGCATGATTCAGTAAGGATTTATAATGACAGAACATGGTATCGCTGGTCAAGGGCGGGAAATGGAAAAGAGAGCGGAGGATCACAAATTGATTTTCTGATGCAGTTCTGTGGGGTGGAATCGGTGCATGCGGCAATTCAGACTCTGTTGGAATTTCAGGGAATTTCCGTAGAGGACAGGCAATGGAAAAATACATTGAATGAAAAGGCTGCAATTCATCAGGCAGGAGAAATAAAGCCAAGGGAACACGCAGAGTTTGTTCTTCCGGAAGCAATGCCCGGAACCTATCGTAGAGCATATGCATATCTGATAAAGACAAGGGGATTGTCACAGCAGATCGTAGACTATTTTGTGCGTGATCTTAAAATTTTATATGAGGAAAAAGAACACCACAACCTTGTTTTCCTGGGAAAGGATAAAGATGGTATTGTCCGGTATGCCACCAAAAGAGGAACGGCGGATATTTATGGAAAGAAATACAGGGGAGATGTTGCCGGAAATGACAAGAATTACGGGATTAATATAGTAAATGAAAAAAGTACGGAGTTAAAAGTCTTTGAGGCAAATATAGATCTGATGTCTTATATGGATATAAAAGGTGATTTTGAGAGTAATAAACTTGTACTTGGAATGACTGCAGATAATCCGTTAGTCCAGTTCTTAAAAGACCATCCCCACATAAAAAGGATAACATTTTGTCTGGACAATGATGACGCAGGTATGCTTGCCATGTTTGGGAATGAAGAAAAAGCCGGATTACTGAAAAAGTATGAGCTGCAGGGATATGAGACTGATACAGATACGGTTCCGCAGGGATTGGCTGTAAAGACTGGAATGAATATCTTGTATATAAAAGACTGGACAAGATATAGGACAGTACAGAACCGATAGAAAATCATCAGGTGGAATATTCAAGAAAAAAGGAAATGCAGATAAAAGAACAATAATATGAAAAAAGAGGAGAGATTGTATGAGCAGAGTAATCGCAGTAGCAAATCAAAAGGCGGAATAGGAAAAACAACAACAGCAGTAAATATAGCCTTTGATCTGGCAGAAATGGGGAAAAAGGTATTATTGATCGATACGGACGGACAGTGTAATTCTACAGATACCTGCAGAGCACAGGTAGAAGGTGTAGCAACTTTATATGATCTGTTGTTTGAAAATGAGAGAGCAGTGACTGTATTCAGCACATGGAAAAACTGGATGTGATCGCGTCTGATAAATTATTGAAGAATCCGGAAACAAAGTTTCCTGATGATGCAACCAGGTTATTTACATTATGTGATGCATGTGAAGAAATCCGGGAACAGTATGATTTTATCATTATTGATACACCGCCTACGCTGGGATGTATGCTGTCAAATGCATTGACATTTGCAGATGAGGTTGTGATACCGGTAACCTGTGATCGTTATGGAATGGAAGGAATCAGTGATCTTTATGTTACTATTCATGCAACGCAAAAATACACAAACAGGAATCTGCGTGTTACAGGAGTGCTTTTGAATAAATATAAAGAAAAACTACGCTTTGCCGTGAGATCAGTGAGGCTCTTCCAAGCGTGCTGGCTATGTTTGAAACCACTGTTTTTGAAACAAAAGTAAGAGAATGCGAAGATTGCAAGAAAGCTCAGTCGGCAAGAATGGGTGTTCAGGCATATAATCCAAAATGTACAACACCGAAGGATTACTGGAATGTATGTGAGGAAATCGTTAGGAGGCGTGCATAATGGCAAAGAATGTGACCAGCGCAGATATATTTGGAGGTATGTTCCAAAATCTTCGGATTATGCGACAAAAAGAGAAGAAATATCAGAAAACAAAGAAAAAAAAGATTCTTATGCGCGAGAGGAAAAAAATCCGACGTGGTAATGATCAGACGGGAACAACTGATAACATTTCATGATCATCCGTATCGTGTGAATGAAGATCAGGCAATGGAAGATCTTGCGGAAAGTGTAAAGACATATGGTATCAGAGAACCGCTCCTGGTACGTCCTGTTTCCAATCAGAAAGATGAGTATGAAATTATTTCCGGACACAGAAGAAATCATGCTGCAGGAATGGCAGGTCTGAAAGAAGTCCCTGTTCATATTGAAGAATTAGATGATGATACAGCAGCAATTTTGATGGTTGATTCGAATAATAAAAGAGAAACGCTGCTGCCAAGTGAAAAGGCCTGGGCTTACCGGATAAAAGCGGAAGCAATGCGTCATCAGGGAAAACGGAATGATCTTATGACAGAAGCAGATATGGAGCTGGAAAAGACACTGGCGGCATGAAAAAGGTTGGAGAAAAGAATGGTGACAGTGAGAGAACGGTGCGAAGATATATCCGGCTTACATATCTGCTGAAAGATCTACTAAATCTGGTAGATGAGGGAAAATTATCGGGCGGTTTGGGTTATACGTTATCTTTTTTTTTTGATTGCGAGGAACAGCAGGGTATTTGTGGAATATTATCAGGAGAGTCACAGACTTCAAACAGTAAAGAATTAGAGGAAATGATGCAGTGCCATAAAAATGGTTCACTGGATCGTTTAGAGATAAATAAGATCATGAATATGAAGCCGAAGAAAGAAAAAGATGGTGAAAAAGGAAATTACAATTAAAAAAGAAAAGATTAAAAGTTTTTTTCCCGAAAGATGCAACCGATGAATATGTAGAAAATGTGATTATGGAGCTGCTGGCAGGATGGGCCGAAAAGCAGGAGAAAGATACGAGGAGTGAATAATATATTATGAAAAAGATTACCAGAAGCAGAAGAAATAATTATGTCAATAATTTGGAGAACAGAAACAGAACTGACTATGGCAGAGATTAGAGAGCAGGCAGAGGCAAAGTATAAAAAAGTATGGAAACCTCAGACGGTTTCTACACTTTTGGCAAGACTCAGAAATAAGCAGTATATATATATGTACCATAGAGGCAGACAGTGTTTTTATGGACCATTAATAAAGAAAGACGACTACAGCAGAAGCGTTTTTCAAACATTTATAGATTATCTTTATGATGGAAATGTACAGAAATTCAAAGAAGAGACTATGATAGGAAAATAATGGAAAAGGAGCAGCGTAAGTGCAGAAGTTAAGGAACAGTAATATTGCTAAGATGATTGCTGCTAAAATTACAAATAAAGAGATAGATTTTCTGATCTATATTTCCAGATTTCAGGACGACAATGGTAAAGTATATGGAATCCATTATAAAAGAATTATGTGAAACGATGCATATGAGTTATCAGGAATTTTATAATGTAAAGCTGTCCCTGGAAGAGAAGGATTTATAAAATGTGAAAAAATCGCACCGGATTGATCATGATATAACGATTCTTGATAATTCAGATAGTGACTGCCGGCAGAATGGATATGTTAATACGAATCATAATATTTTCTTTCTGGAGAAATTTTTCCAGTGTAAGGCAGGAACAAAACTGCTGGCGTTAGAACTCATGAAGATCACATATTCCGGAAAAGGATATTTTGAAATAGGTGTGAAGAAATTTTATGAAAAATATATGGCATTATTTCAGGTTAGTCAGCGTGTGATCAGATCTTATCTGAAGGAATTACGGGAATTTTTTCTATTGGGATAAAAATAAAAAATATTACATAGAGCCACGAAAAATCATTTACAGAAAGACTGGGGAAAAGAGTGAGGCGGAACGGTTACGGGAACATTTGCTGGAAGCGGTGCTTCGGCGTAACCGTATTCATGAGACGGATGCCAGGAAAAAGCGAGACGTAAAAATTATTTCAGCAATATGGCGCAAAGGCCATAGAAGAGGGAAAAATCTGTTTGCGCTTATGAATCGTGCTGTGGAAAGAAGCATAGATACACTGAATGCAGGGAAAAGACTCAGGAAAGAGATATTTAAGTGTTGCATTAATCCATAAATTGCTGAAAGAAGAATGGAGCGTTCCTGGTCAGAACGTGCCATTATTTCAGACAAACGGAGATTTGAAACGACAATATAATTACGATGGGCTGGAAAAGGTTTTGTTAGGAACCATGCCGGCAATAGGATAACGGACAGGCTGTCTGCAGTATGCGGATGGTCTTCTCATAGTACAAAATAAATATCAAATGAATTTTTATTTGACAGATATCTGATAACGGATCAAAAAGTATCCTGAAACCAGGTATTTTTTTTTATGCAGCAAAATAAACATTCAAATTTATGTATATTTTTGGAAAACATTCTATTTTTATGCAGCATATGAAAAAACGTTCTAAAATCAAGGAAAAATCAATTAGAAACAGTTCAATTTCAGTGCATGTGGATAAGTCATGAAACTGTCGGAAATACAACAAAAACAAGAAAAAAGAACCTGAGTATATTTATTCTGTTATATATATTCTGTTTATTTATATATAATATTTTTTCTTATAGGAAAAATTTGAATTAAAACTTTCCTGCAGGCAGATGAAAAGTACATCTGGATGAAATATGATAAAGCAAAGGAGGATCAACATGGAAAGAATAAATGTAAATAAGGAAGAAAAGAAACAAATGGAGCTGTCAGTCCAGGAATTAGAGACTATATAAAAAAAGAAAAATGGTGATTTCTGGCTTCAGATTGATTTTGGAAAGGAGGGAGTGCAGGATGGAAGCAGAAAAAGACATATAATCTGGATATGGTATCGGTAAGGCTTGTGCATGATCCGCCATTACTATCAGATCATAAAATAAAGACAGCAGAAGATGCGGTGCAGGTAATTGGAGAACTTCTTGGGGAGATGGATCGGGAAGTGATCTGTATTATTAATCTGAAGAGCGATGGAACTCCGATCAATGGACATATAGCCAGTGTTGGTGCAATCAGTCAGGCTGTCACAACACCAAGGGAGATGCTGAAAGCAGCAATTCTTTCCAATGCAGCAAGTATGATCATGTTACATTGTCACCCGTCAGGCAGTGTTATACCTTCTATGGATGATGTTCAAATGACGGCCAGAATGATAGAGATTGGGAATCTGGTCGGGATACCGGTAGTAGATCATATCATTGTTGGAGGAGATACAAAAGAGTATTTTAGCTTGCGTAGCAAAGGGATGCTGTCGTTTCCGGACAAAAGTTATCCAACGGATTATCGTTTGCTTGAATTTGAAGGTTCGGACGAAAAAAGTGAATATGGTAAGTGAGAGAGAAAATACTGCAGTCAGAAGACGCAAAGGATTCCGGTAATTAATATCATCTTTTTTTCAGGGATAATTTGTTATAATACATATATGAAGGAGAACATTTGATGGAAAATAATACTATATTTGATGACGTATTTCGGACCATGTTGGAAAAAATGCCAAGACTTGTTATTCCGGTTATTAATGAGGTTTTTCATACTTCATATTCTGAAGATGAGAAAATTAACCAGTATCGCAATGAACATCACACAAAATCTGGAGAGATTATTACGGATTCATATCTTGGCATCGGTGATAAATTATATCATCTGGAGTGTGAGAGCAGTTCAGGGGTAACATGGGGATACGGATGATTGAATATGATTTTGCGGCGGCATTAGAAGGTGCTGCCTTAGCAGAAGATATGTTTGAGATAAATTTTCCACATTCCTGTGTCTTGTATCTGAGACATAACCAGAATACGCCGGATTATTTAAAAGTCAAAATAAATATGCCAGATGGACAGCATGTGATATATTCTATCCCAACTGTGAAACTGCAAGGAATATACGAAAGATGATATTTTAAAAAGAGGCTTCTCTTTTTCTGCCGTTTTATATCATGCGTTATGAGAAAGAAGTTGCTGCAATCGGAGCAGATCCGGAAAAAGACAGACAGTCTGGTGCAGGAATTTGAGTCAATTGCCAGAGAGTTAAAAGAGAACTTTCTTCGGATGAGGAGATGGACTTATATACACGCCTGGAAGAACTTATGGAACGGGTTGCAGATTATATTTTAGATTCAGGAGGAAAATCTTAAGGAAAGGATTGGTGATATTATGGGTGGAAAGGTTTTAGAACTTGAAACAGATAAAATTTTAGAACTTGGTCGAAAGCAGGGAATCGAGCAGGGAATCGAGCAGGGAATTGAGCAGGGAATTGAGCAGGGAATCGAACAGGGACTTGAACGGGGACTTGAGCAGGGGATCGAACAGGAAAAGTATAAGACAATAAAAAATATTTTGATGAATAGTGATTTTAGTACAAGAGAGATTGCCATGTTTACCGGATATCCGGAGGAAGATATTTTATCAGTGCACAAACAGATGCAGGAGAATATGGAAGAAGATTGCCCAATACGAAAAACTTCACCGCAAAGAAGATAATGTAATATGAAAAAAGAAGGTGTCAGGAATAAGGCATCTTCTTTTGTGTTTAAATATATTTCCGGTCATGCTGTCGGAAGTTTGATAAAATCTTTTGATATGGAACGGGTTGCAGATTATATGATAGATTCGGAGGAAAATCTTAAGGAAAGGATTGGTGATATTATGGGTGGAAAAGGTTTTAGAACTTGAAACAGATAAAATTTTAGAACTTGGTCGAAAGCAGGGAATCGAGCAGGGAATCGAGCAGGGAATTGAGCAGGGAATCGAGCAGGGGATCGAACAGGAAAAGTATAAGACAATAAAAAATATTTTGATGAATAGTGATTTTAGTACAAGAGAGATTGCCATGTTTACCGGATATCCGGAGGAAGATATTTTATCAGTGCACAAACAGATGCAGGAGAATATGGAAGAAGATTGCCCAATACGAAAAACTTCACCGCAAAGAAGATAATGAAATATGAAAAAGAAGGTGTCAGAGAATAAGGCATCTTCTTTTTTATGCCAAAGAAAACTACATTTGAAAGCAATTCGGGGTTAGAAGTCTTTAAGGTCACAGATTGGACAAGGCAGAAACTTCCGGTCATGTTGTCCGGAAGTCGGGAAAAAAACATTATTTGCTTTTATTTGTGCTGGTGTTTATGAAACCATTGATTTTTAATCAATGGCAAGATACGCATTTGTACCACAGTACAAATGCTGCGTGCACAATGCGCACGTCTTGTTAGGGGACACCCCTAATACCCTTTTGAGAGATCTTGATTCGAAAAATATCAAACTTTTCCTAAAAGAAAAGAAAAAGGCAAAATCGTTTCTTTTAGTACGTCGAAATGAGAAAAAAAATTGTTCATAATAGAAGAACAATGGGAGGTGGGAAAATGCCGGATGGAAAATAAAACAGTGAGCTGCGAAGGCAGAAAGATCCATAAGAATTTTCGTATACGGGAAGATCAGGTGTTACATATGGAGGGGCAGTGCAAAATATATGGAATTAATTCATCAGAATATATAAGACGCCTGATTGATACTGATATGGGAAAAGCTACGCCTGACCAGACAAAGGAAGCATTTCTTGTTCATAAGCAAATGGTTTATGAAATTAATCGGATTGGCAACAACATCAATCAGATTGTAAAAAAATGTAAATATGCATTATTACACGGACTATGAAAGAAGAAATTATTCGCTTTGATGAACAAAATAATTGAATTGTACGAGAGGAGAGAAAAAAGATGGAGCCACAGATGGAAGCAATGCTTGAAAGATTAAAATCTGTTGAGAACATGGAACAGATGATAAATTTGGAAGATGAGATAGCGAAAGCATTGGGACATGGATTTTTAAAGGGGATTTAAATATGAGTATCTGATGCACATGAAAGAGTGTGGAACAGATCGAAACAGAGAGACGAGAGGTTTAGAAATCGGAACGGCAGAAAAAGAAAACGACCGTCCAGATTTAGGTAGAATGGCAGTCCTTCATTTCATTGATCCACCGATACATCCTGGAAGTGGCAGCAGAGGAACTTATTCACATTTAAAATCTGCAATCAATTATATTTTAAAACCGGAGAAGACATTAGGCGGGTTGTATACCGGAAGTTGTAACTGTAGATGTGAAACTGCGTTGAAGGAGATGATCGATACAAAAAACAATATGGAAAGGAACCAGTTCAGGGACAAGGGGATATGAAAATAATCGGCTGGCATATCATCTGATTATTTCCTGGAGTCCGAAAGAACATGTATCGCCGGAGTTGGCAATGGAGATTGCAGGCAGGTTTTGTGAGAAAGAATTATCTGATTACGAAGTCGTTTATAGTGCACATACAGATACTGAACATATGCATGCACATATTATATTCAATAGCGTGAATTTTCGAACTGGTTGCAAGTATCGTTATAACAAGAATGACTGGGAACGTAAATTGCAGCCGCTTGTTGATCAGTTGTGTAAAGAACAGGGACTGCATGAGTTAAAGGATGATACAGGAAAAACTTTTTCAGAATATGCAATGGAACGCAAAAAGGACAAGACGTAATAAAAACTTTCGGACAAAGTGACCGGAAGTAATAACTTTTCAAAAGATAAGAAGACTCATGGAAATCGCAAATATAGAAAAGAGGCATCAGAAGAATATTCTATGTCTGACTATCTGAGAGATGAGATAGACAGGCTGATTATGTCAAGCAGTAACTTTGAAGAATTTGAACAACTTATGAGAGATGACGGATATGAAATTAAGTATGGAAACAGCGAACGGTACGGAATGTATATGGCAGTACGCAATTCAGAAATGCAACGTTTTCGAAGAACTCAGACGTTGGGAGGAGACTACACGCTTTCAATGATAAAGAAGCGGATTGAATTGTTCCATAGTGAACTTCCGCAATATGGAGAAGAAATACCAACAGAAAGATGGATATTAGTTTCAAAAAAATTATATTACTGCTCTGTTTCCTACGATACAAAAAATCCATATCTGAGAAGGCAATATGCGAGATTATATCGTCTTGGAATTTTTCCGAATTATGGAGAAAAGACCATTATATAGTGAAACCAAAGAAAGAATAAAGCAGCTGCGCAAGACGGAATATCAGATTGATCTAATTATGAAGAATGACTGCACTACGGTAGAAGATCTGGAGGATGCTATCAATGAAAGTCTGGATAGTATAAAAATTTGAAAGATCAAGAGAAAGAACATAGGACAGAAGTACGATCCTATCAAAAAGAGTGGTCTAAGTATGAAAACTGGAAGAATTGGAAGGGGCGTTCCTGCTATTTCAGGAAGGAAATGAGTCTTTTAAAAAAAGAAGCACTAGAGTATCAGAAGTTAAAGGATGTGGTAAAACAGTTTCCACATACAAAGGATGAACTTAGAAAATTTCTGGATCATGAAACTGCTTATGAAAAAAATTTGAAAGGAAATTTGTATGAAAAAGGAAGCAGTTGGAGGCTATGCAGGAATTAAAAGAAGATTATCAGAGAGTTATGAAAGAATATGCACCAGCAGATGATGAAATGTTGAATCAGATGAGGGAGCATGGAGCGGAAACAGTACCAGAGAATATAAAAAGGAAGAAAAAGAAGGGACGTTAGTTTATGTATGAAATGAAAGACACACATATTTTACAACTGGATGAGCTGAATGGTATGGAATGCAGGGATGAGGGAAAAAGGTCAGTTGAGCAGACATATGATACGGAAACAGGAGAACCCACACAAACATCTGAGGCACAGGAGATGCTGCTGAATCTTATTTTAAGTCTTGGAGGAATCAGAAAAGAAGTATGGGAGTATTTGCTTACACCAAGATTTCATGATACTCAGGCAGTGGCATCAGTTGGAAGATTATTATGTTATGCAGCTCCGCTTGAATGGATGGAACTTTCGGTGGAAGCTTTGAGTCGGATGGCAGGAACAATGTATGTTAATGAGATTACAGAAGCGTATCAGGCAGATATGCCATTTAATGAAGTAAAAACGTATATTTGAGTCATCTGATACAGTTTTTGAAATGTGTCAGCGCCGTAGGGAGTATGGAATAGGACAGGATAAACATCAGAAGAAACATCGGACAATGTGACCGGAAGTGAAGAATCAAAAGATGAGAACAGTTTAGAAAAAACAGTAGTAAATGCCGTGATGGAAGTCTGCAGTTACATCAGAAAAAAACAAAAAAACTTTCGGACAACATGACCGGAAGTGAAGAAGCGGAACATCCGGACAACATGACCGGAAGTAAGGGAGCGGAACATCCGGACAATATGACCGGAAGTGAAAAGCGGAACATCCGGACAACATGACCGGAAGTGAAGAAGCGGAACTTTCGGACAACATGACCGGAAGTGAAGAAGCGGAACATCCGGACAACATGACCGGAAGTGAGGGAGCGGAACATTCGGACAACATGACCGGAAATGAGGAAGAAGAACTTTCAGATGACATGACCGGATATGAGAATGAGGATGGTTATGATTTGCTGGATCATCGAGTTCTTATGATGGATTTAAAAAAGGAACAGGAAAAATCAGAAAAACGGGTTTCTTTTTTTCAGATTCTATTAAGACGTCATATGAAAAAAGAGTTTTCTAAACTGGAAAAGGATGATCAGGTAGGAAAAATTTTTGAAATTATGGTTAACAAAAATATGACAAAAATCAGATACTTTCTATCAGACGTCTCATGAATGGAGGAATGACGAACGAATTTATTTTTTCACTTCTTGAAAAAGATTTACCAGAAACAGAATTAACGGATTTATGTGAAACGCTTCTAAATGAAGAAAACGATTTATCCGGCTTATCAGAAAATATGAAAGCAGATGAAACAGGAGGAGATGAGGAATAAATGATGAATGGCGGAAGCGATGCAGTGCAGGTTATGTATATGGAAGTAGAGGAATAAAACTTGCATACCAGGTGTCGAAAGATGCTGCCAGACTTGCAAAAGCAATTAATGACGTTTCTGATCAGAGCAATGATGGATGCGCCATACAGAAAAGTGAGTGGAAAGACGAATATAAAAAATTTAAAATCCAGGTCAAATGGACAAGCTATGGTTGCCGTTACTGTTAATAAAAAGATTTACCGAAAATTACAGAAAGACGCGAAAAAGTATGGAATTTTATATCATGCATTTGAGCCTTTGAAATCAGGAAAAAAGATTCGGTAGAGTTGATCATTGCAGAAAAAGACTTGTCTATGCTGCAGGAATTATTATCCAGGTATAAGAACGAACAGATAAAAGAAGATGTGAAGTGTGGTTTGTCAAAAGAGCAGTCTGAACGGAATTATGAGGAAAATAATCGTACAGAGACAATGGAAGAGTTCACAAATAATGTGGGAGCTGCAACATCAGAAGAAACATTTGATAAAGATATGAAAAAGAACGGTTTGGCGAAGATTATCAGGGAAGGTGATTGATTATGTAAAAGCGTCAAAAAATTGACCCAAAAGCACATACCGCAGGAGTGGATCAAAAAAAAGTGGGGACTCTTGCGGAAGTGATTCAGTTTCGGGATCGTGCGGAGCGGCTAAAAAATGAGGCACAGGTAAAAATACCATTTGTATATGATCCTGGAAATAAAAAAAGCCAGATTATTGACGAAACAGAAACGCATATAAAATTGCAGGTAAAGGACTTGGATCATCAAAAAAACAATGGGGAGGGGTATGGGTTCCAAAGGAGTCTGTCATGCCGCCGTTGGAACAGAAAAATCCTCATGTGTCATATACGGCAAACCTGAAAATGATGATGAGATTATCGTAGAGGATTTATCTGGAAATGGAAGTCCTCACAAAATCAAAGCGGAAAATCTGGAATATGTGTCCGATATGAGTCAGAAATCACTGGTGGCGGAAGAACAAAGTTATAAGGCAATATCACCGGAAAAGGAACCGGAAAGGCTTGACATCACCATTGGGAAAACATATATGGAAGATGAAAAAAGCGGATATGGCAGAACGCAAGTCAATTCCAATGATATGGGGGAAAATGATAGAGCAATTAAAACCAGAGTACCGGGGACATATGGAGAAGAGATGAAGTTTCTGTGGCTGAAGAAGGAAAACATCCGGGACGCTTATAATGGAAAATCAATTTTAACGGCACTGGATAAAGAAAAAAGATTACAAAATATATGATGTAAATAATAATATTCTGGGTTCAATGAAGGGTGAAGAACTTTATCTCAGATATTTTGATTCGGTAAAAAGACCAGATGAATAAAAAGAAAATACAGCGAACCGGGAAGGAGAAAAAAATATAATGCGGCCAAAGAAAAAACCATATTCGACAATGATGATAATATTAGGAGCTGCTTTGGTCTGCGTTGCCGGATATTATTTTGCGGGAGGAATGCAGCAGGGAATTACTATATTTGAATGGGAAGAAAATATGAAGGCTGTTCTTGAAGATCCTTTTGCCGGATATTTTAATCAGTATACATGGAAAACAATATCGATACTTGGACTGATTTATCTATGGCTTGTTTTAATGTACATTACCAGCAGAAAAAATTATCTTCCTGGAAAAAGAAATGGGATCTGCACAGTATGCAGATGTAAAAAAGGTCAATAAAAGACTGGCGGATTTATCAAAAGATCCGGATGATGAAAAAATATAGTTGTTCTGAAGAAAAGATGGAAAGAAGGAAGGCGGATGTAATGGCAGGAATGAGTCGGGCACAAATTGTAAATACCAGGAATCGTATTTTGTCTCAGAATATTCAAATGACATTAGATACCAGGCATACAGATTTAAACAATAATATTCTGGTTATCGGAGGAAGTGGTTCTGGAAAAACATATCGTTTTGTAAAGCCGCAGTTAATGCAGATGTCCAGTTCTTTTATTATTACAGATCCCAAGGGTGAACTGTACAGAGATACTTCAGGTTTTTTAAAGCGAAATGGTTACGATGTTAAGGTGTTAAATCTTCTGAATGAAGAAGAAATGTTAAAGTCATCGCATTTTAATCCATTTCGTTATATTCAAAATGAAGTAGATATTTTAAAACTGATCACAAACCTGATTGCCAACACAACACCAAAAGGTTCTACTTCAAATGATCCGTTTTGGGGAAAAAGCCGAGGGCATGTTATTGCAGGCGTTGTTTTATTATGTATGGTTAGAAGGCGTTCCGGAAAATATTTGGGAATGTAAGAAGGAAAATGGAGAGGATGATGTCAAAGAAATCCTTCGTAGAATCCATGATCCGAAATTACAAAAATACATAATGTACGAGCCGTAATGGAGTTATTAAAGTTTGCGGAGGTAAGAGAAGATCCAAGAACAGGGGCAAAGCTGGATTCAACACTGGATCTAATCATGAAGGATTTGGAAAAGAAAGTCCAAATCATAAAGCAATACTCAATTATAACAAATCCATGAGAGGCGCTGCAGATACGGTTCGTTCCATTATTATTTCTGCAAATGCAAGATTAGCTCCAGTGGAGACGGAGGCAGTGCTTTCTATTTTAGATGATGATGAGATAGATATTCCGTTGATTGGAACAAGAAAAACTGCAATTTACTGCGTTATTCCAGATAATGATACCACCTATAATTTCCTGGTTGGTATTCTCTATAAAATGATGTTTCAACGTTTATATTATGAAGCGGACTTTGTACATGGAGGACCATTGCCGGTACATGTAACTTTTTTGCTGGATGAGTTTGACAATGTTGCGCTTCCGGAAGATTTTCTTTCGCTGTTATCAACTATGCGAAGCCGTAATATTAGTTCAGTCATCATTATTCAGGATTTGAGTCAGATCAAGACCAGATACAAAGATGGAGAACACGAAAAAATTATGGCTAACTGTGACACAATGATCTATCTTATGGAATGGACCTGGTACACAGAAAGAATTAAGTGAATTGATGGGAAAAGCGACGATTGATAAGCGTACAAATGGAGAAACACTTGGCAAACAGGGAAACTCAACCAGAAATTATGATGTACTTGGGAGAGAGCTGATGTTCCCGGATGAATTAAGAAAGATAGAAGGGAACAAATGCATTTTATTTATCCGTGGTTTTGATCCGGTTTTAGATAATAAGATTGAATCCAAAAAACATCCATTATGGAATCTTATGTGTGATGCTCAAAAAAAGGTGAATTGTTTGATGCAAGAATTGAGAGGCTGAGAAAAATGAAATCAAATAAGCAGAAAAACAGTATTGGATTTGTGGATGAAGCAGAACTGGCACATTTAGAACTTTGGAAAAAAAAGAAAAGAAACATTATGAAGATGAAAGGCGAGTGGCAGAGCTTTTAGGAACAGAATTACCAGAAACACCACAGCAGTATATTTTCAGATTAGATTACGAGGAGCTTGATCAGCTTGCAGAACAATTAAAAAGCTCCTGCCGGAAAAATCGTTTTGGACCAGAAGCTGATTCAAAAAGCGAAAGAAGATGTAATGCAGCAGGTTGAGTTTGAGGCAGAAAAACAGGCATACATAAAACAGAATCAAATTGATGTGCGTGAATTTCAGACACCGGAAGAAGCATTGGCATTTTCTGCATTAAAGAGGAAAAACTTCTCTAATCCACAGATAAAAATTCTCCTGCAGTTAGTTCGTGAGGATACCGTGGGAATGGATCTGGATGCGATACTGGAAACTTTTGATTCAAAAATGGATATGGAAACTATTGAGATGATGACAGAAATGTTGTTATAAAAACAAAAAAGAAAAGAGGAAAAGAATATGAAAAAAAACAAAAATTTGAAAAAAGTAATGAAGATGATTGGTACAGGTGTTTATGTAAATGTTTGGATGATGTGCAGTAATACCATAGCAGTCATGGCTGATCCTGTTTCTACTGGGGTTACAGAAGTTGATACTATTTTAACAACGCTTAAAACATTATTTTTAGGACTTGTGGCAGGAATCGGATTAATTATTCTGATCAAGGGAATTGCGGATACTGCACAGGCATATCAGCAGCAGGATTCACATGGAATGTATGATGGTGCAAAAGGAATTGCGGCAGGGGCAATTATGACATTTGCGGGATCAATTTTAACTTTAATGGGAATTTCATAATATCACGAGGTTTAGGAGTAAGGACATGATTGATAATTTTATAAAATATGCCAGTGAAGGTGTGAGATCATTTTTGATATTTATTATGTCTGTTTATAATAGCCTGGTTGGAATCGCTGCAGGAATGTTAGGGCAGAATCCTGCAGCGTGGAATAGTGACGGATGGTCTTTTGTAAAAAATGTTAATAACATTTTTCTTGGAATCGGTGGTGTTTTGGTAGCCATTTTTTTCTTGATGGGATTTTGTGCTGACAGCGTTGATATCAAACAGGATTTTAGGATTGAAAATATCCTTCGCATGTTTATTAAACTTTCGATTGCAGAGTTTTTGTGGTAAATGCATTGACACTGGTTCAATCTCTGTTTGGACTGGCAACAGGTATTATAACGAAAATAAAGGGTAAAGGACTGACATTTGAGTATAGTGTGCCAAAGGAAGTAACTGACATTTTGAGTGATCCATTGAATCACAATGTTACTGGTGGAACAGGTGCGGTAATGCTGGTAGTTTTACTTATTTTAGAAATCGTTTTTTACTTATAACGGTTGGATGTGGTGCAATGATTCTATTAGAGGCATATCAGCGTTTTTTAAAATTCTGATGTTAGTTCCATATGGAACATTGGCAAGCAGCACGATTGCAGGAAATCATATGCTTGCGCATTCAGCGGAGTCCTTTTGGAAATATGCGTTATGTACGATCATGGATGCTGTGACCATGTATATGGCATTAGCACTAAGTGCAGTAGTAATATCCAGCGGCAGTCTTGGATTAACAAAAATCAGACAGGAGCTATGTATGTTTTTGCGTGGATGTTAGAAAGTTCTTTTGTGTGTATGTTAACACTGGGAATGGTCAAAGGGGCAGAAACGGTTACACAGAAAGCACTGGGAGTGTAGATTTGGAGGAAACAATGTTATCAGTAAATATGAATCAGGATGTAGAAAAGTATCAGGAGTCTGTAGCTGCGGGATTAAATGCACAGCAGACCATTGCTGCTATATTGGCGTTGGCAGTCAGTACATGTGTGATCTGTATTTTGTATTTCGGTTTTGATTTACCGCTTGTGATTGACGTTTATATTGCAATTCCAGTGTATTCCAATCATACTGCCTGCACTTTGGCAGGCAGTATGGATTATCGGTCACAGACCGGATTAAACAGAGTAATAAGAGAAAAAGGGTTATATTGTTTTATTCTTGGAAAGAGGAGACTATAAAAAAAAAATGAGAAAACACCTGAAAAGAAAAGAAGAGAGACAGATGACAAAAAACAGGACAAAAAAAGGCGAAAAGAACAATAAAACGGTCAGATCGATTTTTAAGAGTAAAAAATAAAAGCGAAGTGGTATACAGGGTACCTGTTTTTTTGAAAAAAAGTGTAGGTATGCTTTTTTTGTCAGAAAGTGGAACATTAGAAACAGATGGCAGATTATCCAGAGCATATGTCGTAGATAATAACAGAATTGGAGTGATAGAAGAAAAATTAAAATGCCTGCAGATAGATTATGCGTTTGTATTTCGTAAATCAAATCCAGTAAGTATGCTGCTTTCTGAAAAAATGGATTGTGGATACGATGAAATTACAAAAAATTCTCTGATATAGAAAGTGAGCTGCAAATAAAAAAGCATGTCTGCAGATGAAAGAATGGCATACTACTGTAACTTTTTGAAAAATTTTCTTGGAATTCAGACGGAAGTTAACAGTTACATATTGGATTCGGATTGTTGGAAACAGGTAGCAAATATGGAAGGACTGAAAATATCAGATAACAGGATACTTATACCAGAGAGCTGTTATTGTGTGCTGGCAGTCGAAAAATTAAAAAATACTTCATGGAAGGATCTGGACAATCTTGTGAATGATCCAGTGGTTAAAAGTATGTACATAGCTGTCTCTGGTGTGAGTGACCGGCAAATAAAAAGAATCCCTTTGCAGTGAGTATATGGGAATAGAGGGAATGGCATCGCGGATGAAAAGAAATGCACCGGAGTTATATGAAATCTTACAGAAAGACGCAGATGCAGATACAGTATCGGGTAAGTATCGCAGGGTTAGTATTTATTTCCTGATGCAAACGGAAGTGGAGCAGGTAAATGAAAAAATTCTGAATTTTATAAAAATGCATATAAAACGGGCATCAAAAATGGAACGGATGGCATTATCAGAACAAAAGAACATACCGGAGTTAAAAGAACACTGGCGATGTTTGGGATGACAGGAAATAGCCAGGAAAGATATCGCATGCTTGTAACAGAAGAACAGGTACAGGGACTATTGAATATCGTAACAGAAGAAAAAAAACAGGAGAAGTACGATATCGAGAAAATGAAAGCACTATTTTATGACGGGGGGAATGTATGAAGAAAAGTATTATGCCGGTAAAAAGTCTGGTATTTCAAAACGAAAAATTTTATGTCATTAAAGGAACCAGATAAAGTTAATGTGCCGCAACCGCAATGTACACAGGACATGATTGAAATAAAAGAATCGCCCCCAATGGAATATTTCAGGTAACAGAAGAAAAATGGTCAAAGAGTTATCTGCTGATAGATGTGAATTATACAACAAAAGACGTATGATGAACAGCTTGCTTTTTATGACTGGTGTAAGACATTAAATTCATTTGATGTCTCTGTAAAGATAACGGTATTTAATGAAAACAGGAATATGCAGGAAGTTCGGGAACGGATTTTGTATCGTCACAAAGAAGATGGGTACGACTGGCTTCGGGAAGCATATAACGATATTATTATTGAGAGCAGGATCGTTGAGGGAAGACAGGGAATCTGTCAGGAAAAGTTTATCACAATCACAGTTGTGCGAAAGGATTATGAGGCTGCAAGGGCATATTTATCTTCCCTGGAAAGTAGTTTTATCAATAATTTTGCTGCGCTGTCATCGGCTATGATTCCATTGGATGCAAATGAGCGCATTCGTATATTAGACAGTTTTATCATTTGGGGAATGAATCAGAATATGACTATAAGATGGAAGAAGCATTGTTACAGGGACATGGATTTAAAAGATGAGCTTGCCTGCTCTGTTATGGATTTTGACAGCTATATTGATCGTTTTTATATGGATGATAAAGTTGGCTCTATACTATATCTGGATCGGAATCGTATCCGACATCATTATCCGACACATTTTTAAAGAACTTACAGAATTGCCAATTCATTCTATATATTCCATTGATTATGAGCCTATTCCACAGGATGTTGCGTTAAAAACATTAGAGGATAAGCTGATGGGCGTTGAAAATACGATCGCAAAACAACAGGATAAAAGAAATAAGCGAGGAGCATTTTCAAGCGATATGTCCTATAAGGTAAGAAGAAAAAAAAGAACTGGAACATATGCTTGATGAACTTAGGGACAATGATCAGAAGATGTTTTGGGTTGGAGGTAACTATGGGGGTGATAGAAGAGAATGAGGATAAAATTAGAAACGCAGCTCACCGCCATCAATCAGGTGGTAGAAAAAAGGCATCCATGAGTCATTCCATATTATATGCGTCAGCGCCAGGCATTAGATACAGTTCTTCCAATTGGTGGAAGATATGTAGATATGATGAAGCATTGTTTACTTCATCAGCTGCAGCGTTTGTTCCGTTCAATGTTGTTGAGATGCAGATGATGGATCAGCCATTTTACTATGGCATTAATCAGGTGTCAAAAGAACCTATCTGGGCAAATAGAAAAAAGTTAATGAATGGAAATGGTTTTTTTTCGCTGTACCTGGTGGTGGAAAAGTTTTACCGGGCGAAAATGGAGGCGGGTAGTGTTTTCTGAATACGGAAGATGATATCATTTTGTTGATCCTACGCTGGAATATTTTGATGTTGCGGAGGCATATGGTGGTGCAGTGATCAATCTGGCAACATATACGGACAAATATTTAAACCCGTTGGAGGTAGATCTTGATAATCTGGATATAGATGATACAAATGGACAAGTTCGTGATAAATGCAGTTTTATGTTGGGGATTTGTGAACAGGCAATGGATGGAGAAATACTGCCAGAATACAAATCTATTATCGATCGTTCTGTTCGAAAAATGTATAAAAGGATTGCTGCACTTCCAAGATAAAAACGTTCACAGCCGATTATGTCGGATTTCCTTGAAGTATTAAAAGAACAGGAAGAGACAGAAGCACGAAAAAATAAAGCTTGTACTTGAGATATTTGTGGAAGGATCTTTAAATATTTTTAACCATCAGACCAATATTGATATTGAAAACCGGGTTTTAGTGTATGGTTTAAAGGGATTTGGCAGGTGACCTTTCTGGTATGGCAATGCTGATCATGCTTGAAAATATCAAACAGCGAATCATAAAAATGCAGAAAAAAGGGCGTGCAACGTGGCTGTATGTGGATGAATTTCATGTATTGCTTGGAAAGCCATTTTCCAGAGATTATTTAATTGCTTTATGGAAGCAGGTAAGAAAATTAGGAGGACTTTTGTACCGGAATCACGCAGAATGTTATAGAGGTATTAAAAGATCCGATGACTTCCACGCTTGTTTCAAATAGTGAATATACAGTTCTGCTTAAACAGGCTGCACCGGATGCGGCAGTTGTGGGGAAAGCATTGGAAAATATTAGTGAAGCCCAAATAAAATATACTGCAAATCCGAAACCTGGAATGGGTTTGATCAGATTTGGAAACGTGATTATTCCATTTGATAATGTAGTGGACAAGCAGAATCCTGTTTATGATATATACAATACGAATATGCATGAGAAAGCAGCGAAAAAAGCAGGCGATGGTGGGATTTGAATGAAATTAGTGCAAATGCAGGATAGACAAAAGTTACATGTCGTTAAAACGGGTTTCAAAGTAACTGGTGTAAGTGCAATACGGTATAAAGGAAAAGACATTCTGGTAAAGGGAAAGATATTTCGAAGTTCAGATGATATGAGAACGGATATGAATGAAGAGAATGATCATGGTGTCCTATCATCTGTAATTAAAAATATTTCTGACAGTTGGGTAAATTCTAATATAAAAAATAACCAGAAAGACAAAAATACATGGATAAAAGAGTTTTCTTCCCAAAGTTATGTCAAATCAGGATTTAATATCGCTGAAAGAAAACTAGAAGAAACAAAAACAGAAGACAAAAAGATGTGAGGGTGCAGATACAGCCTGATAAAAGAGAAAAAGAATTGGAGGTTTGGAAAGAAGAACAGCGCCAAAACATTAAAACGGTATTTTCGCAGAAGCATTTACATAAATCAGAAATATCGGTTGAACCTGTACAACAAAAAAAGCAACAGAAAATACATTCGGAAGATTTGGGCACGTCAATTACCCTGTTAGCTACAGAACAAAGCAACAGAACGAAAAAGTAAAAATAACATTAAAAAATATGGCAAAATTTTGTAATGTTAATTTGCCGGGGAGCGACATGTAAAGAAAAAAAAGTTACACATAAAAAAGAAGATATTGTGAGAATGGAGGTGTTGGAGGAAGATATCACAGAACCATGGGTCTGTTCCGGAGAAGAAAGAGAACAAATCAGAGAAAAAAAAGCAGTATAGGGGTGAATACATAAATGCAGTTGTAACGGAAAGTATACGGAGCCAAATAGCAGATAAAAGGAAGGATATATAGATGGCGTAAAAAAAGACTATTAAAAGAATATGTAATTCAGGAAATGATACATGATCAGAAAGAAAATGATCCAAATGCTCATTTTAAATTAATAGGGCAAATGATTACGCATGATGCTGCAAAAGCAATTGCAAAAATGATGAAGCTGGTTTTAACGCTGATTTGTAAATGGTTATTCGTGATGTTACCTGTCATCCTGATTGCCTCTGTGGTAGCAATGGTATTCGTAGGACTTTATATGAAGGCAGAAAGTCCTACAACATATTTTGATGGATATTATGATTCTATACAAGAGGTAAGAGAAAATCCTAAGTACATAAAAAATGTAATACAGGAAATGGAGCGGAATTTTGCAGGTAATATAGACTATTTTTTAGGCGTAAATGAATTGAATGAGGCGGTTTATGCGTATGGAATATATTCTGAAGCAGACGACATAGCTGCAGCTTATCTTGCTCAGATCACAACGGATCCCAATTATTCGAAACTTATAAGTATGGAAGTTGAAGGATATCCGGCATATTTGTTTATAGATACAGATCGAGAAGAAAACTTTTAAAAAAAGTATTTAAACAGTTTAATTATACAAAAAAAAGAAACTGTTAAGAAGAAAGTTACAAATGAAAAAAGGAAAAGAAGAGGAAAAAAATGCCGAAAAGATGACGGTATATTGCCTGACCATAGAAAAGTGGAAGGATGAGTATGAAAAAAAGAACTTCCTGAAACTGCTCAGACGATATTGGCCGATCTGATGAAAGAACAGACATATATGAAACCGGAGGAGAACGATAATTTTGTTGCCGGAGGCGGTACCGATTGAAGATCTGATTATACCGGAAGGTGTAGATGAAAATCTAATTTATTTGGCAGGGTTTATCAAAGCAGAAGCAGGAAATCAGTCTGATATTGGAAAAACAGCAGTGGCATATGTAATTTTGAATCGAGCCGGGGTGCATCAGGAAATATAAAGGGGGTATTGACAGCACCATATCAGTTTTCCTGTTATATTCCATATCATACGGTAGAAAAATATCTTTATGCATATGCAAATATGTCTCAGGGGCAACGGGAGACAGATTCATGTTACAGAGCGGCAGCAGGTGCATATTATGGAACCGCAGAAAATCCATAGGAAGTATGAAGTATTATTGTAATCCAAAGTATTGCAGTGTCGGAGAAGTACGGCAATGGGAAAAATCAGGTCAAGAAACTCTGATGAACAGATAAAGATCATTGGTGATCATGTGTTTTGTCAGAATTGCTGGTAAAGGAGAAAGATGAATAGAAAGCGAATAAGTTACCGGGAATTTATAGAACAGATAAAAGTAAAAGGAAATCTGTATATGCCAGTGATCGAGGGAAAAACAAAATGTATCCGCTGATTGTAACGGAAAATCATGGAGAAAAAATGAACATCCGATGGCAGAATGCATCTTTCAAAAAATGCCGGAGCTGGATATGTGGGTAGTTTATGAACGATGTGGCCAGGCTTTTGATGAAGTGACTTTAAAAAATATGTTGGCAGAATATACAGAGGAATATACAAGACAGGCAGAACTTGATAAAAAAGAACAGGAACTTTTGATGTGCGTAATGTCAAAGGTTCCAAAAGAACAGATATGCTGTGTTTTGATTCCGGAAAAGATAGGGAAAGATGTTTTGAAAACATATGCAGGAAGAAAGATGGAGTCAGTTTATCTGGTATATGCAGTTATTTTGGAAGAAGAACCCAAACGGATAAAATTATCTGCTATTACCAATGAAATGCTTGAATATTGGAATATAAAAGAAGAAGAGCTGCATCGAATAAGTCTTTCAAACATGCCAAAACATTTACTTTATGAAATAAGTGAGCTGTATTCACAGACTGGAGTGGATGTTTATCTGGTAAAAGGTGAAAAAAATTATTTTGGATTAACGACGTTATTGTATGAGGACGGACCATTAAAGGATTTTGGGAAATCAGTTGAACCAGGATTTATATATTTTACCTTTATCTGTGCATGAAGCAGTTATTTTCCATATAAAGAATGGAAGGAGAATGAAATTTGTGAAATAGCAGAGCAGATGTCTGCATTCGGCGGATTTGTATGGCGTTACAGCCTGAAATTAAATAAAATAGCTTTTTCAGAGAAAACGTGGAAAGAATATACAGCAGCATTAAAATATGGAATTATGGATGCAGATAGGAGATAAGAAGAATGGAACTTACAGATGATGTAATGAATCAGGTATTAAGAGATGTGAGCAAAAAATATTAGCAAAGAAAGAAAAAAAAGGGGACTATCCATGGCAAAGTTGGCAGAAATGTCAAATTTGTCGGTAAGTCATATTTCTAAACTGGAACGTTCGAGATGTGATATAGGTTTAAAGGCATTGTTACGGATAGCTGCGGCAATGGAAATGGAAGCTGATGAACTTCTTCCAGGTGATTTTGAACCAAAAGAAACCGAAAGAAAACTGACTGCTGGAGAAAGATTCGAACAAATTATGCAAGGGCAGATCCACAACTGGTAGAAATGTTTTTGCGGATGGCGTTATATATGCGAAATAATTCTTTACATAACTTTTCCTAAAAGAAAAAAATTACTTAATTCTTTTCTTCTATTCCGTCGAAATAGGAAAAATAGATAATTATAATAAATGTGTACTGGTAAACAAATGCCAGATAAATGGATGGAAGGAGGTAGATTCCCATGGAAGAGTTTATGAAAGAATATGGTGGTGCAGTAAAAGAGGTGCAGTGATTATTGCAATTACAGTATTGATCTTGTTCATTTGCAATCCAACGGAAGGCGGAATTGCTTTGGAGCAGTTCAAAACAGCATTCACGAATTTCTTTACAAAGATGAATGCATTAGGCTGATAAGTAAAGTGGCCGGAGTAAAAAACAGGCGGCGGCAAATGTTCGGTTGGTCTTTGACATTTACATGCTGCCTGTACCTTTTAAAAGGAGGGGAAATTAAATTTGAGTGAAATGTTTGAACCAAGCCCGGAACAGTTTGGTGTGTTCTGGGATTTTTAATGCAGCCGGATGTTACGGATGTGGATTATAACGGTTCTGCCCTGTGGATCACGGATCTCAAAAAGGGTAAATACAGAGCAAAAGAAGCGGAAGAAAAAGTTACAGAAAACTTTTTAGACGCCTTTACACATAACATTGCAAATTGTGTGGATGCACAGTTTAACAATGCAAATAAGGTATTAGAGGCAGACACAAAAGAACTTCGTATCAGTATCATCCATGATTCTGTGGCGGCAACCGGGACAAGCGTCTGTATCCGCAGATCACCCTGTCTGGTAAGAAACACGATTGATGGAATGTTAAAAAGTGATTTCTGTGAAGAAAAGGTGCTGCACCTGCTTTGAAAGTGTGTGAAAGCGGGTATGAACTTTGTGTTTGGTGGGGAACCTGGAGCTGGAAAAACGGAAACAGCAAAGTTTTTTTTATGCAGTTTATTCGAAAGAAAGCCGTGTGATCACGATTGAGGATTCCTTAGAGATCCATTATCCGGAAATTAATGCCGGAGCGGATGCCGTAGAGCTTCGTATAAAGGATAATTTTTCCTATACGGATGCGATCAAGGCGTGTTTAAGACAGAATCCGGCTTATCTGGTTTTGTCAGAGGCAAGGTCAACGGAAGTGACATCACTGTTGGAACAGTGGAGTACTGGTGTCAATGGATTTACAACGATCCATCTGGATGATGTGAAGAAGCTGCCAGACCGTATCCAGAGCATGATGAATAATGTAAATGATGCGAGACGTATGGAAAACAGGATTTACCGTTATGTAAATCTTGGACTTCTGATCCGGAAAGAAAATACACAGGATGGAGAGATCAAAAGATATTTAGATCAGCTTTGTTTTTATGCCAGGGAAGATCATGAAAACAGAATTTATATGCTGGTAGAGGATGGGGAACTTGTTTCAGAGGAGATACCGAAAGATATTCTTTTGAAATTAGAACGTGCTGGAATACAAGAACCGTTCTTTTTTGTGAAAGTTTTTACAGATACCGGAAGGAGGGCAGATAGTGGCAGGATTGAAAAAGACACGGATAAAAGAGAAAAAAGAGAAAGCAGATCAAAAAAGAAAACCGTGTGGCGAAAAATCTGTTGCTTTTAAACCGGGAAACCTTGCAAAAGAGGTTTATACATACGGATATCATTTTTCCTGGAAAACGCATTTATTTGTCATTGGTGCATGTATTGCCGGAATGGGAGTGATCGGCTTACTGTTTCAACTGAAATGGAAACTGCTTGTCATTGTACTGATCGCCATGTTTTTGGCACTTCCGGCATTTATCCTTGACACTTATAAAAAATGTATGAACAGAAACGTTTTGCAGATGCTGCCACTTACGTGGAGCAGATGTTATATGCGTTCCAAAAAACAGGAAAAGTATTATCTGCCTTAAAAAAGAGGCAAGAGAGACATTTGAACCGGGACATATGCGGGATATTATGGATGAATCAATCGGACATCTTGAAGCGGGACATTCCTACAGTGAAAAAGTGTTTTAAGGGAATCCTTAGACATCGTGGAAAAAGAATATGAGTGCCGCAAGATAAAAAACACTGCATGAACTCCTGATCAGTGCGGAGGTATGGAGGAAACGCGGATGATTCGATATCCCTGTTATTAAATGATGTGGAATTATGGAAACGCAGAGGTTACCTGCTTCAGGGAGAAAAGAAAAAGCACATACAAACAATGTGGTATCCATTGTTGTGGCTACAGCCTTATGTGCCGGAACTTTATATGTGTTAAATGCACTTCCGGTATCCTCAATATGGAAGCCCCTTACAATGCTTACAACAGGTCTGGTACAGGTCACATCTTTTGGGCTTCTTTTTATGGATGATCTATGTATATGCAAGATCAGAAAAAACATTGACCAGGAACTGGTTGAAGGAAGAAGGTGGAAGAGACGAGGAATATGTACTGCGCAGTTATGAAAAAGCAATGAATTATGATGAGAAAAAGGAAATGAAAAAGCATGTTGTGGGCGGTTCCTTTTTTCGTGGCAGCGATATACTTTTGCAGCAAAAAGAATCCTGGATTGCAATACCGCTTTTTTCTTGTTACAGCCATAATGTCACAGCAGCACAGGTTTGGCAGAAATATTGCGAGACGTGTGGTTTCGGAAGAACTCTATGCAGCATTCCCGGAATGGCTGATGCAGATGGCATTATTAATGCAGCACAGCAATGTACAGGTTTCCATCGCCAGATCGTTAGATGGAGCACCCAAAGTCCTGGTACCGGAATTAAATGCATTATTGCAGCGATTAAAAGAGCAACCGAATGCGTTAAGTTCGTATACAGATTTCTGCAAAAACTGTGATATTCCGGAAACAACCAGTTGCATGAAAATGCTGTATACAATTTCGGAAGCCGGTACAGGAGATGCAAAGGTGCAGATCCACAACCTTTTAGGACGGTACAGGAAATGAGAAACCGTGCTGGCAGAACGTAAAAAATGAACAGGCTTCTTTTAAAGTGCGGATGTTATATTCATATCCGGTATTTGGAGCTTCGGTAAACTGCTTGGGGATCTGCTTGTCGGTATGATGTTTTTATTTGAAATGCTGTCAGAGGCGGAGGAATGTAAATGAAGAATATAATCAATGCATTTACAACGTTGTTTTTTTATCTGCTCTGTGTTTTTGGCGCAGCGGCATTGTTGACGGCATCAGCGCAGACAGCGGCTGCCAAAGAGTATAAGGCAGACGTGATAACAGAGATCGAAAACAGTGATTTTAACCAGGCTGTGATCACAAGCTGTATCTCACAGGCACAGTCAGCAGGGATACTTGCCGTAACGCCTTCTGCCAATGCGGAGGAGAGACGGTGTCCGCAGATGGTGTTATCCTATAGTTGGAAAAATGCCGGTTTTTGGCATTGAGAAAACACATCAGACAAGGGGGATTGCAAGGTAGTGGAAGAGATTGTAGAACATCTTGGTGAAATGATAATGGAAGAAGTTCCGGCACTGGCAGTGCTTGCATTTTTAGTCAGTGTGTATATGGCTGCAAACAGGATTTTAAGGATGGTGTTTTAAGTGGAAGAAATAGTAAAAGAACTTGGCGGAGGCATACAGGCAGGTGCATTGTCAGTGATAGCGCTTACGGTGATGTATAGTGTGTATACCGGATATTTTAAACAGATGGTAGAAACTTTTTTTACCAGGTTATGCGGTTAGGAGAAGAATGCTATGAAAGAGATCATAAAAGAACATGGCGGTGCGATGTTTACTGCCGCCGTAGTAATAAGTGTCCTTACGATCATATTTTCTGCCGTAACAGATTCTGATGGAAACCGTGGAATTGTAAAGATCATAGCGGCGCACATGGATACAGAAGGCATTGATTATAATGCGTATATAGACTATGGCGCGTATCAGTCGGAAATAGCGAAAGATGCACCGACGATTGAGTACCAGGGAACCGGCAGTCTTGTACTTGGAACAGTTCAGGTAGCAGATTATGGCGTATAAAAGCGCACGATTATAACGGACAGGAGCTTGCGGTAAAGCTTTTAAAATTCTGTGATTCTGATGGAAATGAACTGCCGGATCAGATGGATGCGGCAGCTGGAAAAGATCACATTTGAATCTGCAGGAACGTATTCTTTTTACGGTAAAGGCAACAGATTCCGGCAACCGGAAGACGACCGCAGTGATCCATGTTCCGGTCATGTAGAAAGGAAGATTATATGAAAATAATCATCAGGGCGATTGTCACGACCTGTATTGCCGGAGTGATCTTTTTAACGATCATGGCGGTGTCAGGGAGGATGAACAGGAGCATGGAATTAAAAGCAATCCTACCGTCTGTTGCTTAAGAAGAGACGGCAGAAAATCTGTTAACAAAAAAGTATAATGTCACAGATAAGAATCAGCTGGAAGCTGATTTTTAGAAACATTAGCTTATGCGATCGATTCAGATTCGGATATCCGGTTAAAAATAAATGCTGCAGATACAGAGAAGCAGCTTTTATCAGTAAGCGTGAAAGAAGAATTTAAACATCCAAACGGGAAAGATGGGACCATGTCATATGACAGAACCGTGATTGTAAATAAGCTGAAGGAGGAAGTACCGGAAATATGCCAGGTAAGTTAAACGCTTATAGGGATAAGATAAACTTTCAAACCGTCAAAGAGCTGACTTTATAAATCCAGTAACAATGCAGTTGCGACAGTAACAAATAAGGGTGTCATCACTGCAAAAGAAAAAAGGAACCTGTAGATCATGGTAACATCCATTTACAATGCCAAAGCAAAGGCGCACGATCAAAGTTGCAAATCAGCAAAAGAAACAGAACGCCAAGATCACACTGGAGAAAAAGAAAGCAACGATCGCAGTCGGAAAGCAGCCACGGTCAAGAAATGGAAATCCTACACAAAGAGGATCAGCAGAAAAGGGTGTTAAATTTGCATCCAGCAATAAAAAGTAGCAACAGTTTCATCAAAGGAAGGTAACTGCAAAGAAGCCGGAACGGCAACGATCCTAATAACATCCGTGGTAAATAAAAGGCAGTCGCAAAGTTTAAAAGTAACAATAAAAAGAATCGGACACGATCAACACAAACTGATACGCAAGCGGAAAGAAGAAGATCGTTCTTGATGAAACAAACATAACACTTACCGGAATCCAGCGATAAAATGCCAAGAGCAGTCGACCGTGTGCCGGATGCGGTATTTGATGCAAGGAGGTGCAACATAAAGAACAGATATCGCTGATCGGATATGGGGCAGGTATGTGGTCTGCGGAAAAATGCTTGTTTCAATAAAAAGTAATTTTAGCACAGATTAAGATCAAAACATGACCGGTTTAAGAGCAGGAAGTTACTTATAGAATCAAGCAATAAAGGGTGTTGCATCTGTTTCTTCTGTATACGAATCTGAAAGCAGGATCCTGATCTGGAAACCAGATTCGAAGAGAACAGGTGCATGATTGGCGTCAAGTTGCGTCGACAAGAGATGTATTACCATTAAATGCTGCAGATAAAACTTTACACTTACCAGCAGTGATGAAAGTATCATTAAAGTGCATGACAATGGTGAAATTGCAGGTGTTGGTTATGGCACAACAACATTAACATTGAAGTCTGCCGATGGATTTTGTAAATATTCCTGAAATGTACAGTGACAGATAAAGAAACGACCTGTTGGTATACCATGGGTTATGGAGATTAGTTCAAAAATTCATTTTGAAATACGAAAGGAGAACAATGAAAGAAAAAAGAAAATTGAATAAAGGAGGGTAAAAATTCTGCTGCTGTTCACTTGTGGTCAGCAGCATTTTTCTCCGGCCGTTTACTAGCCAAAGCGGATGTAAATGTAAATATCAATAAAAGAAACACAGATCGTGACGGATCTGATCGGTCAGTACAGCATCAATTATACCGGAATGCGAACTTTTTCAGGTTTTATGGTTATTATGAAAATAATAATTATAATGAGATGGTGAAGAATACTTGATTTTAAGGCAACGGTAGATACCATTGGTAAGGACAAAATTATAGAAACAGTTCTATTGCAAGTCTGAAAAAAACAGCAGTGCTACAAGAATAGAAGCAGCATATCTTGTCTAGGAAAACATCCGTACAGGGAAAAAATAATACGGATCTTTGTAAAAAAGCTGCAAATAAGGCAATCTATTTTGCCGGTTTCAACAGACATAAGGGTGCTTTTACAAAGAAATAAATACTTCTATGCTGCAGTTTGATATGCGTGAACCACATCTGGGAACAAAAAGAATATATTTCCTGTATGTATACAGATGTAACGGCAACCGTCAGAAATATGGTTATGGTAAATACGGTGTTGCAAATATCCCTTATGTAGAATCAACAGAAAAAAAGTAATACAAGCAAGGGTACACATTCGGGGGAGAGCAGTGCAGCATGGCGGCGGAGTCGTAATCAGAGAAAAAAGCACAACAAAGCAAATGTCAGGGCTGTTTCTTTAAAAGTCAGTTCCATTTAATTATCAGCAGGAAAACAGTAAATGGACAAAGAAATCGGTAACTATGAACGATCTTGGAGACTGTAAAGACAAATCAGTATAAATGAAGATTCCGAAGTAAGCGGAGAATTATTACTGCTTGGAACCAATTCAGGAATTGTGAAAAAGCAACGCGACAGAACAGAAGTCTTTTTGGACTTGAGTTATATGATACGGGTTAATAAAGACAAGAATAAAACAGGACAAGTTGGCATATTCAAACAGTGGACTGATCGGACATTCTTATTTCTATCATGGAGACACACAGCTGAGTTCTAAAGTTATCTTCTGTCCGTGGTATATTAACAGATTTCAGCATGAATCAGGATGAATGGTGCACATCCGGGATTTGCAACAAATAAATTTCCGTGCGGAAGCATCCGATTCATCCTGGTCGACATTATTTGTTGTCGGGCTTGCGGTGGATGTAGCGGATTATGATCTTATTTCAAATCGGACAAACAGGTAACCAGTGCAGCATGGTAACAGCAACAGGAGGTATACAGGTAAAAACAGACAGTCAGATACCGGTTGGCGATGGAAAACTGGTAGTTACATTGGACTCCGATTCGAAAAAGGCGAAACGATATGTTACAGTGCTTGATAAAAGGTGTAACAAAACCAACAAAAGTAAAATATATTTACGGAACAGATAAAGAGCTTAAATATGATGCAGCCAAACACACCGACTTTATCCGTTATGATAACAGGCCGATGGCAGTTATGTTGACTATACGATTTCATGCAGCGTAAAAGGAAAATTCAGGGAAAAGAAAGTTTTTAAAAATCAGTATAGGGGTTGCTCGAAAACTGGTCAAGCAAATACAGCACTGAATTGAGACAGACACCATTATCGTCTCAGGCAGTTCCGATGTGATCGGTTTACAGTAAAAGATGGATGAAGACTCCGGAAAGAATATTGATTTCATACCAGTGGGCGGATATACTTCACTCTTTACAGTATCAGCAGACTCAGAAATGTTAGGTGGCGATTATTATGCGAATTCTGCTGATATTCCATATAATGGAATTATTTCAGCAGTACCGACCTTTAACACCGGCTACGTGTTCGGTAAATGGATAGACCTCAATGAAAAACGAAGTGCTCCACGAGACCGCAAGCAACATCGGACATGGTAAATGATACAACCTATGCCTATGCGAGAGAAGCATGCCTGCTTATAATATGACTCTGACGCTTACCGGGTGTTAGATGAAGCTGTTTATACCGTTCATCACTGGAAACAGAAAGCAGACGGTATTGCTTCCACGCGTGATGATAAAATTACGAGCTGTAGAGACAGAGACGAAGAAAGCACAGATCGGAGTAGAATAACTCACCGCAGTAAAGACATACACCGGTTTTGACAGCCGAAAAAAACGAAAGCAGACGAATTGATTAATTATGAAAGACATCTATATAATATAACATTAAATGCCGGAACCGGCATTTGAAAAAAATGACCGGAGGCGGATCGTACCGCTATGGACAGAGCGTCACCATCGATGCGGCAGTAAAGAAGGCTATCACTGGTTAAACTGGAGGAAATTATAAAGGCGGATCGGTGGGGGTTAAACCGTGGAGTGCTAAAGTTTGTATTTACAATGCCGGCCGAATGTCACGATGACAATAATGCAGAGGCAAAATAAATATACGATCCATTTTGATCGAACGGTGGAGCCGGACATATCGATGATATTGAAGCAATGATGAAGATGTGACACTGCCAAAGGATGTAGTGGAATGCAGACGGAACAGCCAGCCTATGTGAAATATACACTGGATGGACAAAACGTGACAGAGGATGTGATTGCCAGGGTGATTCAAAGGCAATGATGGATGGATAGCAGAAGCAGTGAAGATACTATGAAACCAAGATGATGAAAATTCAGATATCGAGGACGAAAGGATACTGGAAAAGATGGTAATGACGCGCGGATAGTAGAAACAGACGCGCCAGATGACATGGACGAGCAAGAGCTACGAAACAGAAGATGATTCTGACGATGCAAATGACGAAGAGC
>VOFB01003591.1_pt1 | contig 38725 bp, 74 predicted proteins | sample 5384141 | NCBI WGS metagenome assembly VOFB01 (sample SAMN12384721, study PRJNA508395) | human gut metagenome | isolation source: healthy gut A | host: Homo sapiens
CCTTGACAGCGGGCTTGATACCGAAACTCTCATAAAGCAGGCGCTTAAACTTTTGTCCAAAGGCCTATAAAAGAGGAAATATAAATGATAGAAAACGAAATGGATTTTGAAAACCGCATGGTGTCTCCTGATTTTGCCCTGGGAAACTGAGCTTTTGAGAAATTTCGCCCCCAAAAAACCCTTTGACGACTATATCGGTCAGGAAAAGGTCAAGGAAAAATCTCAATATACATGTTATGGCAAAGCAGAGGGGCGAGCCCTTGACCATGTGCTGCTTCACGGCCCTCCGGGACTCGGCAAGACCACCCTTTCGGGCATTATCGCCAACGAAATGGGAGTCAACCTGCGCATGACCTCGGCCCCGCCATAGAAAAAGCCGGGCGACCTTGCGGCGCTGCTTACCAATCTCAACGATGGCGACGTGCTGTTCATTGACGAAATTCACCGTATTTCCCGCAATGTGGAAGAGGTGCTCTATCCCGCCATGGAGGATTTCGCCGTCGACATCATAATCGGCAAGGGACCCTCCGCCCGCTCCATTCGCCTCGACCTTTAACAGGTTCACCCTTGTGGGGGGCGACCACCCGTTCGGGGCAGCTGACCGCGCCCCTTCGCGACCGTTTCGGGGGGTCATGCTCCGTCTTGAGCTTTTACACTCGAGGAGCTTTGCGAAGATAGTCACCCTGTTCGGCCGGTATTCTCGGAATTGAAATCGACGCCGAGGGTGCTCTTTTGAAATAGCCTCCCGATCGAGAGGAACCCCGAGAATCGCCAACAGGCTGCTCAAGCGTGTGGGACGTGGCCGAGGTGCTTTACAATTCCTCTATAACCCTTGAGGTTGCGAGGGCGGCGCTCGACCGCTTTGAAATCGACGAGCTGGGTCTTGACGATTTCTGACCGAAGGCTGCTGACCTCCATGATATACAATTACGGAGGAGGCCCCGTGGGGGCTTGAAACTCTGCCGCCCTCTCGGCGAGGAAGCGGTCACCATTGAGGACGTTTACGAGCCCTATCTTATGCAGTTGGGCTTTTTGACCAGAACACCGAGGGGCCGCTGCGTGACGCCTGCAGCCTATCGGCATCTTGATATTGAAATTCCGAAAATAGATAAAGAGGAGAAAAATTATGCCAAGACTTTTTGGAACAGACGGTGCGAGAGGTGGCCAACAGAGAGCTTACCTGCGAGCTGGCCATGAAAATAGGACGCGGCGGCGGTCGTGCTTGCCGGGCGGGTAAAAGCCGTCCGAAAATTTCATAGGTATGGACCCGAGAATTTCTTCTCAGATGCTCGAGGCGGCTTTGACGGCAGGAATTTGCTCTGTCGGTGCCGACGTGCTCAGAATAGGAACCGTTCCCACCCCCGCGGTTGCGTATCTCGTCAAAAAAATACGAGGCCGACGCCGGGCGTTATGATTTCGGCTTCCCACAATTCTGCGAATATAACGGCATAAAGCTTTTCAGCGGAACCGCTTTAAGCTTTCTGACGAGCTGGAGGATAAAATAGAAGAGCTTGTCGTGAGCGGGGTTTATGACGGCGCTCATCCTCACCGGAGAAAATGTCGGACGCGTTATAGAAATGCCGAATGCCGTGGAGGACTATATAAAGCACGTTGTTTCCACCGTCGATGTCCGTTTTGACGGCATGAGGGTGGCGCTCGACTGTGCCAACGGTTCGTCCTCGGTATGCGCCGAACAGCTTTTCACCCGTCTCGGTGCCGAGGTTGCGGTTATACACAACAGCCCCTGACGGAATAAATATTAACGACCGCTGCGTTCCACCCATATGGAATCTCTTGTGAGTTTCTGTAAAGGCGGGCAACATCGCCGTGGGCTTTGCCTTTGACGGAGACGCCGACACATGTCTTGCGGTGGACGGCGACGGAAATATTGTGGACGGCGACGTGCTCATTGCCATTGCCGCCATGGATATGAAAAAGCGCGGCGAGCTTAAAAAATAATACCGCCGTTGTGACCGTCATGACCAACATGGGCTTTTGAAGTTTGCGGCGGGCAACGGCATTGAGGTCAAAAAAGACTGCCGTCGGCGACCGCTATGTGCTGGAGGAAATGCTTAAAACGATTATTCCATCGGCGGAGAGCAGTCGGGCCACATAATTTTTCCGCGAATTTGCCACCACCGGCGACGGCGAGCTGACGGGCGTTCAGATTCTGCCGCCATGAAGCGGGAGGGAAAGACCTAAGACGTCTTGCCGAAATTATGAAAATATATCCCCAGACCCTTAAAAATGTCGTGGTCACCCCGAGGAAAGGCGGCCTATGCCGACGACGGCGAGATAAAGAACGTTATCGAATCGGTGGAAAAGGAACTCGAGGCGACGGACGGGTGCTTGTCCGTCTTTCGGGAACCGAGCCCAAAATCCGCGTTATGCTTGAGGGAACCGACCTTGGCGTTATCGAAAAGCTTGCCGACAAAATTGTGGACAAAATAAAGGAAAGACTTCTATAATGAGATCAACGGAAATGGAAGGACTATGAGCTTATAGACGCGTCGGAGGGCGAACGGCTCGAGCGGTGGGGAGATATTATTCTCATCCGCCCCGACCCCCAGCGCCATTTGGAAAACGCCCCGTCTCGACCCGAGATGGAAGCAGGCTCACGGCCGCTATCACCGAAGCAAATCGGGCGGCGGAAAATGGAGTTTTATAAAAAATCCCTGAGGTGTGGAGCATAAATTACGGCTCTTAAATTCAATTTAAAGCCCATGGGCTTTAAGTTATCACCGATTTTCCCTGAGCAAGCCGAATTGGGACTTTGCGCCGAACTTATCAAAAAAAATCGCAAAACCGCTTAAAATACTCAATCTTTTCGGATATACCGGAGCGCAACCCTTTCGGCTCTTGCCGCCGGGCGAGCGTGACCCATGTTGACGCCTCAAAGGGTATGGTTGCGTGGGAAAGGAAAACGCCAGATTTCACGCCTGTCCGACAGGCCGGTTCGGTGGCTTGTGGACGACTGCATAAAATTCGTAAACAGGGAAATCCGCCGAGGAAATATATATGACGGCATAATTCTCGACCCGCCCTCCTACGGGAGAGGTCCGGGAGGGAAGTGTGGCAGCTTGAGGAAAAGCTTTTACGATTTTCTCGTCCTGCAAAAAGCTCATGAATAAGGACAGCAGCTTTATAATGCTGAATTCTACTACCAACGGGTTTTTCGGCCGGTGTGCGGATATACCTCGGGGAGATTTTCCAAAAGGATTTCGGCGGAAAAATAATCTGCGACGAGATCGGTCTTCCGGTTTCGGCCAGCGGAAGGGTGCTTCCTGCGGGGCCACCACGATTTGGACAAAGGAGGATGTCTTTGAGCGACATAATAAAGCTTGACGGCGTGTCCTTCGGATATGCCGATCGGAAACCGAACAGAAAAACAAAAAAAATATTCGACAATCTGAGCCTTTCGATCGAAGAAGGCAGCTTTGGTGGCTGTTCTCGGTCACAACGGCTCGGGAAAATCCACCCTTTCCCGTCTTTTTAAACGGCATGATATTGCCCGATGAGGAACGGTCACGGTTGACGGGCTTTCCGGCCGACGAGCGGAATATGCTCGACATCAGGCGGACGGTGGGTCTTGTTTTTCAAAATCCTGACAATCAGATAGTTTCCACAATAGTTGAAGAGGACGTGGCCTTCGGCCCCGAAAATTTGGGGGTTGAACGCGAGGAAATAATCTCCGCGTGGAAAAATCCCTGAAAGCGGTGGGTATGCTCGAATACCGACGTCATGCCACAACAAAGCTTTCAGGCGGACAAAAGCAGAGAATAGCCATTGCGGGAATACTTGCCATGAACCTGAGATGTCTTTGTGCTTGACGAGGCAACGGCCATGTTTTTTGACCTGAGAGGCAGGGGAGAGATAATCTCCATTGCAAAAAGGCTCAATAAGGAGCAGGGCATGACGGTGGTCATGATAACCCATTATATGGACGAGGCGGTGGATACCGACCGCTGCATCGTCATGGGAGTCGGGCAAAATAATTCTCGACGGAAAGCCGTCGGAGGTTTTTGCAAAAGAGACATAATCAGAAAACCGGGCTGACCCTGCCCATAACCTGTACCCTGACCGAGGCGCTTTCGGAACGGGGAATAAGGTTGTCGGGCGATCCCTCGACGAGAGAGGAATGGTGGAGGCTCTGTCAAAATTACTGAAATAAAAGAGGAAAAACATTGTCATTACTTTGCGCGGAAAAATTAGGCTATATTTACGGCGAGGGAACGCCCTTCAGAAAGACGCCGTCACCGACGTGAGCTTTCGGTGGAAAAGGGCGAGATCGTCGGCATAATAGGACATACGGTTCGGGAAAATCCACCCCTTGTGCAGATGCTGTGCGGACTTTTGAAGCCCGAGAGCGGCAGGTTCTTGCTTTTGGGGAGGATATTTTCGCCGACCCGAAAAATTCAAGAAAATACCGTTTTCGAATAGGTATGGTTTTTCAGTACCCCGAATATCAGCTGTTTGACGAAACGGTTGCAAAGGACATTTCCTTCGGCCCGAGAAACATGGGCCTTTCGGAGGATGAAATAAAAAAACGTGTGTGGTCGAAGCGGCCGACCTTGTTGGGCTTAAGAGAACATTGCTTTCAAATCTCCCTTTGACATTTCGGGAGGGAGAAAGCGCAGAGCCGCCATTGCGGGCGTGCTTGCCATGAGACCCGAGGTGCTTATTCTCGACGAGCCCACGGCGGGCTTGACCCAAAGGGGCGCGCCACCATACTTGACATGATAAAAATTACAACGAAAAACCGGAGCGTCGGTCATTTTTGTTTCGCATAATATGGAGGACGTGGCAGGTCTTTCCCACCGCGTGCTTGTGATGAATAAGGGCAAAAACGTCATGTTCGGAAGCCCGAGAGAGGTTTTCTCAAAGGCGAGACTCTTTTTGTCCATGGGGCTCGACGTTCCCAAAATCACTCGGATTTTCCTTGAGCTTAAAGGCCGGGATTTGACGTCCGACGGTATATACACGGCTGACGCCGCCGCCGCCGAGATAGAAAGACTTTTAAGGGCGGGGTGGAAAGCGTGCTTAACGACATCACTTTCGGTCAGTTTTATCCCGCAAAGCTCTTGTTCACAAATGGACCCGAGATTTAAAATGGTGCTGACGGTGGCATTCATCGTGTTCACATTTGTGGCGCAAACGCAATTTTTTGTTATCACGGCCGCGGCTCTCGCAATTTTCATTGCCGCCACCAGAATACCCGTGAAAATGTATTTGAAAACCTTAAAGCCCATTATACCTATTATAATACTGACCTCGGTGTTAAACGCCCTTTATGTTTCGGGCGGAGATACCGTTGTTTCCTTTGGAAAATAACCATAACCACCGGGGGAATAACCACCGCGGTCTATATGTCGGTGAGAATTGCCATTCTCATAATGTGCAGTTCGATTTTGACCTACACGACCTCGCCCACCGAGCTGACCGACGCCATCGAACGGCTTTTTTTCGCCGCTTAATGCAATCAAGGTCGACGTTCACTCCCTTGCCATGATGATGACCATCGCCCTGCGGTTTATTCCGACCTTCTTATAGAGGAAACCGACAAGATAATGAGCGCTCAAAAAGGCCAGAGGAGCCGACATAGAAAGCGGAGGACTTATAAAACGGGTAAAGGCGCTTGTGCCCATACTCATTCCGCTGCTGATTTCCTCTTTCCGCCGTGCGTCCGAGCTTGCCGACGCCATGGAGTGCCGCTGTTATCACGGCGGCGAGGGCAGAACCCGCATGAAGGTCATGAAGGCCTCGGCAATCGACTATGTGTCGACGGGGGTTTTGCGCTGCTGCTTGCGGCGATAATTCTTTCAAACACCTACTGCGGCGGAATTATTTATTCGCTTATAAAAGGATAGTTTTATGAGGTATCTTTTGACCGTCAGCTACATCGGAACGGCCTATCACGGATGGCAGGTTCAGAAAACGCAAATTCCGTTCAAAGCGAGGTTCAGAACGCTCTCGAAAAAGGTGCTGGGCTGCCGTCCGCACTTTCGGGGTGCAGCAGAACCGACAGCGGCGTCCATGCGAGAAAATACTGCTGTCACTTTGACTCCGAAAATCCCATAAACACCGAAAAGGTTATAGCCGGGCTTAATTTTTTTTTGCCCGAAGATATAGGGAGCCCTTGCCCTTCGTGAGGTTGACGGCGGTTTTCATGCCCGATATTCCTGCAAGGCCAAGGAATATGAATACATAATATACAATTCTTACAGAAGAGACCCGTTTCTTGAAGGAGAAGCTGCCGCTATCCCCACGCCCTTGACGAAAATCTTATGAACAGGGCGGCAAAGGCTTTTGGGGACCCGACTTTCCTCCTTTTGCTCGGCAGGGGGCAAAGGAGGGGGGATAAGGTCAGGACCGTCAAAAAGCGCCGCCGTCGAAAGAAAAGGCGATGTTGTGATTTTTCCGCGTGCGGGCCGACGGATTTCTTTACAATATGGTTCGCATAATGGTCGGAACGCTCATACGGGTGTGCGAGGGAAAAATAAAGGCCGACATAATCGGTGACATAATCTCCGCAAAGGACCGTTCCCTTGCGGGGGCCGACCGCGCCGCCGTCGGACTTTATCTTAAAGACATTTTCTACGAGGAGGAAGAAAAATGAATAAAGACAAACCCGAAAAAAAAGACTATCGGGTCATAAATGTTCCTTATGAGTTTAAAAACAGATCCTCGAAAGTGCGGATCTTGACGGTCAGCCGAATGTAAGGACTGATGAAGGCCGTGTAAACGGCGGCGCAAATCTGCCGGAAAACGTCAGAAAAAGCCGATGAAAAAAATGTCGGCAAAAGAGTGAAATCCGAAAAGAACGGAAAAACGCCTCCTTCGGGTGAAAAAACGACAAAAAATCAGCGTGATAATCGGCGGAAAGCTCAAGCGGGCGGCCAAATTCAAAAAGCTGCTTGCCGCTGCGGCCGTATTGCTTACGGCGTTTATAGTGCTTAACATCGCCATTCCCATAGGACTTATCGACGCCACGGGAGAATTCTTCGCGGGATTTTCGGCCTCCGGTCCGGGATTTCCTCTTGACATTTCGGCGGCCTCGGGAAGGCTTATTTCGGGGTGGGCAGCGACGTTGCTTTGCTATGCGACTCGACCGTAATGCTTTATACCTCGTCGGGAAAACAAATTTACAACCGCCCCCACGGTTTTTCAAATCCCGCCGCGGCGACCTCCGTTACCGCGTGCTGGTTTATGACAGGGGCGGAAAAGGGATATAAAATCGAGCGCAGAAGAGGAACCGTTCTCGAAGGCTCGGCCGACCGTGAAATCATAACCGCCGCCATCGGCGATAAGGGCTTTTTCGCTCTTGCCACAAGGTCGGGGGACTATGTGTGCGACGTTACCGCATTTGACCGAAAGGGCGGGCAGAAATGCACATGGCATTCCTCCGAACGGCAGGTCGTGGCTCTTGCCGTGTCAGACGACGGACGGTATATGGGAATAGGCACCGTTTCGGGACAGGGCGGTAAGACCCTCGGCGGGGTGCTGCTTATAAAAACCGACGGAGGGCACAATTATATCCGACCAAAGCTTTGAAGGCTCCAATGTTGTTTCTCTCGATTTTAAGGGAAACACCCTTGTGGGAGTTTTCGACAGTATGCTGACCTCTATAACCGAACAGGGCGTCAGAACCGATTTCGGATTTGACTCGGGGGCGGGTGTCCTGCTTTTGCTCAAAGCTCGACCGCCGTGGCCGTGACGGTGGAAAAATACAACGACTCGGCCAACAATCAGCTCATGGTTTTCGACAAAACCCTTGAAAATCTCTATTCCGCCGACATCGGCGCCGAGGCGGTCTCGCTTTCTCTCCGGCAACAAGGCCGTCGTGCTTTCGGGAGAAAAGCTGATTTCCTTTTGACGCAAAGGGCGAAAGGAAAAAGGAAGCCGAAGCCTCGGCCGATGCCCGTCAGATTATTACATCGGGAGCGGGAACGGCAGTGCTCGGCTCGGTCACTATCGAATCCGGAAGGTGTAGTTAATGAATATTGTTTTCGACATAATATGTCTTGCTCTTTTTGGTAATCATAACCCTAAACGGCGCAAAAAAGGCCTTGCCTCCTGTCTCGTTTCCTGTGTCGGGGCGGTGGCGGCCGTGGCAATTGCGGTTTCGCTTTCGGCTCCCGTGTCGGAGCTTTGCTATGACGTGATGTTTAAAAACAGAATTCAGGCGGAAGTCGACAGGGCGGTTTTGGGCGGAGCCGAAAGTCCCATAGACGAGGGCGAAAGAACGGCCGAAATATTGCCGACGAAAACGGAACGGTTTCAAGAATGCTTAAAACCTTCGGTATTTCGACAGATGAGATTGCAAAAGAGCGGTTTCGGCCGAAAACATCGCCTCGGTGAGTGAAAACATTGTTGAAAATATCATAAAGCCGCCGCTGCTTTCGCTTATAAAAACGGTTGCGACGATTGTTCTCGGAACGATTTTGCTGTTAATCGTTTCGCTGCTTTCAAAGGCGGTGGGAAAGGTTTTTAAAATAACTCCGCTTAAAGGGCTCGACCGCGGTCTCGGCGGTCTGCTCGGCCTTTTGGAGGGACTTATAATAGTCTATCTGCTTGTGACGGTAACAAAGTCGCTTACCGTGGCGCTTCCGAACGGATTTTTGGGTCTGACGGCCGAACAGCTCGGCCGCTCGGTCTCATATAAGCTCATGACCGGCTCTTTTTCCGGCTCGGCCGCGCAACTTTTCAACCGCAGCATAGGGAGGACGTATGAATAAAAAAATATTTACAATTCCTAATCTACTGTCGTTTATAAGAATTATACTTGTGCCGATAATCGTGGTGCTCTATCTTAAAAAGCATATGGTGGCGGCAACCGTGCTTGTGGTTGTGTCGGGCGCTTCGGATATGCTCGACGGCTTTATAGCCCGAACCTTCAATCAGGTGTCGGATCTCGAAAGCTGCTCGACCCCATTGCCGACAAGCTGACAATGCTTGCGGTGGTTTTTTCTGGTGGCGATACACCATTTGCCCATGCGCGTCATGCTTTATGTCATGATGGCTAAGGAGGGCATAATGCTGCTGGGCGCCCTTTGTGCTTTTCAAAACGGGAGCGCGCACCTGTCAGTCCAAAGCTGTTCGGCAAGCTTGCCACGGCGGCTCTCTATGTGACCATATTTACGGTCATGCTGACCGACGTTATCGGTTTTGTGTCGGGCGGCGCACCCATTCTTTCGGAAAAATGCCCTGTGGATAATGGCCGCCGTATGCTGTGCGCTTATGATTGCCGCACTTATCCAATATATTGTCATTTTTATACTGATGAACCAAGGAAAATACGACTTCGACGCCGAAAAATTCAAAGGAGCTAACAAATGAAACCCCACTCTGCTCAAGATGCAAAACGCCCCGCCGTGGTTTTTATAACCAAAATGGAGGGGGATAAATCCACTCCCGAGGGGCTTTGCCTTAAATGCGCAAAGGGAGCTTAACATCGGCCCCGTAACCGATATGCTTAACAAAATGAACATTTCGACGAGGACCTGGATTCTATGACCGAGGAAATGATGAATATGTTCGGAATAGACCCCGAAAATCGATTCCGACGGCGAGGACGGTTTTTGAGCTCGGCGGCGCCGCCACCTTCCGGGTATGATGAATCAGTTCTTCGGCGGAAACGCAAATCCCGAAAGCCAAGAGGAACAAGAGGTCTCCAAAGAGGCTGACGGAAAGAAAAAAGGACAAAAAGAAAAACCAAAAAAGAGAAAATACCTTAATCTTTATTGCACCGACCTTACCGGAAAGGCGAGAAGCGGCGAGCTTGACCGCATAATCGGACGGGACAGAGAGCTTTACAGGGTCATTCAAATTCTCTCCCGCCGAACCAAGAACAACCCCTGTCTGATAGGCGAACCGGGCGTCGGCAAAACCGCCATTGCAGAGGGACTTGCCCTTAAAATCGCGGCCGGCGAAGTGCCCGCAAAGCTTATGGACAAGGAAATATTCCTTCTCGACATGACCGCTCTCGTGGCGGGGACTCAGTTCAGAGGCCAGTTTGAAAGCCGCATTAAGGGGCTTATCGACGAGGTAAAGCGCGAGGAAATATAATTCTCTTTATAGACGAGGTTCATTCTCTTGTGGGAACGGGAGACAGCGAAGGCTCCATGAATGCCGCCAACATTTTGAAACCCGCCCTTTCGAGAGGTGAGGTTCAGGTTATCGGCGCCACCACCTTTAACGAATACCGCAAACACATTGAAAGGACAGCGCTCTTGAGCGCCGGTTCCAACCCGTCAAAATCGAGGAGCCGTCGGTGGAGGATACCGTCGCCGTGCTCACGGGAATTAAGGAATACTATGAAAAATATCACGGGTGACCCTTTCCGACGGTATCATCCGTCAGGCCGTGACGCTTTCCGAACGATATATAAACGACAGGTTTTTTGCCCGATAAGGCCATCGACCTTCTTGACGAGTCCTGCGCCTGCGCCGCGCTGAGAAATAAGGCGGCCGACAGACTTTATACCGTAAATAAGGAGCTGTCCGCCTAAATACCGAGCTTGAGGAGCTTGAAAGCGAAACCGAAAACCCTGATTTTGAGAGGATCGCCGCCGTCAAGACCGAGCTTGCCGCAAAGGGCGGCGAGGCCGATGAACTGGGCAAAAGGCAAAGGGCGGAAGGGTGACCGAGGACGACATTGCCAAGGTTATCGAGCTGTGGACCGAATTCCCGCCGCAAAGGTCAGACAAAGCGACATAAAACGTCTTAAGGGTCTTGAGGACAGGCTTAAGAAAAAAATCATCGGACAGGACGAGGCTGTAAAGCCTTGTGGCCAAGGCCGTCCGTCGCCGCTCGAGTGGTTCAGATAAGCGCAAGAAGGCGCCCCGCGTCCTTTATTTTTGCGGGCCCCACCGGTGTGGGAAAAACCGAGCTTGTCAAAGGTGCTTGCCAAGGAGCTTTCGACACCCCCGAAACGCTTATACGTCTTGATATGTCGAGTTTATGGAAAACATTCGGTGTCGAGAATAATCGGTTCTCCTCCCGGATATGTGGGCTATGACGAGCGGGACAGCTCACCGAAAAGGTGAGAAGAAAGCCCTATTCGGTCATACTTTTCGACGAAATCGAAAAAGGCTCATCCTGACGTTATGAACATTCTTCTTCAAATTCTCGACGACGGCCGCATAACCGACGCCCACGGCAGAACCGTCGGGTTTGAAAACACCGTCATTGTCATGACCACAAACGCGGAAGCGGAGCGGGTACAAGCCTCGGTTTCGGCCAAAGTGTCAGTCAGATGTCCTCCGACAAGACCATGAAGGCTCTCAAGGGATTCCCTTCGCCCCGAGTTTATCGGAAGGGTCGACGAGGTTGTCTGTTTCAATCCGCTGACCCTTGAGGACTATGAAAAATCGCAGGACTTATGCTTTTCAGAACTTAAGAGCCGCTTTGCCGAAAAGGGCTACACTCTTTCGTGGGACGAACAAGTCGAAAAGTCTCTTGCAAAGGAGGCTTTCGGCGGAACGAGAGGAGCGAGAGACCTGAGAAACGCTGTCAGAAGAGAGGTGGAGGACAAAATAGCCTCCGCCATAATCGACAACTGCGACGAGGAAATTTCGGGCTTTGTGCTCGACGCCGACGGAGTAAAGGTCGTAAAATAAATTAAGCCGAACGGAAAATTTCTTTCCGTTCGGCTTTTCTTAATTTTGGGGAGCTGCAAAATGTCGCCGCTTGACAGTTCAAACGGACACGGGATTTTGACGATTTCCTGCGCATGGGGGCGCTTTGAACGCTCTCTCCGTCTGAATTGACTATTTCGCCGACCTTAAAGCTTTTTTCCGAAGATGTCGGGGAAAGAATTTCAAGTGTGTCACCCACCGAAAATTTGCCCCTTTGCTCCACCGTGAGAATTCCGTTTTCAAAGCCCTTTACCACTCCCGCAAAGGTACATTCGCTTATATAAGGAACCTGCTCGTCGGGACGGTATTTTTAAGCTCTCCGAGGTAAAATCCCGTGCAGTAGGGACGGTGGCTTATGCAGTCAAGCTCGTGATTAAGTGCGTCAAGGTCGGTACAGCCGTCAAGTCTTTTTTCGATAGGCCGAAACGACGGTGGCGACGTAGTACGGCGTTTTCATGCGGCCCTCGATTTTAAATGAGGTAATTCCGGCCGCCGTCATGTCGTCGATAATATCCATACAGTTCATGTCTCTCGAGCTTAAAATGTTGGTGCCGGAGTCTGTTTCTTCAATTTGAAAAAAACTCCCCGGACGTTTCATTTCGGTTATGTGATAGCTCCAGCGGCAGGGCTGGGTACATTCGCCGCGGTTGCCGCTGCGCCCCGAAAGATAGGGGCTTAAAAGCACCGTCCCGAATAGGACATACACATGGCGCCGTGAACAAAGGCCTCGATCTCCATGTCGTCGGGAATTTTGCTCCTCATTCCGGCAATTTCCTCAAGAGTCATTTCCCGTCCGGTGACAATTCTTTTTTGGCGCCCATATTGTAGTAGGCGAGAGCCGTGGCATAGTTTTGGCAGTTGGCTTGGGTGCTTATGTGGATTTCGAGGTTTGAAGCTGCCTCCTTTATTGCGCAAACCGCCCCCGAGATCCGACACAATAACGGCGTCAACGGATAAATCGTAAAGCCTTTTTGCATAGGATTTTATTTGCTCGATTTCGCCGTTTTTGGCAAAGGAGTTGACCGTGACGTAAAGCTTTTTGCCGAGTGAATGGGTTTCCTTCACAGCCTGTGCGATACTTTCCTCCGAAAAGGCCGAGGCGCTTGCCCGAAGCTGCATAAAGGGGCCTCCGATATAAACCGCGTCGGCTCCTGAAACGCAGCGCTGTTCTTAGGGTTTCCATGTCTCCGCGGGAGCGAGCAATTCGGTTTTTTTCATCATAACAACCCCTGAAATAAAGTCCGCCTGTTTTTTCTCCCGAAAGGGAGGTGCCGCTTTATAAGCGTCGAATATTTGCCTGCACTTTTCCGCGCGTCTCGGTTGTGAAATACAGCGTCATAAAGTCAATTCCGCGAATTTCTTTTCCGCAAAGCACAAGCGGTCGGGAATTGAGTAGTGTGGAATAGCGTTTTGACGAGCAGAGAACGGGAAAATCTATGCCCTTGCGGTCGGTGAGGGTGTTTAACCCGGGGCAGCCGCCGCAGCCGTTTTGCCTTTTTGCCGGGCAGTTTCGGGAAACGCATGAGCGGAAGGTATCCGTAGCCGATAATTCCTCTTTCGACGCTGCCGCCGAGGTTTTCGATGCTCTTTGCGTCAAGTTCAAAAGGAAACGGTGGCCGAACCGACGCCGAGCTCTTCAAGGCTTTTCAGAGAAAGGGGAATTGAGAATGTTAAGCCCGTGACCGCAATGTATTTTAAAGCCGTGCTTTTCGCAAGATATATTCCGCCGATGTTTTTCGGTCGAAAGTGTTGTTATGCCGAGGCTTTTGAGCTTTTCAAGCTTTTTCTTCGAGGTCTTTGCGGTCAAAGGTGAGGCGGGAAGTTCTCCGTAAAGAAATTCGCCGACATCTTCCGCTTTTTCGGGGCTTTCGAGAATTCTGTCAACGGAAAGAATGTAGCCTTCGGCGGTTTTCACGCTTTCAAGCTGCGCAAAGCTTTCCCCTCGGATAATGTATCTGCATTTTCCTGCGGCATGGGCCTTTTGAGTGAAATCGCAGTCGGTAAATTTATGAGCCGTTACGGCCGCAAAAAGCTCCGATTGCTTTTTGACCGCCTCTCGGCGCAGGGCGTTTAATGCGGGCAGCGGCAGCATGAGATTTTCGCCGCAGTCAAGCTCGAAATTATCTATAAAGAAGGAGTCCCTCCGGTCTTTGAAATCTGCTTTTTGCCGTTTGGGCGTCGAGCGGGCGGTTGACCGCAGGGAAAGGAACCGCTCGAATGCCGTTACCGTACCCTTTTCCGAGGTAAGCGTTAAAGAGGAGGGCGTGTTTTCCTTTACGGTCAGGAACGCGTCGAGAGGCAGCCGCTTATATTCGTTTTATAAAGCTCCGACAGCTTTGAAAACACCTTTTCGGCCGACACAACGTCGTCCTTTGTTCTGTGTCCGAACATTTCAAGATTTCTTTGCCCGGTTATATATCCGTCTGTAAAAAGCCGCTTCGGAAAACACCTTTCTTAAGGTGTCAAGGTCGGGCTTTGCCCGTTTTTCGCCGCGATGCAGGCGTTCACCGCCACCGCGACATATTCAGGGACGTTTCATGCCCTTCGATTTTAAAGGAGCATACGCCCGCCTTTTCAAGCTCTTTTATATATTCAATGTGGCACATATCCTTGAGTGCTTTGCGCCGTAAATGTCATGAACGGCAAGCTGCGTTGAGGCGTGCAGCGAAAGATTCGGCACACATTCTTTAAAAGTATTTTTGCGGCGCCGAGATCCTGAACGATGACGGCGTCGGCGCCCGAATTTGCAATTTCCTTTGCAAGGGAGATAAGCCGTTCGGTTTTCTCTGTCGGTGAAAAGTGTGTTTAGGGTGATGTGGGCCTTGACCCCGCGCTCATGGCAGTATTTTCACCGTGTCGTAAAGCGAGTCGAAATTTTCGGCGTTTCTGCGCGCGTTAAAGTCCTTTGCGCCGAAGTATACTGCGTCGGCACCCGAACGCACGGCGGCCTCAAGCTGTTTGCGCCCTCCCACGGCGCCAGTATCTCAGTCATTTTCCTGCTCCTCCCCGCCGCTGAAAACGGCCTTTGCCGCCACGGCGCAAAACACCTTTGTATGCGCCTGCAAGCTTCATCATTTTCGCACATTCGTTCACGGTGGAACCCGTTGTCATTACGTCGTCGATCAGCAGCACCGTTCTTGCGAAAACCATGTCGGTATCTGCCTCGAAAACGCCGAATATGTTGCCGTTTCTCAGCGCCTTGGGAAGTGACCGCTGGGGAATCGTGTCATAAATTTTTGAAAGAGCGTTTTGCTCCAAAAGGAACGCCAAGCTTTTTGGAAACCGCCTTTGCAAAAGCCTTGCGGGACTGTATCCCCTGCCGCAAATTCCCTTTTGGTCACGGGAACGCAGGTTATAAAGTCGGGGAGGGAAAACCGGAGGCCGAATAGGCCGAAACAATGGCTTTGCGAGAAAATCGGCCGGCTGAAGATTGCCCTTCGCCTTAAAAGTCCTCACGGCGTTTTTACCGCTCCGTCGTAAATAAAGGCCGAAACGGCGCCGTCGAATTCGAAGGCGCGGTTTTTGCAGGTGCAAAGCTCTTTTCGGAGCTCCGCAGTTTTTGCAGGCGTCAGCCAGGTCGATTTCGGTCTTGCAAAGGGACTCGGCGCAGGAGGGACAAGGTCGCTTCCGAATGATATGACCCGATCACAGCCTATACAGCGGGACGGGAAAAGAATTCTTAAAAACGTTCTTTAACTTCATAAACAACATTTTATCACTCCTCGGCGCAAAGTAAATAAAACCGTGCCCGCCGCCCGTTCACACCGCGAAAATGTGGTTAAATAACGAAAAAACCCTTGGAAAAAGGTTGACTTAAAGGTTCTTATATGTTAACATTCACGAAAGAGAAAAGGTCTCGAACCGTATAGTTTTCAATAAGGAGTTGTTTAGAAAAATGAAAAAAGTTTTTTGCGTTATTTCCCATACACATTGGGACAGAGAATGGTATGCTCCCCTGGAGCTTTTCCGCAACCGTCTGACCGACCTGTTCGACAACAGACTGCTCATTATTCTCGAAAAAATCCCGATTATGTATTCACATGGACGCACAGACCGTTGTGCTTGAGGACTATCTTGCCGTCCGTCCCGAGAAAAAAGCAATTCTTATGCAGCACATTAAAAACCGCCGCGTAATTGTCGGACCTTGGTATCTTCAGAACGACTTTTATCTCACAAGCGGCGAGTCCACCTGTCAGAAACCTGCTCGAGGGTAAAAAGCTGACCACCGAGTTCGGCGCAAGCGGCGGAATCGGTTACGCCCCGACCAGTTCGGCAACATTTCCCAGCTCCCCCAAATTCTTGACAACTTCGGAATTCACAATTTCGTTTTCGGCCGCGGTTTCAGCGAGTATTACCGCGACGCCGAGGGTAAGGTTCAGCGCAAACCCTCTCCCACCGAGTTTATTTGGAAGGGTGCCGACGGAACCGAGGCTCTCATAATACATATGCCGTCATTGGTACAACAATGCCCAGCGTTTTCGGCCGACATCGACAAGGCCTATAAATATGTTGAGAGCATTGCCGCCTGCTTTGACAACGAATTCACCTTTCGCCTTACCTGCTGCTCATGAACGGCGTTGACCATCTCGAGCCCCAGGCCGATCTTCTTCCCATTCTCGAGGAGGTTCAGAAAAGCTTCCCGAGGACGAGGCCATTATGCAGTATAACATGGACGACTATGTCAAGGCCGTCGACAAGTTTGTCAAGGAAAACGACATCAAGCTGCCCGTTCACGAAAACGAGCTCAGAAGCGGCCACGATTGGGAAATTCTCAAGGGAACCCTTTCCTCCCGTCACTACCTCAAGGTTGCCAATGTTAAGGCCCAAACGCTCCTTGAAAAATGTTCTCGAGCCCCTTTTATTCCATGCTCGAAAAGGACGGCATGAACGGATTTTATCCCTATGACCGCCTGATTTATACCTGGAAAAACCTGCTCCGCAACCATCCCCACGACTCCAGCTGCGGATGCAGCCGCGACGAGGTCCACTATCACATGGAAAACCGTTATTCGGAAATTTTCGAATACGGCAACGACCTTCTCCGCCGCGGTATGATTGCCGCCGCAAATCACAGCAAGGTGCTCAGAGAGGCTTCTCTCGACGATTATGTCATTACTGTGGCCAATACCCTTTCTTCGAATTTGACGGAATGACCTATGCCGAGCTCACCTTTATAAGAGGCGACGAAATAAACAACTTCGAAATCTTCGACGAGCAGGGCAACAAGGTCGACTTTATCGCCACAAGAAAAACGACGATTATATCGACGTTTTCAGCCCCATCAACCTTCCCGGAACCATTGACGTCACAAAGTATGACATCTATATGAAAACCGGAAAATCACCCCTTCTCCTTCAAAAAACTTCCTTGTCAAGAAACCTGCGGAGACATGGAAATCACCCCGCCAAGTGCTGTGACTGCCCCGAAATCGAAAACGAATACTTCAAGGTCGCCGTTGACGAAAAGGGAAAAATCACCCTTACCGAAAAGGCAAGCGGCCGTGTTATCGACGATGTTCTTAAGTTTGAGGACGTTGCCGACGCAGGCGAGTCCTATGTTTTCGTGACCGGCAAGAACGACACCCCCATTCTTTCCGACGGCACCGCAACCTCGGTTGAGGGTCTCGAAAAGAACGAATATGTCGGCCGCATCAAGGTTAGCTATGACCTGCTTCTGCCTGTCGATTATGACAAAAAGGCCGAAAAGCGCACCGATGAAAAGGTCGTTTCCAAGGCAAGCCTTGAAATTATTCTCCGCAAGGACGAGAAATTTGTCGGCGTGAAATATGCCGTTGACAATAAATCCAAGAGCCACCGCACAAGAGTGCTTGTGTCCACCGATGCGACAAGCGACGTTTCCACCGCCGACATTCCCTATGATGTGGTTACCCACGGCGAGGAGGCTCATTACATCGAAACCTACAGCAAGGTTCTGCCCAACACCTCCTTCGCAAGCATAAATCAAAACGGCAAAGGCTTTGCCGTCTTTACCAACGGCGCTCACGAATATGAGCATATGGACGGAAACAAGCTGGCATTTTCGATTATCCGCGCCACCGGACTTATCTCCGAAAGCGTTACCGAGACCTGGAGAGTGCCGAAATCAGTGCATAAGACTGATTGAAGGCGAGCTTGCGCTCTGCCCCTTTGAGGGAGACGTTTTCTCGGCGGGAATTCTTCAGCTCGTTCAGCGTTTCCGCGCTCCGGTAAGCGTGTGCCACACCTCCTGCGACACCAGAAAGTTCGAGGGAGGCCGCCCCTGCGTACAGGACAGCGAGCTCCACGAGTTCTTCTATCTGCCCGACGCCTATCCGAAGGCTTCCATTCCTTCCAACATTCCCGCTTTGTCGGTTGAGGGCGACGGAATTCAGGTTTCCGCCTTTAAACGCAGCGAGGACGGCAGCGGACTTGTGGTTCGTTTCGTCAACCTGTCTGATAAGGAGACCGAAGCCGCCGTTAAGTTTGACGGCAAGATCTTTATGACCGACATGACCGAGATTCCCCTGTGAGTTCATCGGCTTTAACAGCCATGTTTTCAAGGTCGGTAAAAGAAAATCGTCACCCTTTATCTCGGCAAGCAATTTTTTAAAAAACGGGACGGCTGCGGTTTTTCCGCGGCCGTCTCTGACTGATTTTTGAGTTAGGAAGATATTATGAAATTTCTCGATTATGTCAATGTCCGTATGGGAACCGACACCACCCCTCTTTTCTCCAACGGAAACACCCCTGCCCATGACCTCGGTGCCCTTCGGCATGAACAACTTCTTGGTGGAAACAAGGGGTCACAATCCTCTTGAAATCTTCAACGCCACAGACAGGGTCACCACGGGCATAAAGGCTGACCCACTGTTCAAACCGCTGGCTCGGCGACTACGGATTTTCTGACCTTTATGCCCCGAAGCGAAAGCTCCAAATCCGAATATGCAGCCCAAGTTCCTTTGTGCCCGAAAAGACCGTTATGACTCCGCACGAGCTTTGCGTGGATTTTTTCAGCTCCAGCGTGCGGGTGACCCTCTCCCGGCGCAGCGCTCGGCAATCGCAAAGGTGCATTATTACAATGCCGAAGGGGCAGAAGCCTTCTTTAAAGCTTTCGGAACGGCGCAGATTGAGGTCAACGCCGACGGCACCGTCACCGGAAAGGTGTGCAACCATTTTCAACGAGGTGCCCGACAATTTCGGCCTTTATTTTTGCAATTGAATTTGACTGCAAGGCCGACGCGAGGCCACCGAATTTTACACCTGCCACGGTCAGAAAATCGCCGCTGCGGGTTCATATGAAAGGGGAAGATGTCTTTGCCGACATCGCTCTTTGCGGCGCTCCCGATGATTTTGAGATGAGAATTGCCACTTCCTTTATAAGCGTCGGGCAGGCAAGACAGAACCTTAAAGAGCTTGACGGCAAGACTTTGGACGACGTGAAGAATGCGGCGGCCGACAAATGGGAGCAAATTCTCCGCAAAATCGAAATCGAGGCCGACGAGGAGGTCAAAAAAAGACCTTTACAGCTGCCTTTACAGAATGTTCCTTTTTCCGAGAAATATGTGCGAATATGACGAAAACGGCGCACAGAAGCATTATAGCCCTGCCGACGGCAAGGTATACGGCGGTCCTCTTTACAGCGACAACGGATTTTGGGACACCTACAAGACGGTTTACCCCCTCTATTCCATTATCGCCTCCGACGAATACCGCGATATGTGCGACGGTTTCCTTAATTTTTTATAAGGAATCGGGTTGGCTGCCCAGATGGATGGATCCCGCGCCGTCGACTGTATGCCCGGAACCTCTATCGACAATCTTTTGCCGACGCGGTGGAAAAGGGCGTAGTTACCGACAAAGCCACCATAGAGCTCATGTTTGAATCCATGCTTCGCCACGCCACCACCGAAAGCCCCGAGCCCAAATACGGCCGCGAGGGCATTGCCGATTATTAAATATCACTATGTCACAAGAGACCATAAGGAAAGCGTAAACAAGACTCGGGACCATGCCTACGGAGATTTTTCCATTGCCCGCATTGCCGAGCATCTCCGGAAAAGACGAGCTTGCCGAGGAGTTTTATGAGCGCAGCCTTTACTACCGCAATATTTTCAACACCGAAAAGACCTTTATGCTTTCAAAGGATAAGGAAGGCAAAGAGCGCGACGACTGGACCCAGTTTGACTGGGGCGGGACTACACCGAGGGCGGCCCTTGGCAGAATTCCTTTGCCGTTTTTCCACGATTTTGCCGGCCTTGCGGATTTAATGGGCGGCAGAGACAAGATGATTGAAAAATGGACAAGCTGTTTGCCACTCCGCCTCTTTTTCAACGGCTGCGGATACGGCGGCCTCATTCACGAGATGAGCGAAATGGCGTCGGTAGACTTCGGTCAGCGCGCTCTTTCAAATCAGCCCAGTTTCCACATTCCCTATATTTATTCCTATATGGGTGCTCCCGACAAGACCGCTTTTTGGGTGAGAAGAGCCTGCAAGGAACTGTTCAATTGGGAAATAAGGGCTATCCGGCGACGAGGACAACGGAAGCACAAGCGGTTGGTATGTTTTCTCGGTTCTCGGATTTTATCCCGTTTGCCCGTCGGTTGCCGAATATGTCGTCGGTTCGCCCACGGTTAGCTCGGCGGTCATCCACACCGACAGCGGTAAGGACTTTGTTATAAAGGCCGAGCAAAACAGCGACGAAAATATTTATGTCGGAAAAATGCTGCTTAACGGCAAAGAGCTTGACAAAACCTTTATCGACCACTTTGACATAAAGGCGGGGAGAGCTTGTTTTCAAAATGCAGTCCGCTCCCGCAAATGCCGAGTATACCGACGATAAGCTCCCCTATTCGCTTTCGAAAAACAAATAATTCACACGCTCCCGAGCTTGTCAATGCTTGGGAGCTTTTTGTTTTGATTGGAATTTTAACTCAAATAATCAAATTTTTTTGTTAAAAAGGGTTGATTTTAGCAAAGCTTTTCTTTATAATATGTTCGTATATTTCGCATCGGAAACGTCGCTTTCCGATTGTTTTTGCCGAACCGAAAAAACACCTGTTTGCGGACACAAAGGCGAATAAGGAGGATAAAAATGGGTAACAAAAAGTATACGATGCACGTTATCAGCGGTACCCACTGGGACAGAGAGTGGCGGCATACTGCCGAACAGTCCAAGCTCCGTCTCGTGGACCTTATGGATAACATCATCAACATCCTTGAAACCAAGGATTCCTACAAGTGCTTCTGCGTTGACGGCGGTATGATAGTCATTGAGGATTATCTTGCCGTTCGCCCCGAAAACAGAGAGCGCATAAAGAAGCTTATCGAAGCCAAAAAGATGTGGGTGGTCAATTGGTATACTCTCCCCGAGACCAATACCGTTGCTCCCGAATCTCTTGTCAGAAACCTTTTGAAGGGCCATGAAATGGCTGCCGAATTCGGCGGCGGTATGAAGTCGGGCTACACCGCCACTTCCTACGGTCAGAATTCCCAGATGCCCCAGCTTTACAGAGGCTTTGACATCGACACCGCCATTTTCTACCGCGGTACCAATAAGCACGTTATCAAGACCCCGCTTTTCCAGTGGGTGGGCGCCGACGGCTCCGAGCTTGGATACCCTTCGCACCTTTGACGAGGTCACCCGTACCAACTGGTTCTTCTATGTTCACAGCGCTATCGTGCTCGGCAAGGGAAACCGCAAAAGGACCTTAACTATTACTATAATGTGGACGAGGTTCCCGTTCATATGTCGGACATGGATCTTTACGAGAAAGCGTTTACGCTGCTCCATGAGGACTTTGACTATATCCATGATCCCGAGGTCATGAAGAGAGGAATCGACAACATAAGAAAGCAGACCATGCCTTATGCAATCGGCAATCATCTGCTTGCTCTCAACATGGAAGATAACGACGAGCCTTACAGATATTTGCCTGAAATGATGGCCGATATGAACAAGGTTTGCGACGACATCGAATTCGTTCAGGAGTCGATGGACGATTATATGGACACCATCCGCAAGGTCATGAAGCCCGAGGATATGTATGTTCATCACGGCGAGCTCCGTTACACCACCATGGAATACGGTAACTTCAACTCCCTTTACGGCGCTACCCATTCCTCCCTGCATAAAGCTCAAAAAATCCTCAACGACAAGTGCGAAAACTATCTTGTCAATCAGGCCGAGCCTCTCGCGTCCTTTGCCTCCTTCTACGGCAAGGAATATCCCCGCACCAACATCGACCGTGCATGGGAATATCTGCTTAAATGCCACGCTCATGACTCTATCTGCGGCGCCGCCGTCGATCGCGCTCATGACGATATGCTTTTACAACTTCTCGGTTGCCCAGACCGTTGCCGAAGAGGTTACCAACCGCAGCGTAATGGCTCTTTACAATCAGATCGACACCTCCAAGACCTTCGAGGCCACCGATCACGTCATTACCGTTTACAACACCATGCCCTTCCCCCGCAAGGAGGTCGTTCAGCTGGTCATCGACACCCCAAGGGCACTCCCAAGGGCAAGGCCTTTGCCGGAATCGCCGGACAGAGCATGGCCGACGAGTTCTATGACATTTTCGACAAGGACGGCAACAAGTTTTTGAATATACCGAGCTTTCCTGCGACGAGATCACAATGGGCGTCGAGCGTGAAATGGACACCAAGGCCAACCGCTTCCGCATTAAGAGAAGAAGAATTCTTCTTGCCGTCGACGTTCCCTGCCTTCGGTTATGCCACCCATGCCATGCGTTTCCGCGGCCCCGAGTTTGTTTACGAGCCCCAAATCGGCGACAACAGAAAGCTTATCGCCAGAGACTGCGGAGTGCTTGAAAACGAAAAATCTCAAGGTTGTTATTCATCCCAACGGCACCTTTGCCATTACCAACAAAAAAGACCGTAAGGTCATGGATAATCTCCATTACTTCACCGATTCGGGCGAAACCGCTCGGCTCATGTAAGCTGCGAGCCCACCCGCAACTATGTGGTCACAAGCCACGGCGCCCATGCCACCATCACCATGATGGAGTCCAACCTCCAGAGAGGCACCTTCAAAATCGACCTTTCCATGATGATTCCCGCCGCTGCCACTCCTCGACAGCAAGGAGCGTCTCACCGAGATGAAGGAGCTGCCCATAACCTACTACATCACTCTTGAAAAGGACAGCGACATTGTCAAGATCAAGACCGTTCTCGACAACGAGTGCCGCGACACAAGCTGTGCGTAAACTTCCCCACAGGAGTAAACACCGATTGGGCGATTTCCGAAAGCGCTTGGGATGTTGCCAGGAGAACCATTAAGTGGACCGAGGACGGTGACAACCAGGAGAAATTCTTCCCCTTCCAGCCCATGCAGAACTTCCTCGACCTTTCCGACGGCAAGGAAGGCTTTTGCCCTGCTCAACAAGGGTCTGCGCGAATATGAGGTTCAGGACGACGAGCAGAGAACCATTAAGCTCACCTGCTTCGCACCCAGCGTGCATACATGACTGCCGCTTGGGACATGATCCCCGAGGAGCTTGCCAAATACACCGGTCAGCACTCTATCGGCAAGATGGAATTTGAATATGCCATCTATCCCACACCGGCGACTGGAAGGATGCCGAGGTTTATCATAAGGCCTATGCCTTCAAGACCACGATGAACGCCATTAAGGGCGTTGTTAAGGAAGGCACCCTCCCCGTAAGCGGCAGCTTTGTCACCATTTCCGACGACCGCATTATGACTTCGGCCGTTAAGCAGTCGGAGGACGGCAAGGGCACCATTGTCCGTATTTACAACACCACCGGCGACGCCGTTAAATTTGACCTTTCCACCATTCTCCCCCGTTTCCAAGGTTGAGGAAGTCCAGCTTAACGAGGACTTTGTTTCGGATGTTGACTTTAAGGACGGAAAGCTCTCCGGAGAGCTCGGTCCCCACAAGATCATCACCTATAAATTCATGGCCTAAAAACCAACTGCCGACCTCCCGTGTTTTTTGCGCGGGAGGTCGTTTAAAGGAGAAAGAAAATGAGCTTTTTAACATTCCCTCCATCGGTGTTTTCGACGAGGACTGCGGCTTTATAAAGCTTGACAAATGCAGCGACGGATTTCACGAAGTGGGCAAAACGGAGTAAAATCCATAACCGCCACCGGCGACAAAAGGTGGAGTTTATTTCCTATGAGGACAAGACCATCGCCTATGTTACCTCTTCCATGGGTTATCCCGCATATTATCCCGTTCACGAGGTGAAATTCGAAAAGCCCTTAAAGGCGGTTCTTATGGATCTCGACGGAACCAGCGTCAGGTCGGAAGAATTTTGGATTTGGATAATCGAAATGACCACCGCAAGCCTGCTCGGCAATCCCGATTTCAAGCTTGAGGAGGCCGATATGCCCCTTCGTTTCGGGACACAGCGTTTCCGAACATCTTCAGTATTGCATAGATAAATATTGTCCCGACAAGACCATTGAGGAAGCAAGAAATTATTATTTTGAGCACACCCACAGGGAAATGAACGAAATTCTTGAGGGCAGGGGAAAGGAAGGCGCCTTTGTGCCGTCTCCCGGAATCAAGGAATTTTTGCTTGCTCTTAAAGAAAAGGGCGTCAAGATCGGTCTCGTTACCTCCGGCCTTTACGAAAAGGCATGGCCGAAATCATGTCGGCTTTCGACACCCTTAAAATGGGCGAAAAGGCCGAGGATTTTTTACGATGCTCCATTACCGCCGGTTATCCCCTTCGCAAGGGCTCGGTGGGCACTCTCGGCGAGCTTTTCCCAAGCCCCACCCCTGGCTTTATGCCGAGGTGGCGAGAGTCGGACTGGGAATTCCCTTTGAGGACAGAAACCACGTTGTCGGTATCGAGGACAGCGGTGCCGGCGTCGTTTCCATAAAGTTTTTGCCGGCTTCCCGACCATCGGTATCGGCGGCGGAAACATCGAAAAGAGCGGTACAAAGCCCCCGTGCGACTACTATTGCGAAAATTTTGACGAAATTCTTAAGATAATCGGATAGTCTCAAAGCGTCTTTTTTGCGCCGATGTGTCGGTGCGTTTAAAAAACACAAACAAAAAACCTTCTGCATAAAATGTTATAAACATTTGCAGGAGGTTTTTTATGACCGAGGAAATTCTGACTGTTGTTATATCGCTGCTTGCCGTTTACGGGCTGTGCGGACTTTGTATGAGGATAGTAACGTGGCTTACCTGCACAAAAACAGAAAAATCCTTTTGCCGTTATTCCCATAACGGACCTTTCTCATGACCGACCGCATAATGTGGGCAAAGCTTAAATTCGAGCCCTCTTTCGGCAAAAGGTCGGTGGAAATTCTGGTGGCCGATTGCGGACTGTGCAAACCGAATCGGCGGTGCTTGAGCGCTATTGCAGGGGAGAGGGGCTTTGTTTCTTGCAAGGTGGGAAATTGCGGAAAGGCCATTTACGATAATATTTGCAAAGAGTCTCCCGATGATGTATAATAAAGAAAATCCAAAACGGAGAAACAGATGGAATATAATTTTGAAGGCTCAGATCCCGAACAGATAGAGGGAACGGTGGAAAGCATTACATACCGAAACGAAACAAACGGCTATTCGGTTTTCAAATTTAATTGCGATTACGGGGAAATCACCGCGGTGGGGCAGTTTTCGGCTCTGTCGGCGGGGGATATGCTGCGCCTTGAGGGTTTTTCGAGACACATAAAATCTACGGTCAGCAGTTTCATGCCGAGTCCTACGAACAGGTGAGACCGCCACCTCCGAGGCAATTTTAAAATATCTGTCTGCGGAGCAATCAAAGGAATCGGCCCTTCTACGGCGGCTAAAATTGTCGCTCGGTTCGGGGAAAACACCCTTGACGTTATGGAAAACGAGCCCCGCCGCCTTTCGCAGATAAAGGGAATTTCGGTCGGCAAGGCCGAAAAAATCGGAGAGGAATATAAAAAATGTTCGGCATGAGGGATGTCATGCTGAAATTTGTCGGTATGGGAATTTCCACCGAGGAGAGCATAAGAATATATAAACGCTTCGGAAGCGGTTCGGTGGAAAAGATAACCCAAAATCCCTATCGGCTGTGTTTTGACGAAATCGGATTTTCATTTGAACGCGCCGACTCGGTCGCAAGGGGACTCGGTCTTGAAAAACGACAATGAATTCAGGGTGGAAAGCGGAATCGAATACATTTTAAAGCACAATCTTTCAAACGGCCACACTTGTCTGCCGCGGGACAAGGTGGTCAGCCTTGCCGCAAGGCTGCTCGGTGTGTCGGAGGACTGCGCCGACGTGGGCTGTGACCGTCTTTGCGAAGAAAGAAGGGCGGAAACGTTTGAAAAGGACGGAAGAGAATTTATCGCTTTTTCAAGAATTTTCGAGGCCGAAAGCTATTGTGCCGGGCGGATAGACACCATGCTGAGCTACCCTCCCGCCCCGTGACCGCCCTTGAAAGTCAGATTTCGGCAATCGAAACGGCCAACGGAATTTCCTATGACGAGCATCAGAAACAGGCCATTGTTTCGGCTCTTTCCAAGGGAATTCTGATTTTGACCGGCGGACCGAACGGAAAACCACTACTCTCCGCGCCATAATAACCATACTCGAGCAGCAGGGACTGGAATTTGCTCTTGCCGCTCCCACCGCCGTGCGGCTCAGCGCATGAGCGACCTGACGGGATGCGAGGCCAAAACTCTCCACCGCCTGCTCGAGGCCGAGCGGGACGAAAACGGATATATGACCTTCGGGAAAAATCAAAAAGCCCTCTCGATACCGATGCGGTGATAGTGGACGAGCTGTCCATGGTGGATTCTCTGCTTTTTTGAGGGCCTTTGAAGGCCATGAAGCTGGGCTGCCGTTCATAATGGTCGGCGACCGCAATCAGCTGCCTGCCGTCGGTGCGGGAAATGTGCTCGGGGATCTTTACGACAGCGGCAGGCTGCCCGTCGTTTGTCTTGACAAAATATTTCGCCAGGCCATGGAAAGCCGCATTGTCACCACCGCGCACCTTATCGTGTCGGGCAAACATCCCGTGTTTTCCAAAAAGGAAGGGATTTCTTTCTTGTAAAGGAGGCGTCGCCTCTTGTTGCGGCGCGAAAGGTTGCCGAGCTTTGTTCTTCGCGGCTGCCTGCGGCCTATGGGTTTGACCCCTTTGAGGATATTCAGGTGCTTTGTCCGTCCCGAAAGGGCGACACAGGTACGGGCGCTCTCAACGAACGCCTTTCCGAGCTGCTCAATCCCCCGGAGTTCGGCAAGGCCGAGTATAAAACCGAAAAAGGCAAGCCTTCGGGTGGGGGACAAGGTTATCCAAACCCGAAACAATTATGACGTGGCTTGGACGTCCGTAGACGGAAAACAGGGTTCGGGCGTCTTTAACGGCGACATAGGAATTTTACAGTCGATTGACAGGGCGACGGGAATTCTCTGCGTTCGGTTCGGAGATAAAATCGCCCTTTATTCCTCAACCGACGCCGACGATCTTGACAAGGCCTTTGCCGTCACGGTGCACAAAAGCCAGGGCAGCGAATATAACTGCGTTATAATTCCGACGGTGGGAATTCCGCCGCAGCTGATGTTTCGCAATCTGCTTTACACGGGGGTAACAAGAGCCAAAAAAGCTGCTTGTGCTTGTGGGAACCGAGCAGTCGGTTGCAAGAATGGCCGAAAAACGACCGAAAGACCCTGCGCTACACCGCCCTTCCCGCCCTGCTTTTGCCAAAATGAACGGTAAAAAGCCCCGAAACACCAAAGTGAGTGTTTCGAGGCTTTGTTTTTCTTGCTTTTCCGTCAGTCGATTACCTTTATGCTTTCGATAACGGGCTGATTTGCCTTGAGAACGGTGCCGTTGTTGTCTTCAACCTTGGTGTTTTCGGCAAGGTCGTCGACAATGTCCATTCCGCTTGTTACATGGCCGAAAGCGGCGTATTGACCGTCGAGATGAGAAGAAGTCTCATGCATGATGAAGAATTGGGAGGAGGCGCTGTTATAGGCGGTGGAGCGGGCCATGGAGATAACTCCGCGCTCGTGCTTGATGTTGTTTTCCACGCCGTTTGCCGCAAATTCGCCCTTTAATGGTTTCTGTCCGAACCGCCGGTGCTGTTGCCCTTGGGGTCGCCGCCCTGAATCATGAACCCTTTGATTATACGGTGGAAGGTGAGGCCGTCGTAAAAGCCTTCGTTTGCGAGCTTTACAAAATTGGTGACGGTTATGGGGGCCGAATCTGCATCAAGCTCGAGAGCGATAACGCCCTTGCCTTTGACGGTTATTTCCGCATGATGTTTACCTGTAAGCATTTCTTTTGTCTCCTGTTCTGAAGTTGTTTTTGTATCGGAAGCGCTGTCCTTCGAGGTTTTTACCGAGTCTCCGCCGCAGGAGGTGAGCCCCGCGACGATAAGCGCTGCCGACATTAAAAGGGATAAAAATTTTTTCACCGTGAAAACTCCTTAATAAAATGTCTTTGCATACCCTTTTATTTTAACAAAATCCGTTCTGTTTGTCAATTGCATTTTCCTTTGCCGACCGCTCAAGCACAAATGCCTTGTTACTTTTCATTATGATTTCGGGAATGAAAAGAATTTCTTCGGTGGCTGCGGCCTTTTCGCCGCACAGCATTTTATAAAAGGTCTTGACCACCACTTCACCCTGTTTTTCAAGATTTTGAAAAGGGTGGCGTGAATTATGCCTTTGTCCATGTTGAGGCTGACGCCTTCGAAAAGGTCGGTGGATACGATTTTATATTTTCCCACAAGTCCCAGCTCTTCAATACGTCGGCAAACCGAATCGGGTTTGCCGAGCATATATATGCCGTCCACGTCGGGATATTCCTTTACAAGCCGGTCGACGGCGTAGTATGCAAGGCGCGGGTCGTCGCGGTTTTCAAAAATCGGTCCGACCTTAAGAGAAAGCGACCGGCAGCCGCTTTTAAAGCCTTCTATGTTTTCGGCGCAGATGGCCACGTCCTCCGAGCTTCCGAAAATGGCCGCCTTGCCGCCGGAATAAGCAGCGACAGCATTTCCGCCGCCATTTTTCCCATCGCAAAAGCCGTTGCACCTAACCGAGAGAATTCGTTTGCTGTCGGCATGTCGGTGACGATTGTGGCCGTGAGAATTCCGTTTTGAAAGCGAGTCGATTTCCTCGCGCTGCTTGGGCTGCTGGTCGCCGGTAAAAGATGATTATGCCGTTGACGTTATCTCTGCGGAATTTGTCAAAGCCCTTTTATATTCCGAAAAGCGGTCGCCTTCCTTTTTTTCGACAAAATATATTTCACATTGAACGTTAAGGGTCGAAAGCTCGGATATTGCTTTTTTCATGCCCGAAAGAATTCCCTGCTGAACCTCGGGAATGGTATCGCAAATTATGATTCCGATTTTTCTGGTCTTTCGGGAAAGAGCCTGTGCGGCCTTGTTGGCCGTGTATCCCAGTTCCTCGGCCACCTTATGACAAGCCGTCTTGTGGACTCGCTGATTCTCGGCTTGTTGTTCAAGGCGCGGTTTACGGTGGCGATGGAGACTCCCGCCGCCGCCGCCACGTCGTATATTGTCACGGTTTTTGTCAGCCATGCCGTCACCTGTCCCACTTCTCACACAGCGCCAAAATCTGATCGGCAAATTTAGCCAGATCCTTGTTCGTGCCGCCGCGGTTTCTTCCGATAACGAGCTGGAGCTTTTTGAGGCCTCGGTGAGACGTTCAAAGGAGGGAGAAGCGGCAAAATTGGATTCTTTGTTGGGCTTTTCGATATAAGTGCTGTTGCCTTTCGCAAGGCAAAGTCCGCTTTCGAGATCGTATATGCTTCCCGAATAGGGAGCGACGGCCTCGACGCCGAGGGTTTCGGAAATTGTTTTGGCAAACTCGGTTGTCACAAGGTCGTTGCCGTGATTTACAAATACCTTTTTGCGCCCTTTGCGGCGGCCGCGGCATATTTAAGCAGTCCGTTTTTGTCGGCGTGTCCGGAAATTCCGGCAAGCTGTTCGATGTGCGCCTTGACCTCTATGGGCTCGCCGAAAGCTTGACCTGCTTTTTCTCCCTCGACGATTGCGCCCGAGGGTGCCCACCGCCTGATAACCCACAAAAAGTATCGTGGACTCGGCTCTCCAAAGGTTGTGCTTGAGGTGGTGGCGGATACGCCCGGCCTCGCACATTCCGCTTGCCGACAGAATGACCTTGGGATTTTTGTCGTCGTTTATCATTCTCGATTCGTCGCTTGTCACCGCTACCTTAAGGCCATCAAAGTATATCGGGTTGACGCCCTTTTTCACAAGCTCAAGGGTTTCATCGTCATAATATTCGGTCATGTCATTGCCGTAGATGTGGATTGTTTCCACCGCAGGAGGGCTGTCCATAGACGGTAAAATTCGGAATGGATTTTACAAGGCCTCTTTCCTTGATTTCTCTTATGATATACAGCAGCTCTTGGCTTCTTCCCACGGCAAAGGAGGGGATGACCACGTTTCCGCCGCGGGCGAAGGTTTCCTCAAGAATTTTCGAAAGCTGATCCACATAATCGGGACGCTCGCCGTGCAGGCGGTCGCCGTAGGTCGATTCGATAACAAGATAATCGGCGGCGGGAGGGGTGCCGGGTCGCGGATAAGGGGACGGTCGACGTTTCCGATGTCGCCCGAGAAAAATGAGCTTTTCGGTCTTTCCGTTTTCGGTGACCGAGAATATAACCGAGGAGGAACCGAGCAGATGCCCCGCGTCCATAAAGCTGACCGAAATGCCGTCGGCAATTTCATAGCGCTTTTGCCATAGTCGCAGCCGACAAATTTGGTTATGCAGTTTTGCGCATCCTCGGTGGTGTAAAAGGGGAACGTAAGGGTGGCTGCCCGGCGCGTTTTGCCTTGCGGTTGCGCCATTCGGCCTCAAACTCCTGAATGTGCGCCGAGTCGAGCAGCATTATGGAGCAAAGCTTGAGGTGGCCTTTGTGGAATATATCGGGCCGTCAAAGCCTTGGGCGCACAGCAGCGGCAGCTTTCCCGAATGGTCAATGTGAGCGTGGGTGAGAAGTATACAGTCTATTTCACCGGGGCAACGGGAATATCGCTGTTTAAAATGTGTCGGGACCCTGCTCCATTCCGCAATCTATGAGGATGTTTTTACCGCAGGCGGTAAGAAGGGTGCAGGAACCTGTGACCTCGTGGGCGGCGCCCAAAAACATAAGTTTCATATAATCAATTCCTTTCGGAAAAATTTTCATGTATATTGTACCACACATATAATAATTTTACAACAAAAAGGCCTTTTTAAAGTTATAATTGAAAATACGGCGGCGGTATGGTATAATAACACCGTATGTTAAGCAACCGCGCAAAGTTTATGCAAAGGTTGCTTAAGCGACTTGATTTTCTAAAAGGATTGATAAAAATGACAGAAAATGAATACACGGAGCTTGCGGCGCTCCTTTTCCCCGATATAACCGAAACTCCCGAACAATGCGAACAGCGTTTTCCCAAAGACAGCTTAAGGAGGGTGCGCGGGTGACCCGTTACGCTCCCAGCCCCACGGGATTTATGCACATCGGAAATCTTTTCGGCCTTTATAAGCGAGCGGGTGGCTCACACTACCGGCGGCGTTTTTATGTCAGAATAGAAGATACCGATAAAAAGCGCGAGGTCGAGGGCGGCGTGAGCGGAATTCTCAGAGACCTTGCGGCCTTCGGCTGCACCGTTGACGAGGGAGTCATATCCGAAACCGAGGAAAAGGGCGAATACGGTCCCTACCGTCAGTCAAACCGCAGGGAAATTTATCATGTTTTTGCGAAATCCCTTGTGGAAAAGGGATTTGCATATCCCTGCTTTTTGCTCGGCCGAGACCCTCGACGAGGTCAGAAAGCAGCAGGAGGCCGAAAAAGACCACGGGATATTACGCGGGGCCATGCCCGCTGCAGAGGCCTTTGCTTTGATGAGATAAGGAAAATATCAAGGCGGGAAAGTCTTATGTGCTCCGTCTGCGTTCGCGGGCAAAGAGGACGGCAAGGTCTTTTCGACGATATGATAAAGGGCAAAATCGAGATGCCCGAAAAACACCCAGGACATCGTTCTTCTCAAGACCGACGGAATCCCCACCTATCATTTCGCCCACGCCGTGGACGATCATCTTATGGGAACTACCATGTCGTCAGAGGAGACGAGTGGATTGCTTCGGCGCCCGTTCACCTTCAGCTGTTTGCTGCTCGGATTTAAACCTCCGAAATATGCCCACATCGCCCGCTTATGAAAGAGGAGGACGGCGGTAAACGCAAGCTTTCCAAGCGCAAGGACCCCGAGGCGGCCGTTTCCTTCTATTTTGAGCAGGGCTATCCAGCCGTTTCGGTGAGGGAATATCTGCTCACCCTTGCAAATTCAATTATGAGGAGTGGCACAAGGTAAATAAAACCGCCTCTCAGGACGATTTTCCCTTTAACCTTAAAAAAATGTCCTCTTCGGGGCGCTTTTTGACCTTGTAAAATTCGACGATGTAAGCAAAAACGTCATTTCGGGTATGTCGGCCGACGAGATGTATGAACAAATCGCCGCATGGGCGCAAAAAGAACGACCCCGAATTTTTCAAAACCTTTACCTCAAATCCCGAATTTTCCCGTTTTATTTTCACAATAGACCGTTCGGGTAAAAATCCCCGAAAGGACATTGCAAAATGGAGCGAGGTGCCGGAATATACCGAATATTTCTATTCGGCTCCCGCCGCCTTCGGATATGCCGGAAAATCTTTCGTCGGCGGACATAAAGGAAATACTTGAAAAATATGCCGAAAGCTATGACGGTTCTGCCGATAAGGACGGCTGGTTTGCAGGCATAAAGGCGCTGTGCGAGCCTCTCGGCTTTTGCCCGAACGTCAAAAGAATATAAGCAAAATCCGACGCCTTTAAGGGCCATGTGGGTGACCTTTCCACCGTTTTGCGCGTCGCCGTCACGGGAAGAAGAAACACCCCCGACCTTTATGAAATCATGAAGCTGCTCGGCAGGAAGAGGTCGTTTCCGTCTTAAAGGGAGCTGGAAAAGCTGAAGTGAACTATAAAAAATAACCGACGGTATTTTCAGACAGCGGCTCAACCGCTTTGAGGCGACGGTGGAAATTTGCGGAAAGGCCGAGACGGTGCACGTTAAAAACACCGGGCGCTGTAAGGAACTTCTTGTGCCGGGCTGCAAGGTTTTCTCGAAAGGTCGGAAAATCCCAATCGCAAAACCGCCTATGACCTTACGGCGGTGGAAAAAAACGGGAGGGTAAACCGCCGCTTCTCATAAATATGGATTCCCAAATTCCCAACGCCGCCGCCGAAGAATGGCTTAAAAGGGCAATGTTTTTCCAAAAACGCCGAAATTCGCCGTGAGGTCAAATTTGAAAATTCACGGTTTGATTTTTACGTCGAGGACTGCGGCAAAAGGCCTTTCTCGAGGTCAAAGGCGTGACCCTTTGAAAAGGACGGAATCGCCCTTTTTCCCGACGCGCCGACGACGCGCGGGGTAATATAAACGAGCTTATTTCGGCAAAGGAGCGGGGCTTCGACTGCTATATTCTTTTTGTGATTCAGATGAAGGAAATAAGTGCTTTTATGCCAAATCGGGAAACTCATCGAATTCGCCGATGCGCTTTTGAGGGCAAAAGAGGGGGGGTTGAAATACTCGCCTTCGACTGCGCCGTCACTCCGAAATCCATGGTGATAGAAGATCCCGTTGAAATCAAACTATGAAGGTGAATAAAATGAAAATCCTTTTCAGGGCGACAGCATAACCGACGCCGGCAGAAATTATGAAGATAAACACGATCTCGGGCGGGCTATCCGAAATATGCCGCCGAAATTATCGCGAAAAATCATCCCGATGCGGATTTTGAGTTTGTGAATTTGGGTATCGGCGGTAACAAAACCGACGATCTCATAGCCCGTCTCGACAGCGATTTTATCGCCGAGCAGCCCGATTATCTTTCGATTTTGGTCGGAGTTAACGATTGCTGGCATTTTGCCGAAAAAGAAATTTCCGCCACGTTTCGGTTTTCGAGCGGAATTACCGCAAAATTCTCACCGAAATAAAGCAGAAAACAAGCGCAAAAATCATGCTTGTCGAGCCCTTTTTGCTTCCCGTGAAGGATAAGGCCTTTTGGCGGTATAAGGTGGATGAGGAAATTGTCGCCGTGAGGGGCGCTTGCGTCGGAATTCGGCTGTGTGCTTTTGCCCTATGGACGGGCTGCTCGCGGCGGAATACTGCGGCAAAAATCTTTCGGAGTTTTCCGAGGACGGGGTTCATCCGCTGAAAAAACAGGCCGAGGTCATGGGAAGAATTTACGCCGAATACTTCGAAAAGCTGCTCTGATATGTCAATAAGATATTGTGACAGAACTTTAACCTTTTAAATTATTGACACTTTTTTTGCTTTTTATGGTATAATTTCTTCATTATATTATACATTGGAGGAGATTCTGATGAAAAAATTTGCAAAAAATTTCCGCTCTTTTCCTTGCGGTCGCCATGACGGCAACCTGCTTCGCATCCTGCGGCAAGAGTGAGGATAAAAGGATGACGGCAAGGCCGAGGAAAAACCTGGGTCATCGCCACCGACACCGTTTTCAAGCCCTTCGAGTATACCGATGCTTCGGGCAACTTTGTCGGCATCGATGTTGACATCGTGGCCGCCATTGCCGAGGACCAGGGATTTGAATACAAGCTCAACAGCCTCGGTTGGGACGCTTCCATCGCCGCCTGCCAGGCGGTCAGGCCGACGCCATGATCGCCGGGCGCATCCATAACCGAAAAGAGAAAGTCCCCGGTTGGATATTCTCCGACGGATATTACACCGCAACCCAGTGCATGGCCGTTGCTCCCGATTCGACGATTGCCTCCTTTGAGAATCTCAGAGGAAAGACCGTCGCCGTCAAAAACGGAACCGAGGGCAAAACCTATGCCGAGAGCCTGAAGGACCAGTACGGCTTCGAGATCACCATTCTCGAGGATTCTCCCACAATGTATCAGGCCGTTGTTGGCGGTCAGGCTGCAGCCTGCTTTGAGGACACCCCATTATGAAGGCTTCCATCAAGGACGGAGTTGACCTTAAGATTGTTGACGGCAGCGAGAACGAGGGTTCCCCCTACGGTCTTGCCGTGTTCAGCTCCGACAAACAGGAAATCCTTGATATGTTCAATGCCGGTCTTAAGAACATTAAGGCAAACGGCAAATATGACGAGATAATCAGCAAATATCTCGGCTAAATTTCGGCAAAACGCGCTTTGACAAAGATTTTGCGCGGTGAGACGGAATACCGTTTTTCGGTATTCCGTTTCTATTCTGAAAGGAGCTCTGTCTGTGATAACCATAATTACCCAATACGGAGAACTGTTGCTGCGGGCAATGGGGCAAACCCTGCTTCTTGCTCTTTGCGGCCTGTTTTTCGCCTGTATTATCGGACTTGTGTTCGGTATGATGAGTGTGCTCAAAAGCAAGGTGTGCAGAGCCATTGCGCAGATCTTTGTGGACATTGTGCGCGGCGTTCCCATGATCGTTCTGGCCTTCTTTGTTTTCTTCGGAGTGCCTTATTTCTTTAAAAACGTTTTGGGAAATAACATAACCCTTTCGGCGCTGACGGCCGGTACCATATGTCTCGCTTTAAACTGCGGCGCATATATGGCGGAAATTATCCGCGCCGGTATTCAGTCGGTGGATAAAGGCCAGATGGCGGCAAGAAGCCTCGGTCTGACATATTGAAGTCCATGAGAAAGGTTGTCCTTCCTCAGGCCATCCGAACCATGATCCCAAGCATCATCAATCAGTTCATCATCACTCTTAAGGATACATCCATTCTTTCGAGTTATCGGTTTCCCCGAACTTGTCAACAGCGCCAAAAACGTTGTCGCCATAACCTTCAAATCCTTTGAAACATGGCTTATAGTGGGCATTATGTATCTCATCATAATAACCGCCCTTTCAAAACTTTGCAAAGGTTCTCGAAAGGAGGCTAAACCGTGGCCGTCAATAAAAATAACGTAAAAATTCATGTGGAGCATCTTGAAAAGACCTTCGGAAAAATCGAGGTGCTTAGGGGATATTTCCAACGACATATACGAGGGCGAGGTCGTGGTCGTTATCGGCCCCTCCGCTCGGGAAAATCCACCTTTCTGCGTTGTCTCAACCGTCTTGAGCAGCCTACCGCGGAACCATAATCGTCGACGGTTTCGATATTTCCGACAAAAAAGGTGAATATCAACAAGGTGCGCGAAAACATCGGAATGGTGTTTCAGCACTTTAACCTGTTCAACCATCTGAATTGCTTCAGAATCTTATGCTTGCTCCCGTCGACGTCAAAAAATGACCAAGGAGGAGGCAAAGGAAAAAGGCGCTTAAAATGCTCGACCGCGTCGGACTGTCCGACAAGGCAGACGCTTTTCCGTCCCAGCTTTCAGGGCGGCCAGAAACAGCGTGTGGCCATTGCCCGCGCCCTTGCATGAATCCCGATATTATGCTTTTTTCGACGAGCCCACCTCGGCTCTCGACCCCGAAATGGTGGGAGGTGCTTCAGGTTATGAAAAAGCTTGCCGCCGAAGGTATGACCATGGTGGTCGTGACCCACGAAATGGTTTTGCCAAAGGACGTGGGCCGACAGGGTGCTGTTTATGTCCGACGGATATATTGTGGAGGAGGGAACCCCCGAGGAGGTTTTCATGAACCGCAAAACCAAAGAACCAAGGACTTTTGAGCTGTGTGCTTGATTTGTCCGCTCCCGAGGAGCTTTAATGGGTATCGTAAACTACGGGCAGTTTGTGGTTTCGGCCATATTGTTTATTTATGCCCGGCTCGACACGGTTTATGTCCTCACCCGCGCGATAGTGGGCGGAAGAAAAGGGTGTGATTTCGGCTCGGAATTTCCAACCGGTATTCTTGTGCACACGCCGCGGCGCTCGGCCTTTCGGTTATATTGCGGGAATCGGCATTGGCTTTTTAACATTATGAAAATTGCCGGGCGGGCTATCTTGTCTTTCTCGGTATAAAGGCCGTTGTCAGCAAAAAGCCGCTTTTCGATTCCGACCCCGAAAGTCTCGACGAAAGCCCCTTGAAGGTATACCGTCAGGGAGTGCTCACAAATGTCCTCAATCCCAAGGCGGCGCTTTTTTTCCTTGCCCCTGCCTCAGTTTGTTTCGCAAAAGCGCAGGGTCATCGCCCTGCCGTTTCTTGCTTTGGGGTTGACCTTTTTCACCACAAGCACGATTTGGAGCGTTGTTCTGGCCTTTGCTCGCGTCCTTTGCAAATGCGCTGCTTCAAAAACGAAACGGGTGCAAAGGGTGCCGAAAGGCGACCGAATCATTTATATACTGCTCGGTCTCAATGTTTTGAGAAGTAAAATTTCTGCCATAAAAAATTAAGGAGGTTCATGACGAACACTCCTTTTTTTTTGGCTTTGTGTTTAAAGATTTTTCAAACATTGCGACGATCTGCTTTTTGAGCGGCCGCCGACGGCGGTATTGACCGCCTTGCCGTCCTTGAAAACCATAAGGGTGGGGATGCTTTCAATGCCGAAGGAAAGTGCAAGGCTTTCGGCCTCGTCCACGTTTATTTTAACCACCCTTGACCTTGTCGGAATATTCCTCGGCAATTTCGGCAACGGTGGGAAGCATCATGCAGGGGGCCGCACCAGCTTGCCCAAAAATCCACGAGCACGGGCTTTTTCGCTCTGCAAAACTTCCGTTTCAAAATTTTTGTCGGTAACGTTTATTTCCGCCATTTAAAAAAACTCCTTTCAGTCCTTTGATTTATAATAGAGCACAATGGCAAAAGCCCTCGAAGTTTTTGTCCTTTATCTGCTCTCTGAATTCCTTGCACATACATTTCCAGTCGTCGGTTCGTGCCGTTCTGCAGGGGCAGTAACCGCCGGTTCTTTTAAGCCCTTCTTTGACAAGACGAACCACTTCCTTTGTCGGGATTGAGTTTGACGGCCATATTTCGGCCTCCTTTTATTTAAGCAAGCCAAGCGGTGCTTTTTTTGCTTAACTTTATTATACCTTGTTTCTTAAAAAACAATGAATTTACGAAAAAAGTTTTCGGTGAACTCAAGCCCGCTTTTTTCGGGCGGGTCAAATGGGAGGGAAGGTCGGCGGCAAGGCTTTCGACGGCAAAACGGCTTTTTGCCTTTTCGGAAATTTTGGGGTATTTCCGAGGCGGTTCTTTGTCACCACGGGCACCGATTCGCGGCACATTAAATTTTTTTGATGATTTTAAAGCCTCGCGGCGGTTTCGTTAAATCCGAGCACGCGGATATAGAGCAGGAAAACGTGGGCAAGCTCTTTTTATTCGAGCACCGAGCACATTAAAATACGCCGTATCCTCGATTTTGTGTATCGTTTTCCCGAGCAATATTCGACAATTTTCTCAATACTTGTGTGTTTTTTATGCCCTCGCAAATCAGATTTTCCATGCCCCTCGCAAACTCCGTTTATCTGCGAAATGTCGTCGGGACCGAGTTTCCTCAGCGAAAAAAGCATGGCGTTTTTTCAATTCGCGATATGTCAAGGGGGCGCGGCCTCTTTCGGCTTCATTTGATATAATATCAAAGCTGCCTTTTGGCATGAATTGCGCTGCCGACTGTATGTCGTTTCTCATTATTTCCCGAAGCTTTGTGGCCGAGCATATGTTTTCGAAAGTTCACCCGAACCGTGCAAAGCACCCTTGCGCGGAACGGCTACCGGGGCGACCGACGAACCGATTTTTTTAAAGGGGCGGAAATATATTCGAGGGCCAAAATATTGTTGGGCTTTGAAATTATATCTGCAAATTCGGGGTTAATTTCAAAAAGCCTGTTGCCTTGATGAGGGCAGCGAACAACCGTTTTTGAGAGCGTTTTTGACGGCGTCGGTGTTTTCAATGGTCTCAAGAGCCTTTAAAACATCGAAAAAGTCTGTCGGGGTTTCCTCCTCGCAGCCGAATGTAGAAAATCCGCACCCGAGGCGTCGATTATTTTGACTCCTCCCGCGGCAAAATCGGGGGCGGGGGAAGGGTGTAACAAAGGGGCAGCTCGATAACAAGATCGGCTCCGCCCGCCGCGGCCGCCTTTGCCTTGGCGGTTTTGGTACACACCGAGCTCCCTCTTTGGGAAAAAAGGCCGCCTGCAAACCGCAACCGCACAGTCGCTTCCGCGTTCCTTTGCAGCCTTTATCTGATATGCGTGGCCGTTGTGAAAGG
>VOFB01004171.1_pt1 | contig 38703 bp, 54 predicted proteins | sample 5384141 | NCBI WGS metagenome assembly VOFB01 (sample SAMN12384721, study PRJNA508395) | human gut metagenome | isolation source: healthy gut A | host: Homo sapiens
GAACCGCACGAAAACACAGGTAAAACTGCCGGAGGAAGTTACGAGGTCTGTGTCAATGAAGCATATGCGGGAGTAAAACCGATTGCAGTCCTTTCAGACGAAGTGGCAGAGATCGCTCCGATTTCGGCAATGGTGTTAGTAAAAGTGGCAAAGGATGAAAAAAAGGCTGGTATTTTCTGAATGAGTATGTTATAATCCTAAAATGACTGTGATAGTCGTAGTACGCCCTTTTTCCGGGAAACAGGCAGAAGTCCTTGTAGAAAGGGCGGCAGGCGGCTGTCGAAAACGGAAACGTGCATTATTAGTTCCGGCGCTGCCGGGATGTTTGAATATCATTTAAGGAGGAAATGAGTAATAATGAGTGTACAGGTGGAAAACTTAGAAAAGAACATGGCAAAGCTTACCATCGAAGTGGCTGCCGAAGAAGTAGAGAAAGCTCTTCAGGCTGCCTATATGAAAGAGAAAGGTAAAATCAGCATCCCAGGCTTCCGTAAAGGTAAAAGTGCCGAGACAGATGATTGAAAAGATGTATGGTCCAGTATTTTATGAAGATGCAGCGAATACCCTGATCCAGGAGAACTATCCTGCAGCAGTAGAGGAGAGCGGTATTGACATCGTATCCAGACCGACCATCGATGTTGTCCAGATCGAAAAGGAAAATCTTTCATTTTCACAGCAGAAGTAGCAGTAAGACCAGAAGTAAAACTTGGTAAATACTTAGGCGTACAGGTAACCAAGATCGATACTTCCGTATCTGACGAAGAGGTAGAGGCAGCAGTTAGAGAAAGAGAGAAATAACAACGCAAGAACTGTTACCGTTACAGACAGAGCCGATCAGAACGGCGATACCGCAGTGATCGACTTCGAGGGATTTGTTGACGGAGTTGCATTTGAGGGCGAAAAGGAGAGAATCATCCGCTAGAGATCGGTTCCCACACTTTCATCGATACATTTGAGGATCAGCTGGTTGGAAAGAAGCAGGGGATGAAGTAGATGTAAACGTGACATTCCCGGAGCAATATCAGGCAGCTGATTTAGCAGGAAAACCTGCATTATTCAAAGTTAAGATCCACGAAGTAAAAGCAAAAGAACTTCCGGAGTTAAACGATGAGTTCGCACAGGATGTATCTGAGTTCAATACTTTAGAAGAGTACAAAGAGGACTTAAAGAAACACTTAGAAGAGCAGAAGGAAAACGATGCAAAACGTACCAAAGAGGATGAAGCAATCCAGAAGATCATCGACAAATCTTCTATGGACATCCCGGAGGCTATGTTAGATACACAGTGCGAGAACATGATCAATGAATTTGCACAGAGACTTGCTCAGAGTGGACTTTCTATGGAGCAGTATATGCAGTTCTCCGGTCTTACATTAGACAAATTAGAAGAGCAGGTTCGTCCGGAAGCTGAGACACGTATTAAGAGCAGTCTTGTATTAGAGCAGATCGCAAAAAGACGAGAACATCGAAGTGACTGATGACGAGATCAATGCAGAAGTTGAGAAGATGGCTGCCGCTTACGGTATGGAAGCTGACAAATTAAAAAGAGTACATGGGAGATTCTGAGAAGGAGTCTATCGAAGAGATCTCAAAGTAACAAAAGCCGTTGATCTTATCATGGAAAACGTAAAAAGAGAGAGCAAAGGCAAAAACAAAGAAAGAAAAAGAAGCTGAAGCAAAGGAAGCTACAGAGGAATAAGATACAGATCCATAGCTGTTGCAGGAGTAAGCAATACACACAGACTGGCTCATATGGGCCGGTCTGTTTAGGCTTTTAAGCAATTATAAAATATTTCTAAACAAGAATACGGTAGAATGGAGGATTACATCATGAGTTTAGTACCTTATGTCATTGAACAGACCAGCAGGGGCGAGAGAAATTATGATATTTATTCCCGTCTGTTAAAAGACAGAATTATCTTTTTAGGGGAAGAAGTAAATGAGACAACCGCAAGTCTGGTCGTTGCCCAGTTACTTTTCTTAGAGTCAGAAGACCCGGGAAAAGACATCCAGTTATATATCAATTCTCCGGGTGGAATGGTTACTGCCGGTATGGCAATTTATGACACCATGCAGTATATCAAATGTGATGTATCAACCATCTGTATCGGAATGGCAGCCAGCATGGGAGCATTCCTGTTAGCAGGAGGTACCAAAGGAAAACGACTTGCACTGCCAAACGCAGAGATCATGATCCACCAGCCGTCTGGCGGAGCAAAGGTCAGGCAACCGAGATCCAGATCGCGGCAGAAAATATTTTAAAGACCAAGAAAAAATTAAATGAAATCCTTGCAGCAAACACAGGCAAGCCGTACGATGTGGTTGCTGCCGATACCGAGCGCGATTACTACATGTCTGCAGAGGAAGCAAAAAGAATATGGTTTAATTGATAACGTGATTACAAGCAGATAAGCTTTAATCGGTCAATGTATGTGAGGGTACCCAAATATAGAAGAAGCATCTTTCTATCCGGATGCCCTCAATGCGTATTAATAAAAGATGGAGAGCAGAGAAAATGGCAGGGAAGAAATGAGGAGAAATACCGCTGTTCCTTTTGCGGAAAATCTCAGGATCAGGTTAGAAAACTGATCGCCGGACCAAACGGTGCCTATATTTGCGATGAGTGCGTGGATATTTGTGCTGAGATCATAGAAGAAGAGTTTGAGGGCGAAGAAACAGGAGCAGAGGCAGCCGGAAGAAGAACAGATCAACCTTTTAAAGCCGGAAGAGTTAAAGGCATTTTTGGATGATTATGTCATCGGACAGGAGCAGGCAAAAAAGTATTGTCTGTTGCAGTGTATAACCACTATAAGAGGATTATGGGGACCGGACTTAGGAGTAGAGCTTCAGAAGAGCAATATCTTAATGTTAGGACCGACCGGATCCGGTAAGACCTTTGGCACAGACGCTGGCGCGTGTATTAAATGTACCATTTGCGATCGCAGATGCAACCACACTGACAGAGCGGGGTATGTCGGTGAGGATGTAGAGAATATCCTCTTGAAGATGATTCAGGCGGCAGATTACAACATTGAGCGTGCACAGCACGGTATCATCTATATCGATGAGATCGATAAGATCTCCAAAAATCAGAGAATGTATCAATTACCAGAGATGTTTCCGGAGAGGGCGTGCAGCAGGCACTTCTTAAGATATTAGAGGAACTGTAGCATCCGTTCCGCCACAGGGAGGAAGAAAACACCCACAGCAGGAACTGATCCAGATCGATACCACCAATATCTTATTTATCTGCGGTGGAGCATTTGATGGATTAGACAAGATCATCGAGACACGTCTTGATCAGAAGAGCATCGGATTCAATGCAGAGGTCAAAGACAGAAATGAATTTAACATCGGAGAGGTGTTCAAACACGTGTTACCGCAGGATTTCGTCAAATTCGGTCTGATTCCGGAGTTTATTGGACGAGTACCGGTAACCGTTTCTCTGGATATGCTTGACAGGGATACACTGATCCGTATTTTACAGGAACCGAAAAACGCACTGGCAAAACAGTATCAGAAATTATTCGAACTCGACGGAGTAGCACTGGAATTTGACAAAGAAGCCTTAGAAGCGATCGCAGACAAGGCATTGGAACGCAAGACCGGAGCGAGAGGACTGCGTGCGATCATGGAAGCAGTCACATTGGATATGATGTACCATATCCCGTCCGATGAAGTATTACAAAATGCCAGATTACGAAGGATCTGGTAGAAGAAAAGCTGACAGTGGAAGGCCAGGAGACTAAAAAATAGAGGAAAAAATAACATTGGAAGCAATGGTGAAAAAAGATGCCGGCAGTTGCGCTGCGCGGTATGGTAATCCTTCCAGGGATGATCGCACATTTTGATGTGAGCCGTGAAAAGTCGATCAAGGCAGTAGAAGCCTGCATGATGGAAGATCAGAAGATCTTTCTTGTGACACAAAAGGATGTGGAACAGGAAGATCCGGCACAGGAGGATCTGTATCGGATCGGTATCATTGCCGAGGTAAAAAGCAGGTTATAAAGCTACAGAATAATATTGTCCGTATCTTAGTGGAGGGAAAGGAGCGCGCTGAACTTAGCTCCTTTTTAGACCATCCGATTATCTGCTGGCGGAGGTTGTCTGCTTTGACGAAACAGAAGAGGAACTGACTGAGGAAGTTCAGATGGCGATGGTGCGTGGCATCCAGGAGACATTTGAGCGGTACGGTGCAGTCAATAAACCGTCTGGGAAAAGAGTTGCAGCGTCAGGTCAGGGAAAATACGGAATTGGAAAAGCTGATGGATCAGCTTGCCAATAATCTGCCGGTTGGTTATGAGGAAAAGCAGAAGATATTGGAAGCCGTGTCTCTGACCGAACGTTATGAAGTGTTGATGGCACTTCTTTTAAAAGAGATCGAGATCATTGCGATCAAAAACGAATTTCAGGCAAAAGTCAAAGAGCGTGTGGACAAAAAACCAGAAAGAATACATCCTGCGGGAACAGATGAAGATCATAAGAGGAACTCGGCGAAGACAATACCGAGTCCGATGCAGATCATTTTCTGGCAGAATTAAAGCAGTTAAAAGCCGGCAAAGAAGTCAAAGAAAAGATCAGAAAAGAAATCAGCCGGTTTAAAAATATCAGCTCAAGCTCATCGGAGAGTGCGGTAAGCAGGGGCTACATTGAGACATTGTTAGAATTGCCGTGGGATAAGGCATCCAAAGATAACAAGGATCTGAAAAATGCAGAGCGCATTTTAAATGAAGATCATTACGGATTGGAAAAAGTAAAAGAGCGTATGTTAGAGTTCCTTGCTGTGCGCAACTCTGACGAAAAAGGGCAGAGCCCGATCGTATGTTTAGTCGGTCCGCCTGGTACCGGAAAGACGAGTATTGCCCGTTCCGTGGCGCGTGCACTGGATAAAAAATACGTCCGCATCAGCCTGGGCGGAGTCCGGGATGAAGCAGAGATCCGTGGACACCGGAAAACTTATGTGGGTGCGATGCCGGGACGTATTGTCAATGGTCTGCGCAGTGCCGGCGTGAAAAATCCACTGATGCTGCTTGATGAGATCGATAAAATGAGCAGTGATTACAAAGGGGATACGGCATCTGCATTATTAGAGGTGCTAGATGCAGAGCAGAACAGCAAATTCCGAGATCACTACGTTGAGATACCGGTGGATCTCTCAGAAGTATTTTTCATTGCGACAGCCAATTCTTTACAGGACATTCCAAGACCGTTGCTTGACCGTATGGAAGTGATCGAGGTCACCAGCTATACGGAAAATGAAAAGGCACATATCGCAAGGGAACATCTGCTGGGAAAACAGATGGAACGCAACGGCATCAGACCGGATCAGCTTATGGTCAGTAACAAGGCACTGGCAAAGATCATCCGCGGTTATACCAGAGAAGCCGGTGTGCGTAATCTGGAGCGGAAACTCGGAGAAATTGCCAGAAAAGCGGCACGCGAGATTTATGAAAATGATAAGAAACGTGTCAAGATCACGGAACAGAATCTGGAAAATATCTTGGAAAAGAGAATATACGTTTGATCAGAAAAACGAGAACGATGAGGTCGGAATCGTGCGCGGTCTGGCATGGACGAGCGTCGGCGGTGATACGTTGGAGATCGAGGTCAACGTGATGCCGGGCAAAGGCGAAGTACAGCTTACCGGACAACTCGGAGATGTGATGAAAGAGTCCGCACAGGCAGGCTTAAGTTATATCCGTTCGGTAGGGAAGAATATCATATTCCAAAGAAGTTTTTTCAGGAAAATGATATCCACATCCATATCCCGGAGGGGGCTGTGCCAAAAGATGGACCTTCGGCAGGAATCACGATGGCAACGGCAATGCTTTCTGCGATCACACAGACTCCGGTCCGTGCGGATGTCGCAATGACAGGAGAGATCACACTGCGCGGCAGAGTTCTCCCGATTGGTGGCTTAAAAGAAAAGATCCTTGCAGCGAAGAATGCCGGAATCAAAACGATCTGCATTCCGAAGAAAAACGAGAAGGATGTGGAGGAAATTTCCTCCAGAAATCAAAAAAGGTCTTGAACTTGTATTTGTGGAAAAATGCAGGAAGTGCTGGAAGTGGCATTTGCAGCCCAATAAAAAGGAGAAAAAACATGGTAATAAAAAATGTAAACCTGGAAATTGTCTGCGGAATTGACCAGCAAGGTGCCGGATACCGCATATGCAAGGAGGTGGCTTTTGCAGGGAAAATCAAACGTTGGAAAGTCATCGCTGATCAATGCGCTGATGAACCGCAAATCGCTTGCGCGTACTTCTTCCCAGCCGGGAAAAACGCAGACCATCAACTTTTACAATATCAACGATGCCATGTACCTTGTCGATCTTCCGGGATACGGCTATGCAAAGGCATCCGAGGAAGTGAAGGCAAAGTGGGGAAAAATGATCGAGAATTACCTTCACACTTCAAAAGCAGTTAAAGGCAGTCTTTCTTTTGATCGATATCCGCCACGATCCTTCCGCAAACGACAGGATGATGTATGAGTGGATGGTATATCAGGGATTTGCACCGATCATTATTGCGACCAAACTCGATAAGATCAAACGAAGCCAGATCCAGAAAAATGTCAAAGCGATCCGCGAGGGCTTAAATGTACAGCCGGGAACCACGATCATTCCGTTTTCTGCAGAGACGAAGCAGGGGCGTGACGAGATCTGGAAGCTGATCGATTCTTTCGTGCTGCCGCAGGAAGAAAAATAGCCTGTTTAAAAATATGTCAGAATATGGTATGCTGAAACTATAAAATATTTACAAAAAGCAGAAAATCTTAACAGGAAGCAAACTCTTATCAGATTGCGCCTGTATGAGGTTCATGCTAAAATAATCACTATGACGAAGAGTCAGTATCGGAGGATAGCCATGAAAAAGAAAAAAATCGTAATAGCACTTGGTCATGAAGCACTTGGTACCACGTTACCGGAGCAGAAAGAGGCAACAAAACGCACTGCAAAAGCGGTTGCTGACTTTATCCGCGATGATTATCAGGTAGTCATTACGCACAGTAACGGGCCACAGGTTGGTATGATCCATACAGCAATGAATGAGTTTCTGCAGATTATATCCGGAGTATACCGCTACGCCAATGTCTGTATGTTCTGCAATGAGTCAGGGATATATCGGTTACGATTTACAGAATGCTATCCGTGCCGAGCTGCTGAATAAGGGAATTTATAAGACAGTTTCCACAGTTCTGACACAGGTTGTTGTCGATCCATATGATGAGGCTTTTTACAAACCAGGTAAGGTGATCGGCCGTGTGATGACAGAAGAAGAAGCTGAGGCAGAGGAGAAAAAAGGAAATCATGTCACAGCAGTAGAAGGAGGATTACGCCGTATCGTTGCAGCACCGAAGCCAATGGATATCGTTGAAATCGATGCGATCCGTGCATTATCGGATGCAGATCAGGTTGTTGTTGCCTGCGGAGGTGGCGGTATTCCGGTACTTGCACAGGACAATAATTTAAAAGGTGCGAGTGCAGTCATTGAAAAAGACCTTGCAGCAGGAAAATTAGCAGAACTTTTAGATGCTGACATGTTAGTCATTTTAACAAGTGTGGACAATGTATGTCTGAATTACGGCACAGAGAATGAGAAACCTCTTTCGACCATGACTGTTGCAGAAGCAAAACAGTATATGGAAGAAGGTCAGTTCGGAGAGGATGACATGCTGCCAAAGATTCAGGCGGCCATTGATTTTATTGGAGATTCCGCAATCCGTTCCGTACTTATTACAAAGCTGAACAAAAACGGCACCTATGTGAGCGGTGGACCGGGTACGATGATCACGAAATAAACTGCCATTTTTATGGTAATAATAAGACTGAATCGATTGCCGAAAATAAATTTTTTACGAGGAAAAAAGATGTTTAGAAAAACAAAAATTGTTTGTACTTTAGGACCTTCAACAGATAAGGAAGGTGTATTAAAACGCCTGATCGAAGAGGGAATGAACGTTGCCCGTTTTAATTTTTCCCATGGTGACCATGAGGAACAGTTAGGACGCCTTCAGATGTTACAGAAACTTCGTAAGGAATTAAAGCGTCCAGTCGCAGCACTGCTTGACACAAAAGGACCGGAGATCCGCCTGAGAGATTTTACGGACGGAAAAGTCGAGCTTAAGGATGGACAGACTTTTACCCTGACAACCGATGAGATTATGGGAGATGCAAAAACGTGTTTCCATTACTTATAAAAACCTGCCGGAGGATGTAAAACCGGGAGATCGCATTCTGATCGATGATGGTCTGATCGGAATGGAAGTATAAAAAGAAATCAAGGTGACATCTGGCGCAAAGGCAGATAAAGATGGCAATAAGCCAAAAGATATCATCTGCCAGGTGTTAAATGGCGGTGTGATTTCCAACAGAAAAGGCGTGAACGTTCCAAATGTAGAATTGTCCATGCCATATATCAGCGAAAAAGATTACAGCGATATCGTATTCGCAGTAGAGCATGATTATGATTTTATTGCGGCATCTTTTGTCCGTACCGCAGATGATGTGCTTGCAATCCGCAAGATCCTTGCAGAAAAAGGCGGCGAGGATATCAATATCATTGCAAAAATTGAAAATATGCAGGGTGTACAGAATATTGACGATATTATCCGTGTTTCCGATGGAATCATGGTAGCACGTGGCGATATGGGTGTTGAGATCCCGTTAGAGGATGTACCGGTGATCCAGAAGATGATCATTAAAAAAGTATACGATGCAGGCAAGAAGGTTATCACAGCTACTCAGATGCTTGATTCTATGATACGTAATCCACGCCCTACAAGAGCAGAGGTTACTGACGTTGCCAACGCGATCTACGATGGAACCAGTGCGATCATGCTTTCCGGTGAGACCGCTGCAGGAATGTATCCGATCGAGGCTTTAAAGACCATGGTGCGTATTGCAGTCCGTACGGAACAGGATATCAATTACTTACAGCGTTTTAAAATGCGCAAAACCATGAGCAACCCGGATGTGACCAATGCAATCTCCCATGCGACATGTACAATGGCGGGAGATTTGAATGCGGCAGCAATCATCACGGTAACAAAATCAGGACGTACCGCCCGCATGGTTTCCAAATATCGTCCAAACTGTCCGATTATCGGAGGATGTCTGACAGAAAAGATTTACCGTCAGCTTGCATTATCCTGGGGTGTGATCCCGCTTATGATCGAGGAAAAGACACAGGCAGAAGAGCTGTTTGACTATGCAGTCGATGCAGCAGAAGCAGCAGGAATCATTTCAAAGGAGATGTTGTTGTCTTTAACCGCAGGAGTTCCTCTTGGCGTATCCGGAACGACCAACCTCATCAAGGTGCAGGTGGCAGGACATATCTTAGTGGAGGGACAAGGAATCGGAACACAGAAGATTTCTGCAAATCTCTGCGTTTGTCACAATGAAGAAGATCTTAAAAACTTTAAAGTCGGGGACATCATTGTTGCAAAAGATACCAGCAATGCCATGATGACACAGATGCGTGAGGCATCCGGACTCATCGTGGAAGCATCCGGTGAAAACTGCTACGCAGCGATTGCAGGATTAAGCCTTGATATTCCGGTTCTGATCGGTGCAAAACATGCGCTTGATGTCTTAAAATCCAGTGCATATGTAGAATTGGATTGTGAGAACGGACTTGTGACAGCAAATTAATTTGCAACAAATTTTGTTAACTGGAAATAGAAGATTAAAGTGAAAAGAAAAGGATATGAAAGGCTCTAGAGAGGGTCTGCATATCCTTTTTTCCATATTCCGGTCCAGTATAGCAGATACAGGATTATGGCAGAGGTTCCATTACTGATTACAACGGAATACCAGACGGATGCCACTCCCATATGAAATACATTTGCGCATATCAAAGAGACAACAGACGGAATAGCCATATCCGGGAAGCATCTACGAGCATTGTGATCAGTGTATGCCCACATCCCTGGAACAATCCCTGTGATACATTATAAAAAGCGTTTGTAAAGCACCAGAATGCAATAATGGATAAATAGTCTGCAGCCAGAGGGATGACTTTGGCATCTGTTGAAAAAGAATGATACCATAGTCTGGGAAACAGGGCGTCTTGAAAAATGAATCCCAGAATAAGTAAAAATAAGGTACACATTTTAATGAATAATGGAAGGTTTTCTTCGCCCGCTCTGTGTTTCCGGCTCCCATATTTTTGTCCAACTATAGTAGAAACGGCGGAACCGACACCACTGGCTGGCATTGTGATAAGACTGTTGATTTTAGTTGCCAATACCATAGGCGCTGGTTGCAATATAACCATAAACATTTACATTTCTGGTCATGATCAGCGTACCTAGCTGCATGGTGCTGCCGCCAATCGCAGTTGGCAGACCAATTTTGATAATGGCGCGTATCATTTTTGGTCAAAAGACAAAATTTTTAAAAGAAACCGTATGAGCTGATTTGATTTTGTAAGAAGGATCAGTCCAATGAGAGCGCAGGGGATTTTTTGCTATAAGCGTGGCAAATGCTGCGCCTCCGATTCCAAAGTGGAACACAATGAGGAAAAAGAGGATCTAATATCAGATTGATCATGATACCAAGCAGATTGAGAAGCATGGGTTTTACAGTGTCCCCCTGCGCCTGTTTCACGGCTGTGAATAAATTGATCATGAACAGAAATGGCATATCAAGGACCACAATTCTTAAATAAGTAAGACCGTACTCATAGACCACTCCCCTGGCACCGAGCCAGGTGACTAATGCCGGGGATATCAGCCAGCACAGTAATGCACAGATGAGGGAGAAACCAAGGGATGTAATACAGATATGATTTGCCATTTTGTTTGCCTGTTCATCTTTTCTGGCACCAAGGTATTGCGATATAAGAATTGCACCTGCGGTTGTTATGCCGCTGCCAAAACTGTTAAGGATATTTTGAAATGGTGATACGAGCGTTATGGCAGACTGGTTTTCTGTTCCGATCCGTCCAAGCCAGAATGTGTCCGTAAGATTATACATCGACTGGATAAAACTATTGATCATGACCGGAACGGCGAGCATAAGGATTGCCTGGGACAGGTTTCCATTTAGAATCATATTTCGTTTATTTTCAGATATTTGTTTTGGCATAGGAGCCCTTGTGGATTTATAAAATATGTTGACAGGTTGTATTCATATGGTTCATAATATGACAAAAAACAGTATATTCCTTGAAAAAAAAATGATAAAAACACATAAAAGTACAGAAAAATGGAGAATTATATGTTTCAGGATATGTCAAAAGATTTTGATATTAAGAAGATCAGAAGAAGTAATACGATATCTGAAAGTAACTGCGAGCCACATGTACATCCATTTCATGAAATTTTTTATCTTTCCAGTGGAGAGTGCACCAGCTTTATTGATCACAATATCTATAAGTTTGGAAAAGGTGATCTTGTAATCGTTCCGGGTGGCTGTCTGCATAAGACAGTATATACCGGGAAAGGAATTCATGAAAGGATTGTTATCAGTTTCCGGCAGGAGATTACGGATTGGATCAAAGAACAGATCGGAGCGGAATATCTTAAGAACTGTATGGTTCCGGGGGTAATCAATATACCGGAAAAACGCAGAAACTATGTGGATTCCCTGCTGGATAAGTTAATGTTTGAAAATGATACGCCGGACATATTATCAACGGCATTTATAAAAAGCAGGACTTGTTGAACTTTTTGCTGTTTATCATAAGATGCAAGGAGTATGAGGACAATGTTATAAAAGAGATTGATGTTGATAACCGAAAAATCCAGGAAGTTGCAACATATATTTTTGAACATTATACGGAAAATATTTTACTGGAAGATGTGGCGGATAAATTTGACATGAATAAGTCATTTTTGTCTAAGAGATTTAAGACAGCGACGGGGTTCGGGTTTAAAGAATATATTATTAATCTCCGGATACAGAATGCATGCAGGCTGCTGCTGGAAACGAATAAATCTATCACAGATATTGCTTTTTGAAACCATCATAATCCGGGCGGATACCAAGGATAAACTGGGAAACATTGAGGAAGGTCCATGCGGCGGTTCCTGTCAGCCAGCTGTTCTTTACCGAAGCGGGGCGTCTTTTCCGGCAATCATCTGAGAGTATACATAAGGCTCAGTGCGGTGGATTTCGCTGATATCTTCGATATAAGCAGGACAGGTTCTGGTGTATACCTGCCATGCACGGTCGCCACGTCCAACGACTGTTTCTGCAATGGAAATCCATGGATTGTTGTGACAGAAGATACCTGCATTTTCTTTGTATCCAGGTGGATAGGAAGAAATTTCACCGAGCTCTACATGGTATTTGTGATAAGGTGGCTGCAGCAGTACAATACCGTATTTAGTATCTAAGTATTTTTCAACAGACTGCATTGCCTGAAGACAATTGCCTTCTTTCAGGCCGATTTCGGCCATAACACAGAATCCCTGCGGCTCGATAAAGATTTTACCGTCGTCACATTCTTTGGAACCGATTTTCTGTTTGTAGTGGTCGTAAGCTCTTAAGAACCATTCGCCATCCCAGCCGGCATCGAGAACGGTTTTTTCCATGGAAGCAATTGCTTCTTCTGCTTCTTTGGCTTCTTCTTCCAGACCTTTGTGTTTGCAGATTTCTACATAATCTTTACCATATTTTACAAACATGCCTGCGATAAATACAGATTCTGCATTTGGCCCCTCAGATGGTCCGAAGGTCTGGAAGGATTCACCCGGCTCTTCTGAGAAGCAGTTTAAGTTCAGACAGTCATTCCAGTCAGCACGTCCAATCAGAGGAAGTCCATGTGGTCCTAAGTGTGTTCTGGTATAGTTGAAGGAACGTCTTAAATGTTCCATAAAATCGGTTGATTTGCTTTCATCATTATCATAAGGAGTGATTTCATCTAAAATGGAGTAATCTCCAGTCTCCTTGATATAAGCAGCAGTACCGGCAATGAGCCATAACGGGTCATCATTGAATCCGCTTCCAATATCAGCATTTCCTTTTTTGGTAAGTGGCTGATACTGATGGTAAGCACTTCCATCCTCAAACTGGGTGGATGCGATATCTAAAATACGCTGTCTTGCACGGTCCGGAATCAGATGAACAAATCCTAAAAGATCCTGACAGGAATCACGGAAGCCCATGCCTCGTCCAATTCCGGATTCGAAATAGGAAGCGGAACGTGACATATTAAAGGTAACCATACACTGATATTGATGCCAGATGTTTACCATACGGTCTAACTTCTCTTCAGAAGAAGATACGGTAAAGTGGTTTAAAAGGTTATTCCAGTATTCTTTTAATTCTGCTAAAGCAGCGTCAGCTTTTTCTGTGGTATCAAAACGTTTTAATAATTCTTCTGCCGGTTTTCTGTTGATGCATCCGTTTTCAGCAGGACCATCCCATTTCTCGGCAACCGGATTCTCTACATAACCCAGTACAAAAACAAAGGATTTTGATTCGCCCGGTGCAAGAGAAACCTTGATATGGTGGGAACCAATCGGAGACCAGCCGCTTGCTACAGAGTTCTTAGAGGTTCCGTTTATGACAACTTCCGGCGCGGAATTTTCGCCATAAGCACCAAGGAAAGATTCACGGTCGGTATCGAATCCGGCAAGCTGGGTATTTACAGCATATACCGCATAATGATTACGGCGTTCGCGGTATTCTGTCTTATGATAAAGGGCAGAGCCGTGAATTTCCACTTCACCGGTACTGAAGTTACGCTGGAAGTTTGTCATATCATCCATGGCATTCCACAGACAGAATTCTACATAAGAGAATACGGAAATTTCTTTGTGTTCACTGCCGTGGTTGGTCAGTGTCAGTTTGTTAATCTCACAGGTATTTCCCATAGGAACAAACATGGTCAGCTCTGCGGATAACTGATTTTTGCTTCCTTCAAAAACAGAGTAGCCTAATCCATGCCGGCACTGATAGGAATCTAATTCAGTCTTGGCTGGCATCCATCCCGGATTCCAGATGGTGTCACCGTCTTTGATATAGTAATAATGTCCATTGCTGTCATAAGGAATATTGTTGTAACGATATCTTGTAAGACGAAGGAGCTTGGCATCTTTATAGAAACTGTATCCTCCGCAGGTGTTAGAAACCAGTGAAAAGAAATCTTCACATCCTAAATAGTTGATCCATGGAAGTGGAGTCTTTGGGGAAGTGATGACATATTCTTTCGCTGCATCATCGAAATGTCCAAATTTCATAATTAAATAACCTCCTTAAATGCAATAAGCTCGAAAACGATTAAGAGAGGTATTTCTTTAGATTGAGTATAATATAAGAATCAGGAAAAAGCAACAGAAATATTGATAAAATGCTTATTTCATTGAGATGAAGGCAAAAAAACGGCTTTGTATATCGTCCAGCAGGCAGGTAAAACAATAACGATTAAGTAAAAAGATAGGTTGAAATTCGGATTGATGTAGAAGAAAGAAAACAAGATTAGTAAAAAATGCACAAAACTGATGAATTAAAACTAGATAACTGTTACAAATATACAAAAAAGGGTTGCATTTCACACTAAATATGTTATGATAAAGCTACGAAAACGATTAATAAAAAGCAACTCGAAACAGTGAGGTGCAGAGGATGGTATCTTTAAAAGACATTGCGAAAGAATGTGGTGTATCAACTGCAACAGTTAGCAAAGCACTGAATGGACAACATGATATTGGAGAAGAAACAAAAGCAAGAGTAAGAGAGACAGCAGAGCGGATGGGGTATTTTCCAAATGCAGCTGCCAGAGCATTAAAGACCAACCGATCCTACAACGTAGGAGTCTTGTTTCAGGAAGAAGCAGGAAGTGGTCTGACACATGAATATTTTTCAGGTGTGTTAAATGGAATTAAGGTGCAGGTTGAGAAGATGGGATACGATGTAACATTTATCAACAACAGTTACGGAGTAAAGAAAACCTCATTTTTTGAACATTGCAGATACCGGAACTTTGAAGGAATCGTTATCGTGTGTGCTGATTTTGCCAGCCAGGGAGTGCTTGAATTAATGAACAGTGCATTCCCGGTGGTGACCATTGATTATACACATTACAATTGCACAGCAGTTTGTTCCAATAATGTAAAAGGAATGGAGGATCTGCTGAAGTATATATATAAGAAGGGTCACCGAAAAATTGCTTATATACACGGACAGAAAAACTCGAATGTAACACGAGAAAGACTTACAAGCTTTTACCGGACGATGGAAGAACTTCATATTAAGGTAAATGAAGATTACATTCGGGAAGCTGCTTATCTGGAAACAAAGGGAGCGGCGGAGCAGACAGAAATCTTACTTGATATGGATGACCCGCCAACCTGTATTCTTTATCCGGATGACACCTCTTTAATCGGAGGAAAAAACGTGATTATGGAACGTGGGATGCATATCCCGGAAGATGTTTCCATTGCAGTTATGTACAGCAATGCTTGTAACCATGATGGCAGGATGCGGCGTAATAACGCAGCAAACACCAGCACAAACAGTGGAAACACAGCTCGGCAGATACGGGCAGCAGACGCCGCAGCCACAGATGAGGCAGCTCCGGCTACCGAAGGCAGCTACAGATGCAAGTGCATCCGATGAAGGCAAAGTACTTAACATCTACTGCTGGAACGAAGAGTTCAAGAGCCGTGTTACAGATCATTATCCTGGATATACAGAGGTGGATGCAACCACAGGTACGATCGGTGATGTAACTGTAAAATGGAACATTACACCGAACGATGACAACGCATACCAGAATAACCTGGATGCTGCCTTATTAAAGCAGGTCTGATGCAGCAGCAGATGATAAAATCGATCTCTTCCTGGTAGAGGCTGATTACGCATTGAAATATGTTGATACCGATTACACCATGGACGTAGCAGATCTTGGAATTACCGATGAAGATCTTTCTAAACAGTATCAGTACACCAAAGATGTTGTTACCAATTCTGATGGTGTATTAAAAGGTCTTTCATGGCAGGGTTGTCCTGGCGTATTATTCTATAACAGAGATGCAGCAAAAGGCAGTATTAGGATCTGATGATCCTGCAGAAGTTCAGAATTATGTGAAAGACTGGGATACATTTAATGATACAGCAAAGAAGATGAAAGATGCAGGCTACACCATCACATCTTCCGTAAATGATACATACCGTGTATACTCCAACAACGTTACTTCCAAGTGGGTTACAGATGGCAAGATCACGATCGATGACAACATCATGAAATGGGTTGATGATTCCAAGGAGCTTGTAGATGCAGGCGAGACCAGGAACATACTGATATGTGGAGTGATGACTGGAAGAAAGGCTTCTATCCGGAAGGAAATGTATTCTGCTACTTTGGACCTGCATGGTTAGTAAACTTCTCAATGGCAGCAGATACCGAAGGCAGTATCGGTTACAACGGCGGCTGGGGTGCAACCGAAGGACCACAGGGCTTTTTCTGGGGTGGTACATGGATCTGTGCAGCAACAGGAACGGATAACCAGAGTCTTGTAAAAGATATCTTGCTTCAGATGACAACCAATGATGATGTTATGAGAGAGATCATCGAGAAAGATGACGATTTCGTAAATAATCAGGATGTAATCGTTGAGATGGCTGACAGCTCTTACGCAAGTAAAATCTTAGGCGGACAGAATCCACTTGGTATTTACAGCGCAGGTGTATCCAAACTTGATTTAAGTAATCTTTCTTCATACGATCAGGGATGTAACGAAGAATTTCAGCATGCAATGAAGAACTATTTTGAAGGAAGTGCTACAGAAAGAAGAGGCATTAGACTTGTTTTACAAATCAGTTTTAGAGAAATATCCGGAACTGACACACTAATCGTGGAACTGTAATCTCAGCAGACTGAATGGCATCAAAAAAATCGATGGATGCCAGAAAAAGCCTGCGGAAGGATAGAATGACAGGAGGCGGGCTGCCGGCCATCGGGAAGGCGGGTTGGCTCATTCTATGTCAAAATACTGTAGAAATGCAGAGCTGACAGCAGGTCTGCAAAAAAAAAAAGGAAGGGCTGCTGTGAGCTCTGTATACAAAGGAAGGGTTCCATGGATCTCTGGAAAAGGACCAGCCGGAACGCGTCCGGCAATTATAAAAGAACAAATACTATGAAAAAGAAGTCAAAAGCCGTTCGGTATAATAAATGGGGCTATATCTTTTTACTTCCTTTTATTGTAGTATACGTTATTTTTCAGCTGATTCCGTTGATCAGCACTATTTACAACAGTTTCTTTGAGAACTATCTGTCGGGACTGACGCAGGTCGGACCAAAGTTCGTCGGACTTGCAAACTATAAAAACTCTTTTCTGATGGAGATATCTGGGATTTATACAAAAAACACTATGTATTATGGATCATGTGTTTCGTGCCACAGATCATTTTATCACTGGTACTTGGCGCCTGGTTCTCCGATGTACGTCTTAAATTAAAAGGAACCCGTTTCTTTAAAACAGTTGTATATCTGCCGAATCTGATCATGGCATCTGCATTTTCCATGTTGTTCTTTACGTTGTTCTCTGATGGAGGACCCATCAACTCAATGCTGATGCAGATTGGATTGGTTGATACACCGTATAAATTTTTATCGAATGCGGGAAGTGCAAGAGGGCTGATCGCGTTGATGAACTGTCTGATGTGGTTTGGTAATACGACGATCCTTCTGATGGCAGGCATGATGGGTATCGATACCTCTCTGTTTGAGGCAGCAGAGGTCGATGGTGCAACTTCTTCCCAGGTATTCTGGCAGATCACACTGCCGCTGTTACGCCCAATCCTTGTATATGTTGTCATCACATCTTTGATCGGTGGTTTACAGTTATTTGATGTGCCACAGATCTTAACCAACGGAACCGGTGACCCGATGCGTTCTACCATGACGCTGATCATGTTCTTAAATAAACATCTCTACAGCAAGAACTATGGTATGGCTGGTGCACTGTCAGTTGTTCTGTTTATCATTACAGGTATCTTAAGTCTGGTAGTATTTAAGATAACCGGCAATGATAAGAGGAAGGGGTGAAGATCATGAATGAGAACCGTAATCTTAAAAAAAGGTGTAGGAATTCATGCAAGAAGATTTATCGCATATGTTGTACTAGCGATTGTTTCCATATTGTGTCTGTTCTGGTTTTATGTGCTGTTTATCAATGCGACCAGATCAAACGGTGAGTTACAGTCAGGTTTTACATTGATTCCGAGCAGCCATCTTTGGGAAAACTGGAAAAACTTAAGGAATGGAACACTTCCGGTGTGGAACGGTATGATCAACAGTCTGATCGTTTCTTCGCTCAGTGCAGTACTCAGCGTATATTTTTCAACGATGACAGCTTATGCGATCCATGCATATGATTTCAAACTGAAAAAATACATTTATCCGTTTATCTTGATGATTATGATGATCCCGACACAGGTAACGGCACTTGGATTTATCAAACTTGTTTCCAGCATGAAATTAGAGGATTCCTTCATTCCTCTGATCGTGCCGACGATTGCGGCTCCGGTTACATTTTTTCTATATGAAACAGTATATGGAGAGTACACTGCCGTTGTCACTGATCGAGGCAGCACGTATCGATGGTTCCGGTGAATTCCGTACCTTCAATGCAATTGTAATGCCACTGATGAAACCGGCAATTGCTGTGCAGATGATCTTCACATTCGTAAGCAGCTGGAACAACTACTTCACACCGGCATTGATCTTACATGATGACAAGAAAAAAACACTGCCTATCTTAATCGCACAGCTGCGTGCGGCAGACTGGCTGAAGTTTGATATGGGGCAGGTTTATGTGATGATCGCATTCTCCATCTTCCCGGTTATCATTGTATATTTGATCTTATCCAAACACATCGTACAGGGTGTTGCACTTGGAAGCGTAAAGGGTTAATAAACGGATTGCTGTACTACATAAAAATGAGACTGCCATATGGGTGGTCTCATTTTTTTAACTCTTATTTTTGATGAAAATCTTTGACAATGTCACTGGTAAATAAGCCGGTTGTGTGCTATACTATTATCTATGATTAGTAGAAATAAAAGGATCGGATGTGTTGGGGTACATGGGTGCAGACAAGAACGGACAGGCTGGATCTTTTGTAAAAATACACATAGAAATGGAGAGGAATATGACAGAGACAGGATTATGGATTTTTCTGATTTGTTTACTTGTAGTAGTCATCATAGCGACTGTGGTTGCAGTAGTGTCAGCAGTATCAGGTGCTACGGCAGCGATCGTGGATGATGAGGAATCAGAGGAAGAGTAGGAATACAGCAGGTATAAGAGAAAAGCCTCTTGTCAGTTTTGTATAGGTGTATAGCTGACAGGGGCTTTTTTGTGCACAGGATTCTGCCTTAATCAGCAATCTAAAAAAATATAAACTGGTACGAAAGTCTTGCAATCCATTTTGAAACAGGTAAACTAAATATATTGTGGCAAAATATTTGCTGCCAGGTGTTTATTACAAATGTCTTGCGTATTCAGGTGGAGGGACAAAGAGAGTGTTGTCAAAATTAAGTGTGAAGAAACCGTATACTGTGGTCGTAGGCGTGATCTTAGTCATTGTGTTAGGAGCCGTATCCCTAACCAAAATGACCAGATCTACTGCCGGATATGAGTCTGCCATATGCCTTAGTCATTACGACGGATATGGGGGCAAGCCCGGAGAAAGTGGAATCCGATGTGACAGCACCTGTCGAGGCATCCATGGCGACGACTTCGAGCATCAAAAATGTGAGTTCTGCCTCCTACGATAATTATTCGATGGTGATCTTAGAGTATGAGCAGAATGCCAATATGGATTCGGTCATTATCGAGATCCAGCAGAAATTAGACCAGTTAGAGGGCAGTTTTCCGGATGGTGCCGTGAAGCCGATGATCATGCAGATCGACCCGGATATGATGCCTGTAATGGTGGCATCTGCCGATGTGGAAGGCATGACGCAGTCAGAGATTTCGGATTATGTGGAAAATGAACTTTCGCCGGTGCTTGAGAGTATCGACGGTGTGGCATCTGTTTCTACAACCGGAACTGTGGAAGAGAACATTCATGTCACATTAGATCAGGATAAAATCGATGCACTGAATCAGAAGATCCAGAGTAAGATCGAGGAACAGTTTACTGAACCGCAGGAACAGCTCGATCAGGCTGCCGAGCAGGTGGAGAGTGGACGCAGGCAGATGGAAAGCGGAAAAGATCAGCTTGCAAACCAGCTTGGACAGGCAGAAAATGAAGTGATCAATGGTAAGTCGCAGGCGTTTGTGGCAGAATCAGATCTGAGTCAGAATTATACAGTATTGAAAGCGACCGATGAGCTGATAAAGCGGGCAATCCCGGAACTCAGAGTATTTATGAACAGGGAATGGGATTAAAAGCAGACATTGAACAGGCACAAAAAGAAGCCCAGATGAACAGTGACGATGGAAGCAGACGTATAGAAGAACTTTTAGAGGAGGCGAAGATTTCCGGAGATCAGGAACAGATCAATCAGATCCTTGCGATGACCGGGGAAAATCAGGAGAGCATTGCGGAAGCAGGAAAACGTCTGGAATTATTACAGGAAGAACTGTTAGAACTGAATACATCCTTAAATCAGCAGTGGGCAGATCAGTTAGCAGCGTTAAATGTGAGTCTTAGTTCGATCGATGATATTCCGCAGGTGATTACGCAGCTGTCACAAAAACAGGTTGAGATCAAACAGCAATGGCAGCTCTGCAGACTGCACAGGAACAGGTTACAGATGGAAAAACTACCTTAGATGATGCGTATGTAACGTTAAACCGGATGGAGATCGACGGGATCTTAGAGATGAGTGAAGCGTCTGCACAGCTTGCGGTCGGGGAAGCCCGGTTAGAGCAGGGACAGGAAAAATTAGAAGAGTCAAAACAGAGTGCACTTGAGTCTGCGGATCTGAATCAGATCCTGTCGGTGGAAACATTAGGCCAAATTCTGACAGCACAGAATTTTTCCATGCCGGCAGGTTATGTCAATGAAAATAAGAAACAGTATTTAGTGCGTGTCGGCGACGAGGTTTCATCCGTGGAAGAACTTGAAAATCTTGTGCTTGTGGATGTAGGACTGGATGGAATCGAGCCAATCCGCTTATCGGATGTTGCAGAAACAGAAGTGGTGGACGATACGGGAGATTCCTATTCCAAGGTAAACGGAAATCCTGCGATTATGCTTTCCATTGAGAAGCAGACCGGGTACTCTACCGGGGATGTAACAAAACGGATCAAAACCAGATTTGAATTACTGGAAAAAGAAAATGACAAACTTCACATGACGATTTTGATGAATCAGGAGTTTACATTGATACCATTGTGGAGTCAGTCATGGAAAATATGATTGTAGGTGCAATTCTTGCCGTACTTATTCTGATTCTGTTTTAAAGGATATCAAACCGACTCTGGTGATCGCATGCTCTATTCCACTCAGCGTGGTTTTTGCAATCGTTTTGATGTATTTTACCGGAATATCGTTAAATATCATTTCATTGTCGGTCTTGCGCTTGGCGTCGGCATGCTTGTAGATAATTCGATTGTCGTGATCGAAAATATTTACCGGCTCAGGAATCAGGGATTATCGATCCGGAAGGCAGCAGTTGAAGGAGCAGGACAGGTGGCAGGAGCTATTTTTGCATCCACGCTCACAACGGTCTGTGTGTTTGCGCCGATCATTTTTACGGAGGGTATCACAAGGCAGCTGTTTGTGGATATTGCACTCACGATCGCCTATACGTTAGCGGCAAGTCTGATTGTGGCGCTGACGTTTGTACCGATGATGGCATCCGGTGCGCTGAAGAATACCAGGGAAATCAAACATCCGTGGTTTGACCGCATTTTAGATGGATATGAAAAAGTTCTGCGTGTGGCACTGCGGTTTAAACCGATCGTACTGATCTGTGTGGTAGTTTTTCTGGTGGCAAGTGTGACGCTTTCCGTTTCCAAAGGATTTACCTTTATGGACATGAATATGGAGACAGAGCAGCTCACGGTCACGGTTTCAGCGAAAGAGGATGAAAAGCTGACATTTGAGGAACTGACGGAGCGCGCGGATGAGGTTGTGGATAAGATCTCTGGCATCTCCGGTGTGGATTCGATCGGAGCCATGGCAGGCGGCGGTGGAATCATGTCGATGGGCAGTACGGACAGTGTGACCATGTACGTGCTCATCGATGATTCCGGGGCGACTGGCAGTGAGATCACTGCCTCGATACAGGCGCTTACAGCGGATCTTGACTGCGACGTGAATACGGACAGCTCTGCGTCGGATATGAGTTCCTTTTTCGGAAGCGGTATTTCCGTGCGGGTCAGCGGAAAAGATTTAGATAAGCTGCAGAAACTCGCAGGGCAGATCGCAGAAGTCGTGGAAAAGACGGAGGGCACTGTAGATGTGGACGATGGTCTTGGAGATACGACACCGTCTTTCACGGTAAAGTGGACAAAGAAAAGCTGCAAAATATGGCATGACAACAGCGCAGGTGTATCAGCTTGTCTATAAACAGCTTGCATCGAATACGTCATCCACAACGATCTCGACGGATTTAAAAGACTATAAAGTATATGTGCAGAGTGGGGAACAGGCGGATGTCACGCCAGGGGATATCCGTAAGCTGACATTTCCTTATACAGACCGTATCAGCGGAGAGACAACAGATATTCCCCTGAAAGATATCGCAGAGTTTGAGGAAGGTGAGTCCTTAAATGTGATAAACAGAAGCTCGCAGACGCGCTATATCAGCGTGACAGCCGGTGTGGATGAAGATCACAATGTGACGCTGGTAGTAACCAGATCCAGAAAGGATTAGATAAGATCAAGCTGCCGGATGGATATGAGATCTCCATGACCGGGGAGGATGAGACGATCCGGGATGCGATGAACCAGATTGTATCTGATGCTGATCTTAGCGGTGGTATTTATTTATCTTATCATGGTTGCACAGTTCCAGTCATTTTTGTCGCCTTTTATTATTATGTTCACGATTCCGCTTGCATTTACGGGAGGTTTCTTTGCTCTGTTTGTGACAGACAATGAAGTCGGCGTGGTATCCATGATCGGATTTGTCATGTTAGCGGGTGTCATCGTCAATAACGGAATCGTGTTAGTCGATTATATCAATCAGCTGAGAAGAGAGGGCATGGATAAAAAGGAGGCGATTGTCACAGCCGGAAGAACGAGACTGCGCCCGATCTTAATGACGGCACTGACCACGATCCTTGCAATGTCCACGATGGCGATGGGACTTGGAAGCGGTTCGGAGATGATGCAGCCGATGGCGATCGTGACAGAGGGCGGTATGCTATATGGAACGCTGCTGACTTTGATCGTGGTGCCATGTATCTATGATCTGTTTACGAGGAATAAGAGTATGGTGGAGGAAGAGATCTCAAAAAAACAGTTGACAAACCGCGTCCCCTCGTATGATAAAAAAACAGCAAAAAACAAAGGTTGTGAGAAAGAGGAGTACACATAAACTCTTTGCAGAGAGGGAATGTTCACCGAAGCTGAAAGACATCCCAGAAAGATATGTGGAAGGTAGCTTTTGAACCGGAATGCTGAGAAAGCAAGCTGTATGACAGGATATAAGAACAGGCATTGCAGATATGCATTGCCCAGGTATTCACGACTCATCCACGTTACAGGATGACCGGTCAGATATGGAACTGGCTGGACATGAGCACCAACAAAGGTGGTACCGCGATCATATTCGCCCTTTGTATTCCGTATGGAAACGAAGGGGCTTTAATTCATAGGAAAATGTCCTGTGAATCAAAACCGCCTATCTATCAGAACTAAAAAAGGAGACAGATTATGTGTCAGAATTGCAGTAAAGAATTTAGCAAAGACCTACGATCCAAAAACATTGAAGACCGTTTATACAAAAAATGGGAAGACAACGGTTATTTTCATGCGGAAGCAGACCGCAGTAAGAAACCATTTACGATTGTGATGCCTCCGCCAAACATCACAGGACAGCTTCACATGGGACATGCGCTTGACAATACCATGCAGGATATTCTAACCCGTTATAAGAGAATGCAGGGATACAATGCACTCTGGCAGCCGGGTACGGATCACGCTTCCATTGCTACCGAGGTAAAGGTGATTCAGAGTTTAAAAGAGCAGGGCATCAATAAGGCGGATCTGACCCGTGAAGGTTCCTGGATAAGTGCTGGGAGTGGAGAAAGAATACGGCAGCCGCATCATCAACCAGTTAAAGAAGATGGGATCCTCCGCAGACTGGGAGCGTGAGCGCTTTACGATGGACAAGGGCTGCTCTGAGGCAGTACTTGAGGTGTTTGTGAAGTTATATGAAGAAGGACTGGATTTATAAAGGTTCCCGTATCGTCAACTGGTGTCCGGTATGCAAGACCTCCATTTCCGATGCGGAAGTAGAGCATGAGGAGCAGGACGGATTTTTCTGGCATATCAATTATCCGGTTGTTGGAGAAGAGGGCAGATTCGTAGAGATTGCCACGACAAGACCGGAGACACTGTTTGGTGATACTGCAGTTGCAGTGAACCCGGACGACGACCGCTACAAAGATATTGTCGGAAAGACTTTAAAGCTTCCGATGACGGACCGCGAAATCCCGGTGATCGCAGACGCTTATGTAGACAAAGAATTTGGAACCGGATGTGTAAAGATCACTCCGGCACATGACCCGAACGACTTTGAGGTTGGAAAACGTCATAATCTTGAGGAAATTGTTGTCATCAACGACGATGCAACAATGAATGATTAAGCCGGAAAATATGCCGGCATGGACCGCTACGAGTGCAGAAAAGCACTGGTGGAGGATCTTAAGAAAGAGGGACTGCTTGTAAAAGTAGTTCCACATTCCCACAACGTAGGAACCCATGACCGCTGCGGCACGACGGTAGAGCCGATGGTGAAGCAGCAGTGGTTTGTAAAGATGGACGAACTGATCAAACCGGCAGTGGAGGCAGTGAAGAATGGAGACATCCAGCTGACTGCCGAAGCGCATGGAGAAAACATATTTCAACTGGACTGACAATATCCGCGACTGGTGCATCAGCCGTCAGCTGTGGTGGGGACACCGCATCCCGGCTTATTACTGCCCGGACTGCGGCGAGATGGTGGTATCCAGCAAAACTGCACCGCAGAAATGCCCGAAGTGTGGATGCCACATGGAGCAGGATCCGGATACGCTTGATACCTGGTTTTCCTCTGCACTCTGGCCATTCTCTACATTAGGCTGGCCGGAAAAGACCGAAGATCTGGATTACTTCTATCCGAACGATGTACTTGTAACCGGATACGATATCATTTTCTTCTGGGTTATCCGTATGATTTTCTCTGGCTATGAGCAGATGGGTAAGGCACCGTTCCATACCGTACTGTTCCACGGACTGGTACGTGACTCCCAGGGACGCAAGATGAGTAAATCTTTAGGAAACGGTATTGATCCGCTCGAAGTAATCGATAAATACGGTGCAGATGCGCTCCGTCTGACGCTGATCACCGGAAATGCGCCGGGCAATGACATGCGTTTCTACTGGGAGAGAGTCGAGTCATCCAGAAACTTTGCCAACAAAGTCTGGAATGCATCCCGTTTTATCATGATGAATCTGGAGGGGGCTGAGATCAAGGAGCCGTCAGCGGATGAGTTACAGCCGGCAGATAAGTGGATCTTATCCAAGGTAAACACACTTGCAAAAGACGTGACAGAAAATATGGATAAGTACGAGATGGGAATCGCCGTACAGAAAGTTTATGATTTCATCTGGGATGAATTCTGTGATTGGTACATTGAGATCACTAAGACCCGTACTTATAATAAAGAAAATGATCCGGTTTCAGCAAATGCGGCGTTCTGGACATTAAAGACCGTACTGACAGAGGCATTAAAACTGCTACATCCGTTCATGCCGTTTATCACAGAAGAGATTTTCTGCACACTGCATCCGGAAGAAGACACGATCATGCTTGCAAAATGGCCGGAGTACCGTGCTGACTGGAATTTCCCGGCAGAGGAAGAAATGTTAGAGCACTGCAAGGATCTGGTAAAAGGTGTCCGCAATGTGCGCACAGAGATGGATGTTCCGCCATCAAGAAAAGCGAAAATCTTTATTGTTGCTGAAGATGCCGCTTTGCGTGATTCCTTTGAACTGACCAAAGAGGCTTATGCAAACCTTGCGGAGCAAGTGAGGTCATGGTGCAGCAGGATAAGACAGGCATCGGGGAGGATGCAGTTTGCTGATCCCTGGCGCTACACTGTATCTGCCATTAGAAGATCTGGTTGATTTCGAGAAAAGGGCGTCTGTTAAAAAGAGCAGGCGCAAGCAAAAGTGCAGGAAGAGAAGGACAAACTTGCCGGATACGAACAGATGATGGAGCAGGTCAAAGAACGTTTGGCACAGATGTCAAAATAATTGCAAGATAATGAGCGCAAGAACGGCGAATTGATCATGTGCTGATTTTGCACATGATATAATAAGACTGCCGGGCGAAGCTCGTGTAGATCATGATCATGAAGCATTGCTTCAAGATATAATAAGAAGGAGCTATGCACGATGGGTATCATCTTTACTGGTCAGCCGGTAAAAGTGGTGATGATTGTATAGCTCTTTTGGTAAAATAGCACCAAAAAGGATGCGTTGTGTTAAAGAATTTACTTGAAAAAGCATAAAAATACTAGTATTATATAAGATAAGGAATATTCTACGTTACTGTATATACATACATCAGAAAGAATTGGGGAGCACGCCTATGGTAACAGAAGAAAAACCAATCGTACGGATGACGGCAGATAGCATGGAAGCGTATGTTATGCTTATAACACCAGACGATGGGGGAGAATATACAATTGAATCATTGCAGAAAGCATTGGATGACAGAGGTGTCAAGTACGGAATAGATGAAGCAGCGTTGACGGAGCTGATTGATTGATGAAAAAAATATGGTGTGGAGACGTTAGTTGCGCAGGGAACAGAGCCGGTAGACGGAAAAGACGGTTATTATGATTACAATTTTAACTGCAACTTTGATAAAAAACCGTTGATGCGGCCGGATGGAACCGTGGATTACTGGTCTGTAAAGTCGATAGAGTCTGTGGTGCAGGATCAGGTGATCGCGGAGTACCATCCTTGCTGTGGAGGGAATGGACGGCAAGACAGTCACTGGAAAGCCGATACCTGCAAAGCGGGGAAGAGAACAGCTTCCACTGAAAGGAAAAGGATTTGAACGCAAGGATGATAATACCTATGTTGCGCTGATGAGTGGTAAGATCGAGACACAGAATGACAGGGTTGTGATCCTTCCGGTACATGAATTGTCCGGCAATGCAGATCTTTCAGTGGCAACATTGATTTTCATGGTGATGTTGTGATCCACGGAACGTGGAAAGCGGCGTTATAGTAAAAGCAAGCGGGTACGATCACGAGTGGATGGAATCGTCGAGGCATGTACTTTAGAGGCAGGGAAAAGATATTATTTTAAGAAGTGGAATGCTCGGTGGAAATAAGGCATCAGTAAAGACAAAAGGCAGTATTACCGCAAAGTTTTTTGAATTTACCCGTATTGAATGTGCAGGCGATATCCGTGCAGATGTGTTGATGGATTGTCGGTACAGTGCTTTGGAAAGATCATCATGAATGGAAAACGCGGAAGCATCATCGGTGGCCTTACACATGGAGTGTGTGGAATCGAGGTTACGACATTAGGAAATGATGCCGAGAAAAAGACCGTTATTATGGCTGGTGCAAGTCCGGAAGGATATGCAAAACTCAGACAGTTAGAAAAGACGATTCAGGAGTTGAGTCAGGGATTGGCACAGATTGAAGAGGGGCTGCGCAAGTTTGAAGAGCTGGAAAAAGCGCGTGGAGTCAGCTACAAAGACGATCCGAGGCGAGTGACATTGCTCCGTATCAAGATCCGTGATACTGCGACATTAGCACACAGCAAAGAAGAGGCAAAGCAGCTGCGCAATCTGATCGAGAGTGCGAGCGGTGCATGTGTTACCGTTTTGCGGGGGACTTATCCGGGAGCTGTGATCCAGATCGAGGATACCAAGCTGCTTGTACAGAATTATGTAAAAGCAGCTGAGTTTTACAAGCTGCAGGATAAGATCAAGACGAGAGAATGCTCATAAAACTGCTGTCGAATATGGCAGAAGTTTACGAAAAAACTTAATATAAATTTTACTTGATTATTGTCACCACTATATTATAATATAGTGGTGATTATTATGTGGTGGAGAGAAGAATCTTAAAATAGATGTTTGCCATAAACAAATGGCAGAAAAGGACAGGTCGATTATGATTAATTTTGAAGAAGAATTAAAGAATTTTAAACCGAGCCTGTAAGTGGAAGAGGCGGAGCAGGCTATCTATAATCATGAATTAACAGATATGACAGATGTTTTAAAAGAGATGATGCAGGAGTTAAAACATAATATGTAAGACATCTTTTGAGAAAAGTCGAATGTAAATTCATGAAGTGAGGGAAAGAATGAAGTGCTATAATTGTGGAGCAAAGCTTGGAAGGGAAAATATCTGCCCTGAATGCGGCGTAAATGTAAAATATATAAAAAATTGTCATGGCATCCAATGAATATTACAATGATGCACTGGCAAAGGCGAGTGTCCGTGATCTTTCAGGGAGCAATAGAAAGCTTGAAAACAAGCCTGAAATTCAATAAATTAAATATAGATGCAAGAAATCTGCTGGGACTCATCTACTTTGAGATGGGCGAAGTGGTGGGAGGCATTGACAGAGTGGGTCATCAGTAAGAACTATCAGCCTGCTGAGAATGCCGCAAGCCGTTATCTGGATGAAATACAGAATAACAGATCAAGACTTGAGACAATCAATCAGACCATTAAAAAATACAATCAGGCGTTATTGTACTGCAGACAGGACAGCCGTGATCTTGCGATTATCCAGTTGAAAAAGGTACTGTCACTGAACCCGAAATTAGTCAGTGGACATCAGCTTTTAGCATTGCTCTATATTCAGGAGGGCAAATATGATCTTGCCAAGAAGTCTTTGCGCAACGCCGGAAAGATTGATGCAAATAACACGATCACACTTCGTTATTTAAAAGAAGTGAATGCAGGATTAAAGGAGAATACGCCGGGTAAGAAACAGAAGGAGGAACAGATTTCCTACCAGAGCGGCAATGAGACGATCATCCAGCCGAAGTATTTAAAGGACAATTCCGCAATGAGTACGATTCTTAATATGGTCATCGGTATCGCAATCGGTGCGGCAATTACCGGATTTCTGGTTGTACCAGGGTGTGCGCCGTCAGGTGCAGAATGATGCCAAAGCGCAGGTGCTCGATGCGAATAACACTGTTTCGTCCAAGAATCAGGAGATCAGTACACTGCAGAAGCAGATTGCTGATCTGACGAGCCAGATCACTGAGGTCAAGGACAGCGCAGAAGGTTCCGAGAATAAGATCAGCACATATGACCAGTTATTATCCGCATATGCATCCTATTCGGATGGAGATATTGAGGCAGCAGGCAATGCGCTTGGCAATGTCAATGAGGAATACTTAAGTGACAGCGCAAAGAGTGTTTATGAGACGATTAATGCGCAGGTCAATGCTGATTATCTGGAGTCCTTATATAATCAGGGATACAGCGATTATAACAGTCAGAAATTTGAGGAATCCATCACCAGCTTGCAAAAAGTTGTGGACATGGAGGAAACCTACAAAGATGGATATGCACTGTACTATTTAGCACAGGCTTACCGTAAGAATAATGATCTTGAAACGGCAAAGACTTACTATCAGAAGATCGTAGAACTGTATCCGGGTACAGAGCGCGCGGCGAATGCACAGAATTACATCAATATTGAAGAGTAAAAATCATTAAAAAATTAAATAAAGATGATACAAAAGACGTCTAAGTGATATTAGGCGTCTTTTTTTTATTCATAGGGGTATTGAAAGCAAAAGGTGACTTTTAAACCAATTAAAAAGTAACAGGAAAGGAGCATTTATGGAAGAAAAGTATCAGTTAAAGAAGGATGTCTGACGATACAGATGCCAAAAGTTAGATCATCATGAGGCGGGCAGGCTTAAGATGGAGGCAGATTTTCTGATCGGGGGCATATCATGTCAGACGGCTTGTGTTTGATTTTCGGGAAACAGAGTTTATGGACAGTTCGGGATCGGTGTGATCATTGGAAGATGCAAGAGCATGGGGTTTTCCGGCGGCGAAGTGGCAGCAGCCAATATGAATGAGCGCGTAAAAAGATTTTTATGGTGTCAGGCCTGCAAAAGCTGATCCGGGTCGATACGGTATAAAAATAGACACATGTAATTGGCTTGGAAATGGGCCAGGCAGGGAATATCCGCCAGGAAAAGATGAAATCAGCGAATTTACGCGAACAGTTGAAATAGACCAGACAAGGGAATGTCCGGTAAGAGAAATGGGATATGTGGATTTTGGAAGAAAATAAGAATAAAAAAAGAGGAAATGGAGAATCGATATGCAGGCAGATCAGATTAATGAAAACGAAATGAAACTGGAATTTGATGCGCGGTCCGTGAATGAAGGATTTGCCAGAATGGCGGTGGCTGCGTTTGTGGCGGAATTAAACCCGACACTGGATGAGATTTCTGACATTAAGACAGCAGTTTCAGAGGCAGTAACAAATGCGATCATCCACGGGTATGACAGTCCGGAGGAGAAGGTGGAGGTGTCCTGTAAACTGTGCGGAAACCATGCAGAGATCACAGTGAAAGATCATGGTCACGGGATTGCGGATGTACAAAAAGCCATGGAACCTTTTTTACGACGAGACCGGAACTGGAGCGTTCCGGCATGGGATTTGCTTTTATGGAAGCATTTATGGATGAAGTCGAGGTACATTCAGCACCCGGAAAAGGAACAACTGTTACGATGAAAAAAAAGATCGGTGCAGGGATGGGCGTCTGATATGGAGGGTTTTAAGGAACTGATGCAGCAGGCACATGGAGGAGATAAAGGTGCAAGGGATACGCTGATTGCAGGAAATCTGGGACTGGTACATACTATCGCAAACCGGTTTGAACACCGGGGACATGAGAGGGAAGAATTGTTTCAGATTGGATGTATTGGATTGATGAAGGCGGTTGATAAATTTGATCTCTCGTTAAATCTTGCATTTTCCACTTATGCAGTTCCGGTGATCATGGGGGAAATCCGCAGATTTTTAAGAGATGACGGTATGGTAAAGGTAAGCCGGACATTAAAAGAAAACGCTTATAAGGCAGGGAGGGCAAAGGAAGAACTGTGGGGGAACTTGGAAGAGAACCGGGATTGCTTGAGATCGCAGAGCGGACAGGGTTGAGCAGCGGTGAGATCATTATGGCAATGGAGTCGGCAAGAGATGTGGAATCCATCTATCAGCCGGTCTATGAAAGACGGGGACGAGTTACTGATGGTCGATCAGTTGTGTGAAAAGGAAGAAAACGGAAGGGATGAACCGGAAAAAGAGGCAGTATTAAACCGGATGGTGATCGAGCAGCTCATGGAACTGCTGGATGAGCGGGGAACAGAATCTCATCCGGTGCCGTTATTTTGAAAACAGGACACAGAGTGAAACGGCAAAAAGAACTTGGAATGACACAGGTGCAGGTCAGCAGGCTTGAAAAAAGATCCTGTTGTGTCTCAGAAAAAATTTAGGATCGTGTGATTCGTGATGTATCCGGTTGATTTTCCCAGATAAACATGTTATTTTTTATAAAATGCACAGGATTGTGTGCAGCAAAGCTGTGTAAAGTGGAAAACGGCATGAAAAAAAATAAGAATTTTGTGAAAAATAAGACTTTTGTACAAAAAGAGGATTGACATGAAATACGAAAAATTACATATTTGATTTATATGGAACTCTGGTGGATATCCACACAGATGAAGAAAAAACGGAACTCTGGGAGAAACTGGCGCAGTTTTACGGCTATTATGGTGCGGTTTATACTGCAGAGGAACTGAAAAACGCGTATGCGTGCCTCACGGGCAGAAAGAGGATGCATTGCGGCAGGAGATGGGACCTGATGCAGCCATGAAAAAGACGATGCACATGAAGCACATCCAGAGATCGAGATCGAGGAGGTTTTTCTTGCATTGTTTCAGAAAAAAGGGGTACAGGCAGATATAGAACTTGCCATTCATGCTGGACAGTTTTTCCGGATCCTTTCCACAGAATATATCAGACTTTATGACGGGGCAAAGGAACTTCTTGCGGCATTGCGTGAAACAGGAAAAAAAGTATATCTGCTTTCGAATGCACAGCGTATTTTTACGGCGTATGAATTGAAACTTTTGGGACTGGAGCCTTATTTTGATGATATCTTTCTGTCATCCTCGTGCAAAGTGAAAAAGCCGGATACGCGTTTCTTTCATCTTTTGCTGGATAAACATCACATTTTGCCGGAAGAGAGTATTATGATCGGAAACGATGCGGTCAGTGATATCAAAGGAGCAAAAGAGGTCGGACTGCATACATTCTACATTCATTCAAATATTTCACCGGACACAGAGAAGAAACCGGACGCAGATCATGTGCTGATGCAGATGGATCTGGCAAAAAGTGCGGCAGATCCTGATTTCTGATTAATGTGACAGAAAAAAATGCCGATACATTTATAAAGGAATCGATTTTCACGGATGCAATAAATGGGGAATGAGTTTATGAATTTATCGATCAATGCAAACGGTTTTTCAAATGTACAGAATACAGCGGCAGGGCACAAAGCAGAGCAGGCAAATAAACAGGGAAAAAGCGCATTTTTGCGGGAAGTCCGGTACTGACAACAAAAAATCAGATCGAACAGCGAAAAAGATGGCACAGAAAAAGTGCCTTAAAACTGGTGAAAGATGCGTGGGATAACGACCAGGCTGTGGAAAAAACGGTCGCATCGCAAAGACAACGCTATGCGGAATTAGACGCACAGCGGACGGAGGCAAAGAAGGCACTTGCCGGTTATGAAGACCAGGAAAAAACATTGAAGGAACAGTGCAACGTAGCAGATGATTCAAAGAACAGCAGGATTTAAACCTGTTGGAAAAGAGACAGGAATACAGGCGCGGTGTGGGTGAGGAACTGACTAGGGATGAGTGGAAAAAGTTAAATGAGATCGATAAGCAGCCACTCACAGAGTACCAGAAACGGGCACTTGAGATCCATACCCAGGCGGTAGAAGAAAAGGTTACGATCCGCGATACAACCAGTGGAATGCAGGCTGCCGTCGGCAATGTGAAGCGTATTATGATCGAAAAATTAAAGACGCATGGAATGGTGGATGCGAAAAATGCTGCTGATGATATCATGGATGCTGCAAACGATGATGTGGTCTCCATGCTTGTCTCTGATGTGAAAAGATGGCATTGATGAGAAGATGGAAGAGGCAAAAGAGGATGCAAAGGATGTCGCAGACGAAAAAGAAAAGCGTCAGGAACGTTTAGATGCCTTAGAGGAAAAACGTGCGGTAGAAAAAGCTCTGATCGAGGGCACCAAAGAGGCTGTGGACCGTGCAAAGGAAAAACAGCAGAGACATGAGGCACCGGATATGAAGTTAGATGAGATGCTGACACTCACGACAGAACATAAGCAGATGAACGGTGTGGAGCAGGGACTTGATGACATTAAAAGCAGCATGAAGGTTTTAGAGGCAGATTTAAAAGGAATCAAGGTTGACAAGGAGGTCTAGTACCGGTTATGGCAAAATACGAAAAAACAGAACGTCTCGAAAAAGTACCGATGGAGTATTTGTGGGAGGGACTTGTTTTATCAGATAATCTTTACAATTATAATGGAAGCGTACTTTTTAGTGCCAAGCGGAGAAGTTATCACGAAAAGCAAACTTGATAAACTGATCAATTTCAGTGATGGCAACAATTATATTACAACATTCCGCGGATCTTATGAGTATATCATGAAGGGAAAAGACCGTCCGGCTGAAATACAGCAGAAAATGTTGGAAAACAGGACCGGGTATACAGAACTGCGCAAAGGCATCGACCATGTGCTTCAGATGAGTAAAAATGCGATGTTTGTCAATCATGCTGAAGTGGAAGGCATGATGGAGAAAGTATATGGCAGAATGGTATCCGTGGATGCCGGGGAGATTTTCCAGTGTATTACCGTGCCAAGACCGGTTGACGAGGCATTACAGAGACATTCCCTAAACGTTGCACTTTTAAACGGGATCATGGGACAGTGGTTAGGACTCGATGAAAAAGATATCCGGAGTCTGATTTTAACAGGTGTGCTTCATGATATCGGAAAGACGAAGATCCCGGAAGAAATATTAAATGCACCGCGGAAACTGACACCGGAAGAATTTGAGGTTATGAAAAGACATCCGCTATATTCTTTTGAACTGCTTGGGGATGATATCAGCGAGGATGTACGCTATGCGGTACGCTGGCATCATGAAAAGCTGGATGGAAAAGGTTATCCGGACGGTTTAAAGGCAGAATCTATTTCTTATTTTGCAAGGATCACAACGATTTCTGATATTTATGATGCGATGCTTTCTGCACGCAGTTACAAAAAAGAGAAGATTCCGTTTGATGTACTGCAATGGTTTGTAACCGAGGGCAGCAAAGGAATTGACCAGAATCTTCTCAATATATTTATCAAAAATATGGTAAAAGTATACAGACAACAGCAGGTCATCATGTCAGACGGCAGGGAAGGGTGCGTGGAATATATCCCATTAAACGATATGGATCATCCGATCGTTTCTGTCGGAGAAGAAGTGAGACAGGTGGATGAAGACTGGTACTGCGTACATATGGTTTAAGATTCTAAAGGATCTTCGCAGAGGTAAAATGATTGCGCTCCGTTGTAAGGAGACCCTCCCGCTGCATTTTTGAGAGTTCTGCAGAAAGTGCACTGCGGTCTACATTCAGGTAGTCTGCGAGCTGCTGTCTGTTAAACGGAATTGTAAAATCAAGACTGTTTGCGGCAGCAGACTGCGCAGACAGATAAAGAGCAGCCGCCCGCGGATTGACTTTGGTGTGGTGTGGAAGATTCTGCGCGAAAGCAGCAGATTTTTCCGTGCCGAAATAAAAAACAAATTGTGGATCAGGCGGTTGTGATGTGTGCAGCTGTTTGTGCAGGTGGTAAGCAGCCGTCCTATATTTAAAAATAACACTTCGGTCTTTGCAGCCGCAGAGACCACATTGACCATCAGAGGTTCTTTTTAACAGACTCGCATAAGTTTTCGGCGAAGAAAAGCCGGGAGTTATGTCATCTAGTACACTGTGATTTCCCAGACATCATCACTTTCAATCTGAACATTTCCGGAGAGCACCAGTCCCATCGAATGTACACATTCTCCGGCATGATAGATGATCTCACCTTTTCCGTAGCTTCTTGTGACTGCACCGAGGCAGGAGAGCATTTCTTTGATTTCTTCCGGCGATTCGCCCGAAAACAGCATTGTCTGACTTAAAAACTGATAATCCATAAAAGAAAACCTTCTTTTTTTCAAAAATTTTTAAAATGTTGTTATGACAACATACTTTTGAAAAAAAAAATTCTAGTATAGTGTACGAGTAATGTCAAGGGCACAGATGACAGGATGAGTAGCCTGAATCTGTGAACAGTAACCTGTGAACAGAACGAAAGAAAAAGGAAATGGAAGCGGAAAACAGGAGGAATTCATATGGTACGCAGAGTGATCCAGATAGACGAAGAAAAAATGTAACGGTTGTGGAATTTGTGCGGAGGCATGCCACGAGGGCGCGATCGGCATCGTGGAAGGAAAGGCAAACTGCTTCATGATGATTACTGTGACGGACTTGGCGACTGTCTGCCAAACTGTCCGGTCGGAGCGATCTCTTTTATCGAGCGTGAGGCAGCAGCTTATGATGAAGCGGCCGTACAGGAAAATAAAAAGAAAAAAATGCAGGCGATGGGACAGGCACCGGTTGGCGGATGCCCGGGTTCAAGAATGCGCCAGCTTGAAAGAAAACCTGCAGAAGAAAATCAGAATGCAGGTTCACCGGTCAGCTCCCAATTGCGTCAGTGGCCGGTACAGATCAAGCTTGCACCGGTCAATGCGCCTTATTTTGACGGGCAAAACTTCTGATCGCGGCAGACTGTACAGCATACGCATACGGCAGTTTCCAATTGGGATTTTATCCGTGGAAAAGTGACACTGATCGGATGCCCGAAATTAGATGACGTGGATTACAGTGAGAAGCTGACGGAGATCATCAGAAATAATGATATCAAGAGCGTGACGGTCGTTCGAATGGAAGTGCCTTGCTGTGGCGGACTGGAACATGCAGCAGTGACCGCATTAAAGAACAGTGGAAAATTCATTCCATGGAATGTTGTAACGATCTCAATTGACGGAAAAATTTTAGATTAAAAAGAAGGATAGTAGAAGGGAGAATCATATGTTTTGTTTTTCAGTGTGAGCAGACAGCGGGATGCAGTGGATGTACAGGGGCAGCCGGCGTGTGTGGAAAGAAAAGCGTGACAGCGGATTTACAGGATGAACTGACAGGAGCACTTGTGGGACTTGCACATGCCTGCATGAATAATCCAAAGACAGAGCAGACAGACCGCATTATAATAGAAGGTTTATTCACAACGATCACGAATGTGAATTTTAATGATGAGACACTGCGTGAGATCACATGCTTATCCAGAATTTAAGAAGTATTCTCATTTAAAGGGAAACTTTGGTACAGCATGGCAGAATCAGCAGAAAGAGTTTGATAATATTCCTGGAGCAATTCTGTATACAACGAACTGTCTTATGCCTGTAAAACCAAGCTATGCAGACAGAGTATTTACAACAGAAGTTGTATCTTATCCAGAAATTGTACACATAGGAGAAGAAAAGGATTTTACACCAGTTATTGAAAAGGCACTCGCCTTAGGTGGATATACCAAAGATCAGCATATGACTGGAATTAATGGTGGAATACAGGTAACAACTGGTTTCTCACATGGAACTGTATTATCTGTAGCAGATCAGGTGATTGAAGCGGTAAAGAATGGAGATATTAAACATTTCTTCTTGGTTGGTGGATGTGATGGAGCCAGAGTAGGAAGAAATTACTACACAGAGTTTGTAAAACAGTCTCCTGCAGACAGCATTATTTTGACGCTTGCATGTGGAAAATACAGATTCAATGATTTAGATTTAGGAACAATCGGAGGACTTCCAAGAATCATGGATATGGGACAGTTGAGAAAAGGGGGTGTGAAAAATGATTTTTTATTTTTCATACTTCTTTTTCTGGTTAAATGAAAAAAATATACTGTATATTGTCGAATTTTGAGTTATAATAGATAATAAGTTTGTATTCAGGCTTGTCAGGGAATGAGAATATTGTTTTTATAAAAAGCACGAAATGGGGAATGGTATGGAAAATCTGGAATTTTTTGAAAATATGAATGAATATGTATATGTTGCAGATGCGGATACCCATGAACTGGTTTATATGAATAAAAAGATGAGAGATACCTTATGGGATACATTCAAAAGAAGAACTTGCCGGCAAAAAATGTTATGAATTGCTTCAAATTCAAGCCTGCCCTGTACGATCTGGCAATAATGATGAACTGCAGGAAGGACAGTTTAAGGGAGTGGCGGTATTTTAACCCGCTTTTTAAATAAATACTTTAAAATTAAGGATACTGTTGTGGAGGACAATGGCAGACGATATAGAATAGAGATTGCTCTGAATATAAGTTCTCAGGAACATCAGAAAAAATGTGGTACGCCGCTACGAAAAACTGGAAAAAATCGTTAATGAGGGACTGCGTCTTGCCCTTGGAACATCTTCTGCGGATAAATCGCTGGACATCATTCTGGAATATATAGGAGAGGCATTAGATGGGAGAGGACATATATTTTGAGCATAATGAGAATGGGTGCGATGACAACACTTTACGAGTGGGTTAAATGGAATCAAGCCGGAGAAAGATAATTTACAGAACCTTCCAACCAGAATTATGTGCCAACTGGTATCGGAATTTTCAAGAAGATAAAAACATTGTAATTGAAAATCTGGAGAACATCAGGAAGATTCGGAACAGTATAAGAATCTGAAACGTCAGGATATCCATTCACTGGTGGTTGTTCCACTTTATTGGGAGAAAAGATCATTGATTTTACGGAGTGGATAATCCACCGGCAGAATCATTAGATTATGTTTCCGATATGCTTCATATCATGGGATCTTTTATTGTTTCCTCCATTCGGAGAAGAAATCTGCTCCGTCAGTTAGAACGCATGAGTTATCGTGACCAGCTCACTCAGTTTGGCAATCGTTATGCGGTCGACTGGTTTGTGGAGCATGAGTGGAATGGGGAACAGATCGGTGTAGTGTACTGCGATATCACAGGGCTGAAAAAGGTCAATGATGAGCAGGGGCATGAAGCCGGAGACCGGTTGATCATCAGGGCATGTGAGTGCTAAGCGGGTGTACTTAAGGGGTATGGTCTGTATCGGATCGGCGGCGATGAATTTTTAGTACTTTGTCTTGGAATTGAGGAAAAGACCTGAGGAACACGTTGAGAAACTGCGCATGGATATGAAAAGAACATCAGGTTACGATGGCGGTTGGCATGATATGGAAAGAACACGGTCCTAAGGATATTGATCTGCTTTTAAACGAATCGGAGCGCCTGATGTATGAGGATAAAGACAGGTATTATAAGGAACACGGACTGAAACGGCGCAGATAAATCCTTTGTATTGCAGAATTAAATGTTATATTTCCTTAGCAAT
>VOFB01001615.1_pt1 | contig 38669 bp, 62 predicted proteins | sample 5384141 | NCBI WGS metagenome assembly VOFB01 (sample SAMN12384721, study PRJNA508395) | human gut metagenome | isolation source: healthy gut A | host: Homo sapiens
GAAACTATCCAAATCTTTCGCACTTGCACCCTCAAAGAACAGGCGGACGTCCTCTAACAAAGACGGTTGGTTTTCTTTCAGTCCAAACAGATAATCGCCCTTGCGCTGTATCACTTTGCGGCATGTTGCTCGCTGACAGTGCATTGCATCAGCCGTAACCGTTTTGCCCTCAATGTCCAGATAAGTAAGCATTTCCTGAAATACCGGTATCTCGTTGGTCTTCTCATGAATGGCTTCCTGTGCCAGAACCACCCCGTTGCCGGTCACATAGGCACTGAGGATTTGAAGGGCACTGTGAGAGGTATCGGGCTTCGTTGTACTGCAAATGGTTTTTCCATCCACAGCTATTACTTCCCCCGCAGTTCCAAACCGTGTACGAAGAATGTCCAGAATGACATCGCCTGTTTTCTTGCCATCAACAATGCTTAATACTCTGGCAAAAGTTGCTTTAGAGGGAATACTTTCTATCCCAAACTCTTTTGACAGAAATTCTCGCTTGCTTTTCGCGTATATTACCAAATCTCCTAATGTATCTAACCCGCTCAACACTCCACACATCACAATTATCAAAATATCGGCCAACGCATATTTCACATAGCTCGGATGTCTCGGATCTTCTATTTCTGACATCTTTTTCCACAGTTCTTCCATTTAATGTTATATTATGGAGTGTTCTGGCGCTGTCCTCTTTCCTGTTGGTGCTGTTGTTTGGTTTAACCCGCAGAAAGGAGAATAAACGACATGAGTAATCCTGAAGAACAAAAGGATAATTTCAGCATATTGCAATTGTCGTGCTGTTCTCTATGCTGGTGTTAACGACCTATGCATTGATTCTTTTCACTGGTATCTGTGGAGGATCATCTGTTTGAAAACCGCTACAGTAAAAATCGGACTGAATGAGGGTGAGCCTGTATTTGACGGTTCAGATATGAATATTGAGCGGGATACACCATAGTGCGGGATTTTTACAGTGGAGAATCAGAGTTCAGCGGATGTTCATATCCGGTTGTATCTCGAAAACGTGGAGGGAACTCTACGCGACGCGTTGATGTTTTCTGTTTATGACGGGGACAAGTTGCTGTTTCAGGGACGCACTGCGGATTTGAATAAATCTTCTCCCTGTAAAAGCAGTACACCGCTGGCACCGGGCGAAATAAGAAAATTCACGGCGGTGGTAAAAATGGAAGAAACCGCTGGAAACACTTTTCAGACCGGCGGAATTACATTTGACATGACTGCTGATGCTGTGCAGGCAAAAAATAATCCGACTCAGGTCTTTGAGTAGGTCCTATTGCCGGCTGAGATCTATCAATATATAAGGGAGAGAACCCATTATGCAAATGAAGCAGAAAGCAGGAATTGCACAACAGGGGGCATAAACACTCCCTATTATTCAAAATAACTAGTCTGTAGAAAATCATGATTTGCAGATACGATCCGGTTTTGGCGGCATTTTTCGGAGAGTGTCTTTTCATGAAAAACGCCGATAAAATTACATAAAGGAGTGTCAGAAAAATGACAACAAACAAAATCCAACAAGCGCGCATTATTGGCCAGCGCCTGTCCCTGCTGATCTGTGCGGCAATGCTGGTCGGAACTACCTTTGCATGGTTTACCGACAGTGTGACGAGCGGAAAAAACGTGATTACTGCGGAAATCTGGACGTAATCATGGAGTGGACAGAGGGAACGGAACCTCTTAGCACAACTACATGGAAGGATGCGTCTAAGGATGCGATCTTTGATTACGACCTGTGGGAACCTGGCTATACCGAGGCGCGCCATGTCAAAATCAGCAATGTGGGTAGTTTGGCGCTTAAATATGAAATCCGCATCGTTCCGACTGGGACGGTCAGCGATTTGGCAAAAGTAATCGACGTTTATTACATCAAAGGCGGCCGGCAGATCACAGCTCCTACCGATTTAACAAATGCAGAAAAGATTGGTACCCTGGCTGATATTCTTGCGAAGCCTTATGCCGCAAAAGGTTGTCTGCTGACCGAAGCGGGAAGAGATGCTGATGTCGCCACCATTGCACTAAAAATGCAGGAGAGCGCAGGTAACGAATATCAAGGCCTTTCCATTGGCAGCGCTTTCGCCGTTCAGCCCGTAGCTACGCAGGATACAGTGGAATCCGACAATTTTGATGATCAGTATGATATAAATGCCAACTATCCGACAGTGGCTGCTCCAGTTGACACAATCATTAGTGCGGGAGTAATAGCGGGTGCGGCAACTGTATTGGAACAGGACGGTGTAAAGGCGGAAGTGCCGGCAGATGCTGTGACTGCTGGCAAACTTACTCTGACGGTGACTACAGAGAAGGTTACCACCGATTCTGCGACTTATCAGTTGAATTGAAGGACGATGACGGTACTCCTGTTTCATTAAGCGGCGGCAATAAGGTTACCGTTACCCTGAACATTGGTAAAGGTCTAAATGCTGTGACCGTGAAGCATAATGGAGTGGAAATGGATAAGAATGACTATGGCTATGACAAAAATACGGGTATTTTGACAATCAAGACGGCTTCTTTCAGTCCGTTTGAGGTAATCTTTTGAACGTGACGCTGCGGCGAGCGTCAACGGTGGCGTATCAGTCAGCGGAAGATGCACTCACTGCGGCTGCAGTTGGCGATGTTGTCTATCTGCTGAAGGATACAAGCCTGACGGCAGATGTGACTACAGCCGGTCAGGTTGTTGTAGAACATGGAAAAACCGTGACGTTTGACTTGGCGGTCATAAGCTTACCAGCATGTATAACGGTTGGACCTTTTGTCAATTATGGCAAACTTACAGTCAATGATTCTGGAAACAAGGGGATCCTTTGCAATATGAGCAAGGAAGCTGGTGATTATACGCACTTCATTTTGCGGAATCATGGCACGATGATTATCAATGGCGGTACCTTTGGTGATGAAGACACCGACAGGACTAACGCTAATACAACTAACTGGGGCGCAGCGCTTATGAATATGGAAGGTAATGTGACGGTCAACGGCGGTTATTTCACCTGCGGAGATAACTATTGGTCCCAGAAGATCGGCGGTGCAAATTACTCTTATGCAATCCGTAATTACGGTGGAAACATGACTATAAACGGTGGTGCCGTTTACGGCAGGATGAATGGCGGCATTGCCGCTGACGGAGGTAGTATCATCATTAACAACGGCGATTTTTCTGTGACGGAAGCAATACTTACTATGTACTTGTGACTGGCAGCGGCTCGATCAATGTGACCGGTGGGACATTTGAAAAGTTTGGAAATGATAGACTGCTCGGCGGATTCAGTGGTATGCCTTCTTGGAATGCGGAGGGACAACTGGAAGAAAACCACTATACGATTACGGCGGTGTATTTAAAGTCGATGGTAAGGAGCATGTCGTCTCTTGATCCGCTCTTTCCTGTATAAAATGTAAATACATCTTTGACCTATTTCCCTAAGTAGGCAATCATAGATACGCTCGGTTTTGGCGGCATTTTCCGGAGAGTATCTTGCACCAAAACGCCGATAAAATTACATAAAGGAGTGTCAGAACATGACAACAAGCAAATCCAACAAGCGCGCATTATTGGCTAGTGCCTTGTCTCTGCTGATCTGCGCGACAATGCTGGCTGGGACTACCTTTGCATGGTTTACTGATTCCGTAACTTCCGGTAAAAACAAGATTGTTGCGGGAAACCTCGATGTCGAATTAGAATATGCTACTGCGTTTGACGCGAAAGGAAACCCGACTGCATGGGAAAGTGTCGAGGACAAAACAGATTTGTTTAAGCGGGACACCCTGTGGGAGCCCGGTCACACCGAGGTTGTGATGCTCCAGAATCAGAAACGCAGGTTCACTCGCGTTAAAATATCGTTTGGCGGTAGAAAAAATTTCGGAATCTTATGCCTATAATGTTGAAGGAAAATCTTTTCTATCTTTCCGATTATCTGGTGTTCAACAGAACAGATGATGCTCAGCTCAAGAACAGAGAAGCATATTGGAATGCAGAGTTGGAAGACCTTGTTTTGAACGATGGAAAAGGTTATGGTTCTAACGAATCCTTCAGCGGCTTGAGCCTCCCGGACACAACGCTAAAAGCAGGTGCCGAGAAAATCTTCTCCCGCAGTCATTTATATGCCCACCTCTGTCGGCAACGAGGCAAACTGGCGTGAGAAATATTCCAAAACAGCACCCTATATTGAACTTGGATTAAATCTTTATGCAGCTCAGGTCCCGCATGAGGAAGACAGCTTCGGACCGAACTATGACGCGGACGCAAAATATGACTGGGACGGTAAATCTGCAACAGCATTTGAGGATTTGGTTAAGGATGATGAAGCAAAAACCGTTTCTGTAAACTATGCAGAGGATTTGATTGGCGCTCTGAACAACGCCTCCAAGCTTTCGGCTACACGATAAATCTTAATAATTCGGTGGATTTAAAGAACCATTCATATGGCGGCAAGTCTATTACCAACATTACACTTGACGGTAACGGTCATACAATTTCAGGCCTTAATACAAGTTCGGTTTATTCTATAATGTATATGGCAATTCTGTAATCCGTAATCTGACATTAGAAGGCGATGTTAACGGGTCTGACTGTGCTGCTTTTGCTGCAAGAATGCATGGCAGTAGCAGAATTGAAAACTGTGTAAGCAATGTGAATGTAACATCCAGTAAAAAGCCGGCGGCATTGTCGGTATGACCTATACCAACAGCAATGTTGTGATCAAAAACTGTGTAAACAATGGTACAGTAAATGGAAAGGACTCGGTGTCGGCGGTATTGTAGGATATGTAAACAAGGGTACAACCGTTGAAGGCTGTGTAAATAACGGGAATGTTACGGGTGGCAACTATGTCGGCGGTATTGCTGGATATGTAACAGGTGGGGAGAGCACCTTCACAGACTGCTTAAATAAGGCAGATGTTACGGGAACTTCCACAGTAGGCGGTATTATTTCCATCTGTACAGGTGGAAGTCCCACTAAAGTTATGGACTGCCGTAATGAAGGCGAACTGAGCGGTTCTATTGCCGGAGCATTAGTTGGTAAAAATAACGCTGTTACCGCAGAAGTCGAATATACTGAAAAAGCCGAGGTAACAGGCTATCCGATTATCGGTCAGGCCAGCGGCAACACAACGCTTCGTAACATCATCGGCGATGTAATCTTTAGCACTGCTGACGGCGGAGCTACTAAACTTATGCTTGAAAATGCGGAAATTAAGCATTTAACAACAACAGGTGGCGTACCTGCACAGGGATCACATTGGAAAACCATTCTTCAGGATGAAAACTCATATATTGATACGCTTACCATTACATCAAATACATCCTGTGTTAAGGTGCCCGCCGGGGAAACACTTAGAGTAGGCAGCTATACGGGTGCTCTTGTCGGTATTGACGATACATCAAAGCTAATTCTTAACGGTGAAGAAAAACTTGGAGCACCGCAAATAAAGCTTGGAAATAAAATTTATAGTTGTTAAACAAACCACACCGTTCTTCCTTTTTATAGGGGAGAACGGAAAAGCGATGTAAATGGGAATGACCGGGTTACATATGTTGTCATTGATTAAAATTTATTTAAGGAGGTAATACAATGACAAAAGCCAAAAGCATAAAAGAGCTTTGCTTGCCAGCGTACTCTCCATGATACTGTGCGTAGCAATGCTGGTCGGAACTACCTTTGCATGGTTTACCGACAGTGTGACGAGCGGAAAAAACGTGATTACTGCTGGGAACTTAGATATCACCGCAGTATATCAAAACGTCGATAAGACGGCAACAACCGGAGGGTATCAGATCCCGGATTCACCGTGCAGAAAATGTCAGCTTTGAAGCTGCGACACATGACATCAATCAAAACAACGCCATCATTAACGAAAACCTGTGGGAACGGGTGCTGTCGGTGCAAAACTGATCACTGTTAAAAACAACGGGACATTAGCTGCCAAAATTAAGTTAAACTTTAAAGTGGCGGACGGCGGACTGCAAATGCACTTTGGTATGATTTCATACAAGTAAAAGACGACGCAGTCGTGGGACATTCACCAAACGCGAAATGAGCACGCTGGTTGCTTTCACAAAAAGAAATTGAACTGCCCGCTGATGCCAAAAAGGCACGACTGGGGACAGTGTTTCTTTCATTCTGCTGTATGGTATGAAAGAAGAAGCAGGCAACGAATATATGGGCAAAACCTTTAACGCAGACGTTACCATTTTTGGCAAAAGAGCATACCTATGAAGAAGATAGCTTTAACAATCAGTATGACAAAGGCGCTTATTACCCCACTGATGAAGATGCGGCCGCAGCCGGACAGGATGCAAAGTAAACGGAAAATATTATAAAGACCTTGCCTCTGCAGTAGCTGCTGCTACACCGCAGTCAACTGTAACATTGATTGACAACACAACGGTTGAATCAACTGTAAAACTGGATGCAGAAGATGCCTTGACGATTGACCTGAACGGCAAGTCACTGGAAGCACCTAACGGTACGGCGTTTAATATGAGCAATGGCGGTGAGCTGACGCTGGTAAACGGAACAGTCAACAGTAAGACATTTGCAGTTTATGCTGGACAAAACGCCGTGATCCACGAACTGAACATCGACATGAATGCTGGAGATTGGGGTGTCTACCTTAAAGATACTGCCGTATTAGAAAAAGGTAACAGGCGGTACTTACAAGTCCAATCCTGCGAACATGGCCAGCTTCCCGTTGTATGTTGGCTCAAACGCGACAATTAAAGAAATTTCCGGCGGCGATTTCCAGGGCTCAAAGGCGGCAATTGCCAATTACGGCAGAATCGAAAAAATCTCCGGCGGAACGTTCCATGGTACTTATTATGACGGTGAAAACGCTACTGTTTGGGAACCCGATTATTCCGTTATGTATCGGGGGAACCATCGGCAGCATCACAGGCGGTACATTCTTTAAAGGAAAAACGGATATTGCACAGAATATGACGGGCTTTAATGCTGCGCTTGCTGCCGGCGGAACAGCGCTTACCGAACTGCCGGAAACCGCTACGATTATGTATAAGAAAAAACGGATCTATTTTGACGGAATATACGGGACATTATTATAAGGTACAGTAAAAATGTAAACACTTTCCGCCCCTCCGCGGAGGGGCGGCCATCAAAGGGCACAGTAATATCGGCGTGGGCAGATAAGCTGCTTGTGTTCCCCGGTACTTGGTGCGCGAATTGCCTGTGGGTACTTGTCCGCTGTGCCTTTTGATGGCCTGAATAGGGTGAATTATTCGGGAGGCGAAAGATGATATGAAAAAGGCGCTGAATATAGCGGGAAAAGTTGTGACAGTACTAATTCTGGTCTTCACAATTTTTGTGATGATATTTACGGTCGTTTCGGTTAATACTGTGGGTAAGGAAAATGCCAGTATCTTTGGTTACAAAGCGAACAAAGTGCTGTCTGATTCCATGAAGGACACCTTCGCAGTGGGGGGACCTGGAAATCAGCAAAAGGTCGACCCAGATACGTTGAAGGTGGGCGATGTTATAACCTTTCAGTCCATTGATCCGGCTAATTATGGTGCGGTTGTCACCCATAAGATTCGGGAATTACCACATATGAAGGACTGCCGGCCTTCGTGACCTACGGAACTACGACTGGCGTGAACGACGCTTATCCGGTACCATTTGGAAATGTGCTCGGACAATACAAGTTCCGGCTGCCGAAAATGGGCTATTTCTTTTGAATTTCTTTGTTCCCCGGCCGGATATTTTACAATTATTCTGATTCCATTTTGCTGTTGATTAGTTTGCAGGCAATCAAGTTCTTTCGTTTACTGCGGCAGTACAAAGCGGAACAGCAGGCAGATATTGCAGCCCAAAAGGCTGAAGTAGAGGCCGAACGATTGAAAGCGCAGCAAATGCTGGAGAATTGGAACAGCTGCGGGCGCAAATATCCGGCGGTACCCAGATGGATGGGGTCGAGACAACTAACTCAACAAATGAAATCCCAAAGGAGGTATGACGAATGGCACTCCTTGATAATACTGATTACAGAAAGCCGACTGATTCCCGCAAAACAGTGCGGCGAATGCTGGCGGTTCTTCCGGCACTGATTGTGATTACTGTTTGTTATGCTGTTACGGTGTCTGCGTGGTTTCAGGCCAGCATCACCAGTGCGGAAATACCATCAAAGCAGCGACATATGATGTGTCGGCCGAAGTAACCCAAAAACGGTATTCATATCGAGCCTACAGCTGGTGTATATTCTTTAGAGTCCGGAAAAAGTTATACGGTTACTCTGACCGCAAAAGGCGGAGCCTCTACTGGTTACTGTGTTGTTCAAACCGACGCAAAAACCTACTGCACCGATCAAATCGAACAGGGCAAAACACTGGCGTTTACTCTGAGCCCGGCTCAAAGTGGCACATATGTGTTTCATGCTGTCTGGGGTTCCTGTCCAGGTACGCCGGACATAAAAAGCCGGCAGTGAAATCAAGCTGGCAGGAGCTCAGGAGAACAAACCGCCAGAAGCGCCAGACAACACCAATAGCCTGGTCTCCGGCGGGTCGGCAGATCAGGAAACAAATCAGCCAGCACCGGATCAACAGGAGAAGGAACAGACCTCTTCTGACAGTGTTGTATCACAGACTGCAGGAGTCCATGACTCAGAAGCATCCCAGCCTGCGGATACAGCATCCCATACACCCGGGAACTTCCGATAACAAGTACAGTTGGGTCTGTGGAGCAGCCGGTTTCCCCTGCTCCGTCACAAGAGAACCAAAAAGTTGAATGACTGATAGAATTTATATCATAACAGGATATATTTGATTTATTTATCCTCCCTTGCTGCATTGGCTACAGCCAAAGTGGCAAGGGAGGGTTTCTTATGGCAGCAGGAGGCTGCCTTCCGCTTGATTTTGCGAAATAAGGACAATTTAACTGTTAATCTCAAAGAAAATTTCGAAAAAACCGAAAGCTGGTACGAAATATGTGTTAACGTTTTAAAAAGGAAAGGGAATACGGCCAAATAGCTATTGATAGTACCACGCAAAAGATGTATAATATAAGAATCAGAATAATTGGATAACAAAAGAATATCCTGCTATTTTAAAAGGTGGTATTAGTTGTTTTTTCGACATAAAATACTGTTGTTTCCCTGAAATTAAGATAAGGACCATAGCTAGAAAGGTGGGGAATAGGATTGGCTGAAGAGCAATTTTCAAAGGACACTTCGACCCGAACCGTAAGGGATTGGTGCCAAGGCCTGTTGGTGCTGTTTGCAGGTTTAGTGATTGCCCATTTCGGTGTCACATTATTTTTGATTTCTGAAATGGGAACAGACACATTTACTGTTTTTATTCAGGGGCTTGCGACGCGGATAGGAATTTCGATTGGAACCTGTCATGTCGGGATTTTGCTGCTGCTAATGCTGGTAATGCTGGTCGGAACAAAAGGCTATGTCAAACCGGTACTGTGGTTTGCGCGTTTTGTGGAGGCTGGATTATTGATTTTTTTCTTTGGATTTTTAGGGACTCAGTTACCGCCTCCTCTCCTTTCCTGCTTCGCCTTGCTTTGATGCTGATCGGCTGTATTGTGTTGGGCTTCAGGATGTCTGTTGTGATAAAGAGCAATTCCGGAACCGGATCAAACGACTTGATTGCAATGATAATAAGTGATAAGATAAATAAAAGAAAACAAATTTCGTTTCGTTGGGTTCGGATAGGTTGTGACCTGTTTTTTGTGCTTGTCGGTTTTTTGTTGGGCGGCACTGTCGGCATTGGTACTGTGACAGCCGTTGTTTTAACCGGTCCGGCCGTGCAGTTTTTTTTCTGCCGGTGAGCAAAAGATGATTGCACGCCTGTTCCCGAGACTATAAACAGACTCGTTTTCGTTAGGGCTGTGCAACTATTACATGGTTTAGAAAGGTCTGATTGCTGCATATGGTAATAAAAAATCATTGTATGCTTATTGGCTGGGCTTGGTGCAGGACTTGGTACAGGATTTGCAGGAATGAGTGCGGCGGCAGTTATCAGCCCGATGCTGATTACATTTCTGGGCATCCCGGCCTATGAGGCAGTGGGGATTGCGCTTGCTTCAGACGTGCTGGCCAGTGCAGCTTCGGCGTACACTTATGGAAAAAATAAAAATCTGGATATCCGTAACGGACTCGTGATGATGACGTTTGTTCTCCTGTTTACCCTAGTGGGAAGCTTTGTCTCCAGCTTGGTTCCTGAATACAGCGATGGGCGGTTTTTCAACGGTAATGACCCTATTGCTGGGAATTAAATTTATCGTTAGGCCTGTGATGACGACGAAGGAAAAGATGGAATCAGTTTCCAAAAGAAAACGGTTACTGCAGTCTGTCTTTTGCGGAGCACTGATTGGATTTATCTGCGGCTTTGTTGGAGCGGGCGGCGGCATGATGATGCTCCTGCTGTTAACCAGTGTGCTGGGATATGAGCTGAAAACCGCAGTGGGGGGACCAGTGTGTTTATCATGACCTTTACGGCACTTACCGGAGCGGCCTCCCATTTTGTAATCGGGGGTACACCAGACTGGATCGTGCTTTTGCTATGCGTTTTATCCACACTGGTTTTTGCACAGCTTGCAGCCCGATTTGCTAATAAGGCGGGGCCTGCTGTGCTTAACCGGCTGTCGGCGTTGTGCTCGCTGTTATGGGGCTGCAATGCTAATCACAAAATTTGTACAATAGGGCAGAATAAATATTGATTTTTCCAGCATACCCAGTGCGCTATAGGATGGTCTTATAAAGGATAACCCATATTGTAGAGAACAAAAGGACTGTTTTATATTGTCAAGTACAGCAAAAGAAAGGGATTTGCGTTAATATGTATCATCTAATCAAACAAGAAGGAAAAGCCCGCCGGGCACATTTTCTACTGTCCACGGAACAGTTCAGACGCCGGCTTTTATGAATGTCGGTACTGCTGCAGCCATTAAGGGCGGCATCTCCTCCTATGACCTCGTGGATTTAAAATGTCAGGTAGAGTTATGTAATACCTATCATCTTCATCTGCGACCGGAGATCATATTATCCGGGGAGCTGGGTGGGCTGCATAAGTTCATGGGATGGCAGCGTCCGATTTTAACTGACAGCGGCGGCTTTCAGGTGTTTTCTCTGGCTAAACTCCGAAAAATTAAAGAGGAAGGCGTATATTTCAGCTCCCATATTGACGGTGCTAAAATATTTATGGGACCAGAGGAAAGTATGCAAATTCAGTCTAACCTTGGCTCTACCATCGCGATGGCATTTGACGAATGTGTGGAGAATCCTTCCACACTGGAATATGCTGCTCATTCCTGTGAGCGGACCACCGGTGGCTCTATCGCTGCAAAGCTGAAATGGAGCGGCTTAACGCATTGCCTGATACCATTAACAAGCATCAAATGCTGTTTGGTATTAATCAGGGCTGTGTTTATGATGACCTGCGGATTCGGCATATGCAGGAGATAGCCAAGCTGGATCTGGACGGCTATGCGATTGAGGGCTTGCAGTCGGGGAAACCGCTGAGGAGATGTATCATATTATTGACTGCGTAGAACCATATATGCCTGCTGACCGCCCGCGATATCTGATGGGAGTGGGAACACCAGCCAACATTATTGAAGCAGTAGCCCGCGGTGTTGATTTATTTGACTGCGTCATGCCCAGCCGGAATAGATATGGTATAATAACACTATCAAAACAATGGTGGTGCATGGCAATGAATCAGGAAACATTTACGGATATGGAATACAACTGCCGCAAGAAGAAAACCAAGCGGGAGGAATTTCTGGAAATCATGGATGAGATTATTCCCTGGGATGAATGGGTAGGAGTCATTGAGCCCTACTATCCCAAAGGAAAACGTGGTCGTCCTCCCATGGGTATCGAAAAAATGTTGCGGATGTATCTGCTTCAGATCTGGTTTAACCTGTCTGATCCTGCAACCGAGGATGCCATTTACGACAGCTATGCCATGCGAAAATTCACAGGCATTGACTTCATGACGGAAGCTGTTCCGGATGAAACGACGCTGTGCAAATTTCGACATTTGCTGGAGAGAAACGGTCTGAACAAGCTGTTTTTCGATGCAATCAACCGGGTTATGGTGCAAACCGGACACATGATGAAGGGCGGCACCATTGTAGACGCAACCATCATCAATGCTCCCAGCTCCACCAAAAATGCCGAGAAATCCCGTGATCCCGAAATGCACCAAACCAAGAAAGGAAACGAATGGCGGTTTGGGATGAAATGTCATATTGGTGTAGATGCAGGCAGCGGACTTGTTCACACGATTACCGTCACGGCAGCAAATGTGCATGATATTACACAGACAGAGCATCTTCTTCGGGAAGATGATGAGGTGGTGTATGGTGATTCTGGATACATTGGAGTCCAGAAACGTCCCGAAATCGCAAATAACGAGCATTTTGCAAAGATTGATTTTCGCATTAACCGCCGTCCCGGTAAACTGCCTCCTGTTTCTGACAATGCGATTGACTGGGAACGGTATATCGAAAATCGGAAATCCTCGGTACGGTGCAAGGTGGAGCACGCGTTCAGAATCATCAAATGTCAGTTTGGATACAAGAAAACGGTGTACAAAGGTTTGAAGAAAAACGAAAATCGCCTGTACGCCATGTTTGCCTGTGCCAATCTATATTCGCTTGCAATGGCCAGACGAAAACTTTCCACTATCTGATATAGGGGATAGTCTGCCCTTTTCAATAAAATTGTAGGCGATAACAATAAAAGATTAAATTATTATTTAATGTGTCAAAGAAATAAATTAATTTATTTTAATAAAAAAAAAGATTGAAATTTTAATAATTATATAATTGTAATATAAAACATGTTAAAATATCATCATGCAATTGGACAATCAACCATAATTTCTCTCCCAGAGCTGGTATTTTGTCAAAAAATGTTGTATAATAAATTTTCGGTATTTACTGAATTTTAAATTTGCATGACTTTAATTGGCAGCTTTTTATTTGGAATAGTGCTGTCGTATTTCTGAAAAAAATGCATATGAATCTCTTTCATTTTGTCAGAATGGGAGAATAAAGACAGTAAATGGAACGGCCCTAAAAGAAACAGGGGTGCTTGTTGACACCTCGCACTAGGATACCGGCTTAAGTCCTCACTGACGTGTTCATTCGCCCGTAATGTCATATATCCATTAAGCAGGAAACGTCCGTTTTCATGAGCCGGTGGATTGAGAAGGATAGAAAAGCTCAGAAAGGAAAGACCATAAAAATGGAACAATATCTGGATAACAGCGCGACTACTAAAGTCTGCCGGGCTGCCTGTGAAGCTGTGGCGGAGGCAATGCAGATTTCGTATGGAAATCCTTCTTCCCTGCATAAAATGGGCCTTGAAGCAGAACGGCTGGTGACTGCTTCCAGAAAGATAATTGCACAGTCATTAAGCTGTGAACCGGGTGAACTGATTTTTACCTCTGGTGCAACAGAAAGCAATAATATGGCAATTTACGGAATAACATCTGCTTATCCCAGAAATGGAAAAAAGATTGTTACCACCATGATAGAACACCCATCTGTACTGGAGCCATGCGCAAGACTGGAACAGGGAGGATACACTGTCATAAGGCTGCCGCTGGACAAAGAGGGGCATATCACTCCGAGACTTTGCTGAAGCTGTTGATCAGAATACAGCCTTGGTAACCTTTATGCTGGTTAACAATGAAATTGGTACGATTCTAGAAGCAGAACAGATTTGCCGTGCAGTCAAACGAAAAAATCCAAAAACATTCATTCATATTGACGCAGTACAGGGTATTGCAAAATACCGTTTTCTTTTGCGAAAGGTATCTGCGGACACAGTTAGCATCAGCGGCCATAAAATCTATGCACCAAAAGGAGTAGGCGGCTTGTTTATTCGGAAAGGTGTCCGCTTAAAACCGCTTGTGACCGGGGGCGGACAGGAAAAGGGGTTGCGTTCGGGCACGGAAAGTGTACCGCTGATAGCAGGTTTCGGCGCCGCTGTTTCAGACACTTTCCCGCAGCTGGAAATAAATTTTAACCACTACAGACAACTCAATGAAGCTGTTCGGCAACAGCTTGCAGCCATTCGAAATTACGATAAACTCCAAGCAGGATGCAGCGCCGTATATTCTGAATTTTTCCGTACAGGGTATCCGCTCCGAAATCATGCTGCATCATCTGGAACGGATGGGTGTCTATGTATCAAGCGGTTCTGCCTGTGCGAAGGGATCACAGAGCCATGTGCTTGCAGCACTTGGTCTGGCGAAAGCACTAAGTGATACCGCATTGCGGATCAGCTTTTCTCCAGAAACGGGTATGGAGGCGCTGGAAGGATTAATCAATGGTGTAAAAAACGGTTTGGAGGTTCTTGCTAAGAGCCATTCTCACTGATTCGTTCGGTAAAAGGGGAAAGCACAAGTGGTCAGGGATATGACCAAAAGGGTCACCGGCAAAGATTATATTTACTTTTACGATGCCAATGCTGATCAGTATTATTTTTCAGCAGATGTACAACATTGCCGACAGTGTGATTGCCGGAAAGTTTATTGGCATGAATGCACTAGCGGCGGTTGGCATCTCCTCCCCTGTTACGTTTATTTTTTTAGCTTTTGCTACCGGGCGGAAGCATCGGGTGCTCGGTCATTGTCAGCCAGTTGTTTGGAGCCAGAGCATTAGAGAGATGAAAACTGCTGTCTTTACCTCAATCTGGTCGTTGTTCGCTCTCAGCCTAGTGCTAACCGGTATAGGTCTGTTCATCTGCGACCCGTTGCTGCGGCTGGTAAATACGCCAGATGATATTTTCAGAGATGCAGCCCTGTATCTGCGGATCTATATTATCGGATTAGTTTTTCTCTTTTTTATATAATGCTGCAAATGCAATCTTGACCGGGCTTGGAGATTCCAGGACGCCGTTGCTGTTTTCTGATTTTTTTCCTCTGTTTTTAATATCATTCTGGATCTGATATTTGTTACTATATTTCGGATGGGAGTGGCAGGTGTCGCCTGGGCCACCTTTATTGCCCAAGGTACAGCATCTCTGCTCGCTGTGATAAATCTGTTTTACGTCTGCGAAAAATAAAAGCAGAAGAACCTTACCGGCATTTTGACAGAGAGATATTGGTAAGGATGTGCGGCGCTGCCGTGCCAAGTATTTTACAGCAATCCTTTGTCTCGGTTGGCCAGCTTTGTGTGCAGGGATTAATCAATAACTATGGAGCGTCAATCATTGCAGGATTTTCTGCTGCTTTTAAAGTCAACAGCTTTATGGTGGCCTGTCTGAACACAATCGGCAACGCATTATCCAGTTTTTCCGCTCAAAATATCGGTGCACAGAAAATATACAGGGTTCGGCATGGATTTCGGGCTGGCTGTTGGATATCTGCTTTGTTTTGTACATTGCTTTCTATCCTGCTGATGGTGTTTGGAAAATATGTGCTTTATCTTTTTATGGATGATACGAATAACACCCAGGTGCTTTCAGTGGGCCTGAATTTCACCTGGGTGGTTACTCCGTTTTATTATATTGTAACGCTTAAGTTCTTGGCAGACGGCGTGTTAAGAGGCTCCGCGCAATGCGGCAGTATATGGCCGGCACACTTCTTGACCTTGTTTTGCGGGTAGTGCTTGCCTATCTGTTTTTCTCCGTTGCTGGGATACGCATCAATTTATTGGGCAATCGGACTTGGATGGGTGTTCGGCAGTGCGCTTTCTTTGTTTTTCTATTACTCAAGCGATGGGTTCCCAGCATATGCGTGGCTTGGAGACATAGCGGTTATTCGCTATTTTTTCGCCTGAGGCAGAAAGCAAGCCCTGCTCCATAGCAGATGGCGCTCAATGTCCCGCAATAATATCCTGCATGGTGTCATCAATGGCACTTTGACTGCACTGCTTTGCGACTGCAAAAAATGTGTCAGCACAGTATTCATAGATTTCCCACAGTCCTGCACAGGCAATTGCAAAAAACACAGCAAATAAAACCGGTATTGCAATCGGAAAAACAGCCTCTATTTTTTCGTGAGCAGTCGAAACAAAAAATAACCAAGACTGCTTAACAGGATACCGCTGAAAAAAATGGACAATGATGTCATACCACCAAAATGTATGGTAAAAAGTCAAACATCATACCAAAATATTGTGCGGCACAAGCAAACAAAACAATTGCCGCATAGTAGGCGGAAGGCATCCAGCTTAAAAATAAGGTGACACCTGTTAGAACGCCGACTGTGGCAATTAGGTTGAGCAAATCAATCGGCTGGCTGTTGAAAAAGGGAGATGATATGGGTGACTAGGTACAGAAGCAAAAGGGCGCCTGATAGGACCAAATTTTGAAACGAGCGGGATTTTTTCATAAAAACACTCCAATCTGATGTAACTTAGGCAAGGAACTCTGACTCTAAAGCGCTGAAACCTAATTTTTGATTCACCAGGAGCATGGGTACTGCTGAACGATTGCGCGGCTTTATTCCACTCTGCCGCGTTGAAAGCAGGGCAATCCTCTTATTTGAATATACTGGTGATGCCCGGATGAGACCGTACGGGTTTTAGGTTAAAGGGAAAGGAAGAAAAAATATTGTATTTCATTTATCCGATTTGCAGTTCCAGCAAAGGAAACGCAGTTTACGTTGGCAGCAGAGAAAACGGCCTCCCTGTTTGATTGCGGCATCGGAATCCGTAATTTGACAAACGCACTAAAACTGCAGAATATTGCTTTGCCGGCGGTAAAAGCGGTTTTATTACGCATGAACACAGTGATCATATTAAAGGTTTGTCCAAGCTGGGCGAAAAAATATCCCTGTGCGGTCTATGGCAACGTTCCCACTTTACGGGAGCTAATCGCGAAGCGTGCAGTTTGCCCGGTGCCAAGCTGAAGGAAATTGACCAAAGAGATGCTGAAGTTTGCGGTTTCCTGGTTCGGCCGTTCCGTACCAGTCATGACAGTGCCGACAGTATGGGCTATCATGTCACTTTTCCTAATGGAAAGCGGTTTTGTTTGGCCACTGACTTGGGATATGTATCTGAAGATGTGGACCGCAACCTCTGTGACAGCGATATCGTATTGATTGAGTCCAATTATGAGGAGAAACTGCTGATCAATGGCAGCTATCCATGGTATTTAAAGGAACGGATTCGAAGCGATCATGGCCATCTTGCCAACCGGGATTGTGCTGCCGAGGTCGCGCGTTTGGCACAATTAGGAGTGAGTCAGTTTATTCTCGGTCATCTTAGTGAGGAAAACAACCGGCCTGAGGTTGCTTTGCTGCTTCTGCCTCAACACTTGCTAATTGTGGGGCAGTCCCGGCAAGGATTGTACTCTGATGGTTGCGCCAAGAATGACAACAGGCAAGGCGGTGGAAATGTAATGATGACGGTAAATTTAATTTGCATCGGAAAACTAAAAGAGGAATATTGGCGCAATGCATGCGCGGAATATGCCAAACGACTGTCAGCATTTTGTAAACTTCAAATTGTGGAGTTAAATGAGATTCGTACACCAGATCGTCCTTCTCCTGCCCAGACAGCCCGGGTGGTTGCAAGTGAGGGGGAACAAATTCTTTCCCGGCTTCCGCAGGGCGGCGCTGTAATCCCGATGTGTATTGAAGGACGGGAGTTGAGTTCCACACAGCTCAGCGAATATCTGCAAAAACTGCCGTTGGAGGGGAAAAGTACCGCGAGCTTTATCATAGGCGGTTCCTGCGGTCTATCTAATGCAGTAAAACAACGCGGGGATATTAAAATATCCATGTCAAAGATGACATTTCCGCACCAGCTGGCAAGGGTGATGCTGCTGGAACAGATTTACCGGGCTTTTCAGATCTCTTCCGGAGGAAAATATCATAAATAGCGGAAACCGGCAGCTTTTGGCTGCCGGTTTTTAATATCCGAATGTTCCGTCCAACGACTCGTCGTTTTCCCCCCAATCCCTGACCTGGATGACAGTGTATTCCTCCGGCGTATTACGGATAATTACAGTGTCAATCCCGGCATTTATAATAGTACGTTTACACATGGAACAGGAATTGGCATTTGAAACCAGTTCCCCGGTTTTCGCATCCCGGCCAACCAGATACAGTGTCGCGCCAATCATATCATTTCGCGAGGCGGCTATGATTGCATTTGCCTCCGCATGAACCGAGCGGCAGAGTTCATATCGTTCCCACGAGGTACATTTAATTTTTCTCGGTACAGTATCCTAAATCAGAGCAGTTTTTTCGTCCGCGGGGCGCACCGACATAACCGGTTGAAATGATCTGGTCGTTTTTTACAATAATTGCGCCGAAATTTCGTCTGAGACAAGTACCCCGTTCCAGTACGGTTTCTGCGATATCTAAATAGTAGTTCACTTTATCTCTGCGTTCCATGTAATTCACCCTTTCCAAACCCAACGGGATTTGTTGTTATTATAGCGGAAACTACTCAAGAAAGCAAGAAAAAGGCGAAAGATTCATAGAAATGTAAAAAGACCATATGGGTTGCCAATGTCCGAAAACAGATGGGCTGCCTGAAAAGGCAATGAAAGAGGCTTTCCATTGTGTGGCACAGTTTATAGATAAACAGTCTTGCTGATACTTTCCCAGAACCGTTTGCTCAAAACAGCCAGGGAAAGGGCTGAACAGGTTCTTGCCTGACAAAAAGATTCAGAGGATCTTCTTGTTTTTTTCGTAAACTTGTTTTGTTGTTGCCGAATAGGACGATACATGCAGAGATACCGCGTTTCATCGTAAAATATGGTCCTCACAGCTGCTGTCAATGTCTTCTGTTTTAATGTGATCATAAGTGAGAGTAGGAATCGTACGGATAAAATCTTTACAGCAATCAAACACATAAAGCATAGGAATCCCATTTTCATCAAAGGCCAGGCGGCTGTGCAGCTGCATTTTCCCGGCTAGCCGTTCATGGTCGCCGGCTTCAAAGAAAAGACCATGCCTTTCAAATATTTTTGCAATACATCCGTCTGAACCTCGGCTTTCGTCAAAGATAGCCGGATCGGCAATACCGATGAACTGATTACCCTTTTCGTATTTATCCTCATAGTCCTTTATCAGCCTGGCTACTGCTGATGGCTCCAGTTTTATCCCAATATTTGGATGGACGGTCAATCCGGTCGAAGGATCTTTGGGACTGCCATATATTTCAGCGTAACGATAAAGTCTTCCATCGTGGTCCTCAGCCCAATAGCCCACGGAAAACGGGCGCGAATAACCCCAGTCAAAGCTACGGTATCTCCGCCATCCGTCCGGAATGCGGAAGGCAGGAATGACATGAGTATAGTGCCTATCAACGCTTGGGGGAATTGCACAAAATTCTGTAAACACCTGTCCCTCAAAGACGTTCCAGTCGCCCATTAGCAATGCCTTTTTTCAGCGTGTCCGGTTTCTGTTCCAACTGGAGAGCATATTCTTCCCCGATATAGGGATTATCGGCGAGGGTGGCGGGAATATACTGACGGGTCAAAACGCCGGGAAATTTCCGAGATGGAAGAAGAAATCTGCTCGGTATAAATCCGGAAAGGCTCTTTTCCGTCAATAAATGTCGCTTTGACCCAGCCATGCCCAATACCGCCCGGATTTGATGTACAGCGGACTCGCGGCCTGATACCAAGCGCCTTGACTGCCCGAAGTCTTGTTTTCAAGTAATCATAAATATCTTTGGAAAAGTGAGTCAGCTCGTCGATATAAAGTCGGTGTATTTCAATTCCCTGATATTTATAAACATCCTGAAAGCTGCGGCAGAATCGAAATGCAGGACAGAGCCGTTTATTAACTGGAGTTCATGCCGAAGCTCTGAATAATTGCCCAGCCCTGCCGAACTGAAGAAAGGGCTTCCCGTATCAGGGTGTCGCGTAGTTCGGGATAAGTTCGGCGAAACAAATAGCTGTGGACACCAGGATGCTCCAGTGCGTCAATCAATGCTTCCCTGACCGTTGCCTTTGACTTGCCGCCACCGGCCGCACCCCCATATAGCACCTCATCTGCTGTACTTTGATGGAAAATCGCCTGCTTGCTGGTAGGAATATACTTCAGATTATAATTCATAGCTGCTCTGATGATTCAGAATCACTGGGCCGCGGGATGCAGTGGTTGATAACAATATCACCGATTTTCGCTGTGCTGTTTTGTTCCGCGGATTTGATTTCTTGAAGTTTTTTAATGCCGCGACCGCCTTATCAATATCACCAATTGGAAAAGAATCTGGATTTTTTGCTCCAGCTTTCCAACATATTGCAAGGACGACTACCAGTGCAGAAATATCTGTATGCTGTTCAGAAATTTTTTGACTGTTCTTTTGACTGACATTCTGATTCTCCTTTTTTTATACGATAACATAGGAGAAGCCAGACATACAAGGACATTATGTGTGGCTGGCAGATAAAGCTATTGGATACCGGCATCTCTTGTACACACGATAGATTTTAGGATACAGTTGGATTTTTTTTGATAGAGGCCGGTCGCTGGGATAATTTACTCTTAGAACTGTTAAACTTAGCTACTCCTCAACCAGAAGCGCACTAAATAGCTTGGCGGCGGTAGAAAAACCGTCAATATAACATTCTAAAGCTGTTGCCGCATTCATATAGGAATGTGCATCATCCAGTTGTCGGAGTATAACACGTTTTCCTCATCCAATGCAGCTTCCAACGCCTCAGGCTTTCGACAGCCATTGTGTTAGCTTTTCGAAATTCATCTGTTCTGCGAAACCCCTCATGACATTTGATTTCACCGTAAAAGATCCTCCAGTATTTTTTTCATTGTTTTCCTCCTGTTTTTGTAAAAAATTTGCAGTATCTATTTGGTCAGCCTTGATTTTATCACCAAAATCTGCTATACTAAAATAAATAAAAATAATTTGAGCCTTCAGGCGAAGGCATATCTAGATAGAATTCGGCAGATTGAGTGATAAACTTATTATAGTTCGTAAATACGAATTTTTCAAGTATTAAATTCGTATTTACGAAATTTTGTCATTTTATACAGAAAGGTAATTGTATTGTGGCTGATATTCCTAAATTATTTGAACTAATGGAGGCCCGAAATATAACAAATAAGCAGCTGGCTGATGCAATCGGTGTATCGGCGGCAATATCAGCGACTGGAAAAGCAGCCGCAGCAAACCATCTACAGATGTATTGATTAGGCTCGCAAAATATTTTGAGGTTTCAACAGACTATTTACTGGGGATTACTAGCGGTCAGGCAGTAGATGAAAAGTTCACCATGATTTTGGTGGAGAATGATACAGCAAAGCTAGTGCCAATCTTACAGCAACGTTCTGATTTAGGGATTTAATTCAGACGGCATCTGCACTGAAGCCTGATGTTGTCTGCCAAATGACGCGAATGGCCGGTTCTTTTTTGGAAAAAATAGTGCAAAATAGTGCAAAAAGGCCACGAAACTCTTAGTTTCGTGGCCTTTCCCTCATTTAATGATTGGCAGCCAGCAGAGATAATGTTTGCCGTTTTCTTCCCAGTATATATCCATATTTGATGGATTATACAACATATTTTCCTTTCGGTGAACGGTTCGTGCTGCAGTGATATAGCGGCAAATTTCTCCGTTGCTCGCATACACAGATATCCTCATATCCGCTTACGGTTTCAAATCCGTTCCATATAACTCCAACGATCGAAATCAGTTTTGTCAAATTCAAAGGAATGCCCCCAAATAAACAGCAGCCTGCATTCAGGAGCATCTTCTTTTACAAGCCGCTTTGCCAAGTCCAAGGCATTAGGATCTGAGTCGCGACAGCTGGGATGCCACTCAAAAAAATTTTCCGCAATGTAAAGTTTCCTGTTGCAATGATCGTCGTGTATATTGAATGCCGCAGTCCGTTAGCTGCCGCATCAAATTTTTGTCATATGTTCCTCCCGGATAGGCAAAACCGTTACAGGATTGCCGCAAAGTAGTTCCAGCTGGTTTATATCCGGCAAAAACAAAAGTATCCTCCCGTGCCCGCAAATCCAAATGGTGGACACTGTGAGAGGCGATCTCGAAGCCATGATAAAGAGAAGCGACCTCATTCTCCCGCACCTTATCAAAACAGACATCAAATCCAAGATGGTCAATTCTGCCGGTATTGCCGAGCCAACGGATACTAGATTGAAGGTTGCTGTTTAAGCCAAACCTTCGAAATCGTTCTACCACACGAAAATCTTGACGGGTTCCATCATCATAACTGAACGTTACAGCTTTCTTTTAAAATCAGGGAAAGAAACGGCATTTGAATCGTCCTTTCTTTCTAATGGCTTTTTTGTCTATCAACAAGACAAAGCTGCCTGTGCTAATAAGCACATAGGATTTTTTAGGCAGGTTTCCCATATAAGAAATTCAAATAAAACACAAAAAACAATATGTTTTTCTTAAAAGTCTGATTCTCCATTCTATTATATTCCATGCAAATAGGAAAGTCAACCTTTTGGCCTTCAAAGAGCTAATTTATGTCGGGCCACTTGCATTTCACATAAAGGGTGGGTATAATAAGTTTGGAAGAAACGACTATCAGTATGAATCACCATATATTTGGGAGGCAATGTCATGAAAATCCAGGAATCTGCAGAAATGTATTTGGAAACGATCCTTGTTTTAAGGAAACGGGCTGGTAAAAGTGCGTTCTATTGACATTGCAAATGAATTGCAATACTCAAAGCCAAGCGTGAGTGTCGCAATGAAAAATTTACGAGAAAACGGATACATCGAGATAGACGGAGAAGGAACGATCCTCTTAACAGAAAAGGGGAAGAAATCGCCTGCTCTGTTTATGACCGCCATACTACGATATCTGACTGGCTGGCTGCAATCGGGGTAAACCCGCAAACCGCTGCTGAAGACGCCTGCGGATTGAACATGTAATTAGTGAAGAATCCTTTCAAAAGCTGAAGGAGCATATCGCAAAAAGCGAATTAGAAACAAACCGATTTGTGAAATCACAATAATTGGCATATAATTAGCAAGATATCAACTTGAAAAATTCAGCAATACCATTTATTATGACTGTAAAAACTGTATTAGGGTGGACAGTATGCTATATATTATTGTGATTTTATTGATGCGTGTTGTACAAAGCTTATTCAGCAAAGCAGCCAGTATGCGGCTGAAAGGCGGGTCATGTTCCTGCATTATCTTGCTTACTGTCAGGTTGTTTCAGCTGTTTTGGGCCTTGTTCTTGTCCTGGTTGCCAATACTCCTTTTCAAATTGATTGGTTGACTGTGACATTATCTTTTGTTACAGGTATTTCGATTGTTGTCGGTACGCTTTCTTCTTTAAAGGCAATGACATCCGGGACTGTTATTTTATCTAAGCTGTTTGCTACTGCAGGCCTGCTGATTCCTTGCATTGCAGGCGTTTTCTTGTTCCAGGAAAGTATTAATCTGTTCCAAATGGGTGGCATCCTTTTTATTTTTATTTGCCGCATGGCTGCTGATTGGCTGTTCTAAAAAAATTTATACGGATTTTCGGCCAAGACAATGTTTTGGTTGCTGGCTGCCATGATATCGGAAGGCGTCACAATGCTGTCTCAAAAAATGTTCTCTATGTATGTGTCAAATGTGCCGGTTTCTTTTTATTCGTTTTTGTCCTTTGCGATTACCGGTACTTTGCTGATGATTGTTTTGATTCGGTGGCAAAAAGAAAAAGTTTCTTTTCAACCTCTTCCGCGGGCACTGCTTATTTCCGGACAAGTTTGTCGGTGGCAGTGTTTGTGATTTCACAGTGTTCGACAGTTGCCGCAAAAACGATACCATCTATTCTTTTGTTTCCGATTACAAACGGCGGCGGTGTGCTGATTGCAGCTGTTGTTTCGGCTATTGTTTATAAAGAGCGGCTGACGGCTAAAAAGTGTGCTTGGACTCACATTGGGGGTTGCTGCACTGGTTGTCATCAACGCTTTTTCATAAAATAGTATTGAGAGGAGAATGAAGAATATGCATCAGATGACAGTTGATTTTTCCAAAACAACAGGAAAAGTAAAACCGATGCATGGCATCGGCAATGCTCCGCTTTGTGGCACAGACAATAAGATGTTTCATTATTTGGGAGAAGCCGATTCCGTTTTCCAGACTGCATGATACGGGCGGACGGTTTGGCGGTGGCTGCTTTGTTGATATTAACAATATTTTCAGAGATTTTGAGGCTGATCCCGCAGATCCTGCGGCTTATGATTTTGCCTTTACTGACTGGTTGATTGATCAGCTGCATCAACAGGGTGTAGAGCCGTTTTATCGTTTGGGCACTACAATTGAAAATAGTCATCGGATTAAAACTTTTATCATATCTATCCGCCAAAGGATTATCAAAAAATGGGCAAAAATCTGTGAGGGAATCATCCGGCATTATAATGAGGGATGGGCAGATGGCTTTTTTACAATATCCGATATTGGGAAATCTGGAATGAGCCGGATAATGAGCCTGAAATTGAAGCAAATGCGATGTGGAAAGGAACAAAAGAAGAGTACTATCAATTATATGAAACAACGGCCTGTTATTTAAAAGCCAAATTTCCTTCCATCAAAATTGGTGGATACGGAAGCTGTGGCTTTTATGCACTGAATCAGCTTGATGTCTCAGAAACAGCACACTCCTCTGCTCGGGTTGATTATTTTCTCACCTTTTTTGAAGGCTTTTACAACATCTTGTTTCAAGCAAGCAAAAATTCCTTTTGATTTCTTTTTCCTGGCACAGTTATGCCGGTCCCGCTGATGTCCAAAAATATGCGGCATATGTCCGGGAACAGCTGGATAGCCATGGATTTACGGAGACCGAAAGCATTCTCAACGAATGGAATCCGGGTATAGAGCATCGCGGTACTGCGAAAGACGCCGCAAGGATTGCAGCTATGATGTGCGCGATGGAACAGTCTTCGGTAGACTGCTGCATCTATTATGACGGACAGGTGCATTCAAGCTACGGCGGTTTGTTTGATCCGGTTCATTGGACTGTTTTAAGGCATATGATGCATTTTGTGCGTTTCAGCAATTGTATCAATTAAAAAAATGAAGTGCAATGTAAGGTTTCTGATGAGGATTTACATGTTTGTGCTGCTTCAGACGGCTGCACAAATGCTGTTTTTATTCCAAATCCGACAGACAACGATTTTGAATTGGATTGTTGTTTTACTTTTCGCAAGAAAACAAAAAAAGAAGAGCTTTGTGTCTACATATCTGATGAAAAAAACATGAGTTTGGCGGCGAACCGACCACCTTGCACCTTTCTGCTGACGGAACCGGAAAACTTTTGGTTGGTGCAAATTGGTTGTACTGCTTCGGGATAGCCGAAAATAAAGTGGAAATGAGAAAAACGCTGTTTCTATCATTTCATTCTGCATAAGAGCAATTACCTCCATCTGACAGCCGTGTTTTTACGGCCGTTCAGATGGAGGTAATTGTTATTTTCTGTCTGCTTTTATTTTTTCAAGAGCCCGAATGATGCTCCCTTTGTTTTCCAGCATCATGGCGTCCAAGGCAATCATCGTACTTTCTGCTTTTTTCCGGAGAAAACGCACCGGATTCAAACAGCTCACGGATTAGGGTGTTGTGTTGTTCTGCATCAAACGCGTTTTTTCGTTTAGGCATTACCTGAATATCAAAATTGCCTTATGATAGCTGTCAGCACCGGTTGGACAGACACTTTTTGGGATTTTAGTTCTCGGTTTGAAAGAGAAAGATAAGCTGCTTTTCCGTTAGCACCGATAATACGGAATGAGCGTGCTTCATCATAAAATTCACGGATTAGTTCTACACAAAGCTCGGCTATTTGCTTAAATGCACGATAAGAGGACTTTAAAACATCTCTTGATAGTTTGTTCCCGGCTTCCTGCAAGGCAGAGATGGATTTGAATGCAGTGACGCCTCCTGAGATGCCGCCCTGAGAAAAATCTCGGTTGCCAACTACTTCTTTCAGCTCTTCCACCTTGTGCTGCCGGTGCTCCATAATATGGGCTGGGAACGCGGCGGCTTGAAGTGGACGGACCACACTGTCATCTGCTGAAGAATCACACTCGATAAAATCTTTTGACAGATTGCGAACATCTTCAGAACGGATACCGCTGGAGCGTTTTACAATAAAGCGCTGGCGACCCGCTACCAGACAATTGGATTCAATTAAATAATCCAGTCTGTCAATATATTCTTGTGTTGGTTTTGCAATTTCTACCAGTCCTATACCGTACAGGCTGTTTTCAATCGGAACAAATGGATCGGCTACAAAGGGGTATTGTCCATGTGCGTATAGTCCTTTATCCCGAAATGCAGGGTCTGATTTTGTGGAATAAAGAATGGTATCGCCTACCATTTTTGTCAAATGGACAATTTCTCTTCCGGAAGGCGTTCTGTCTTTTTCATAACAGTCTATCAGACAAGATTTCCCGCTGAGCTCCTCATCAGAATAGCTGCCAAAGTAGGATTGCAGGGTGACGGCGGCGACATCGCTTTCTATTGGTTTTCGGGATATTCTTTTTTTAAACAGTCTGTGTCTGCCAGAGAAAGCACAAAAATGTACTGAGACCTCTGCAGGTCGTCAATGTGGGGTTGGGCATAAAACCGCAGCAAATCAACCTTACTGATAATAATGTCGCCAAGCCCGTTCTCTTTGGTATTGTCCCAGCCCACATAGTAAATGCCTGTTCCTTGTTTCAATTTCTGCCACCACACATCGGAGTAAATTCGCTCAAAATCATTTTTTCAAGCACCAGCGGAACGATTTTGGAAAGAGTTTCCGCAAGGGGACGATCATTTTCTTCCCGTTCCAAAAAACCGGTTCAGGATAGTAATCCATTGCATCTGCGTGTTTATTCCATACTGCGTTAAAAATAAACGGTGTGGTTGGCTCGTGACCGAGCGGCATCTGGCTGCCTTTGATATATTTCCAGTGTCGGCACGAAACCAATCCTCGTTGATGAGGATGTTTTGGTCAATTTCTTTTTGATTTTCGGTAAAAATCAAGTGCTTTTTGAAGGCGGGCTGCTTGTGATGATGGTTTTGTCGGACTTTTTGATTAGTCAATCTGTTCACACTCCTAATTAGGGACACGGTTGGTTGCAATTTGTCTTTGTGGTCCCTTGTTTTTGTTCAACATAGCATGAACCGAATCGGACATACAAGGACATTCTATTTTTGAAAACGGTGCATATACGGTTACACAGCCCGAGGAAGCGTTCTCGAGCCAAAATGAGCAGTACGCTTTTTTTTGTTCAGCGGTTGACAAATCTTCAGAAACTATTTATGATACAGGTAGAGGATATCGGAGTTGGAAACCTTTATTGAGGGGCTTAAATCAGCGGGAAGAAGATAGGCTTTAGAAGGGAATGAAGTTTTATGGAAACTTTGTCTTGTATTTGCCGAGTGTTTTTATGGCTGATCGTTTATAGTGTGATTGGTTGGATATATGAAAGCACATTGTGCTCTATTACAGAGCGAAAGCTGGTAAACCGTGGCTTTTTAAACGGTCCGCTTTGCCCGGTTTATGGCTTTGGCGCATTGGTTGTGATCGCAGTATTTCATGGCAGAGATGTTGGAATGGTGGAATTGTTTTGTCTTCAGCGGTTTTAACAACGGTGCTGGAGTATCTGACGTCTTATGCTATGGAAAAGCTGTTCCATGCGCGCTGGTGGGATTATTCGCATTACCGTTTTCAGCTTAACGGAAGGGTCTGCCTTGTGGGCTTTCTGGCGTTTGGCGCATTTTCCGTTGCCTTGATGAAATGGCTCCATCCCTTTATCAGTGGCTTGATCGAACGGATCCCAAATGTTTGGCTGTATATCGTTTCGTTTATCATATTTGTTCTTTTGTTAGTTGATTGCGTGGTAACAGTTACCAGCATTTTAAAGCTGAACCATAAGCTGGCGGAAATTCAACAGGCTTTGGATAATTTCCATCAGGAAGCAAAAAAACGTTTGTCGCAATTTAAAGAGGCCTTGGAGGAAAAACGGGAAAAATCAGAAGAACAGTTTGAAAATAGCCGGTTTCACTCCGAACGGATTCGGGAGCTGCTTTCTCGCCGAAAAACGCAGGATCACCGTTTGATGCGCGCGTTCCCCAGATTGACCTCCAACCGCTATAACGAGGCGCTCCAAAATTGAGGGAAAAGATGAAAAGAAAATAGTATGTTATCTTCTAGAAAGGTTTTTGCAATGAAAAGGTTATTAGGCAGTTTGATTTTTTTATGTATTCTTTTATGCTTGTCCTCCTGCAATAAAAGTGATAAGGATATATCATCATCGGATGTATCCTATGCAGAGTCGACGGGAGCATCCCAAATTTCCTCTGAAGCGCAAGATTTAGAAGAACTATCATCTGATGCAGCGGCTTCTTTTTTGGAAAGCTCTCATGCATCATCTGCTCTTCTGTCGTCACAAAGAGCTTCATCAAAGATGACTGTTTCTGCTAAGACATCCTCTGCGGCGGTTTCTTCCAAAAATCATCATCGTCTGAGTTCTCTTCAAAATCGGAAGTGCCGGTAAAGCCTGCACTCGGTTCGAGCAGGCCGGACGGCTCCCCAAGCTTTGCAGAGCTTGCTGCTAAACGGCAGGAAATGTTGGAACGAATCAATACAGAACGTGCCAACGATGGGATTTCACCTTACGCCTGCATACCAAGCTTTCCAATGCGGCACAGATCCGCGCAAAAGAGATTATCCAAAATTTGATCATATCCGCCAGACGGCAGATCGTGCTTTACAGTATTGTCAGAGGCGGAAATTGTTTCTTATCGCGCAGTTGGAGAAAATATTGCTGCGGGCAAAGAACAGTCACAGAAGTTATGGATGCATGGATGAATTCACGGGTCATCGCGCCAATATTCTGAACGAAGACTTTGACAGCGTTGGGATTGGGCATGTCTCGCAGGGCGGAAAGCAATACTGGGTACAGATGTTTGGTGCCGAGCTGAAATAGAACAATAAAAACGGAGCAAAAATGTTGCCGGTTTTTTCCTTTTTTCGAAATTCTTTGTTTTGTTTAATTTTTATTCACACATTTATGATTCCACTATGTTACAATTTGTAATATATTGAGCGAAATTTGTTACTATTTTGTTGTATTCCTTTTTACTTTTTTTCAAAAAACTAAAAAAAAGATTGTTGTTTTTGTCATTAAGGCCTTTGATTTTTTGCGGCTTTTTTATGTATTATTAAACTGTATAGGTTTCGATTGATCGTTGTTTCCAGCGCTTTGTTCTACACGGCGGACAAGGTGAAATTTTATTTGCGAAATATTTTAGCCGCGATTATATTGGAGGTTTGTTTTATGTCTAACAGATTATTTCAGGGGTTAATCCACCAAATGAAGGACACAATTGACCGTGTCATTGGCGTTGTGGATGATCAGGCCAACATCATTGCCTGCAGTGAGCTTTCCAAAATCGGGCTGACCAATGAGTTTATTTCTTTGGAAAATGCGGATTCTCATGATACATTTATCCGCGACGGTATACGTATAAACCCTTTGGACAGCACATGAAACCCGATTATGCGGTCTTTGTTGAGGGTGTGGATGAGACTGCGGCAAAGTATGCGCAGATTTTAACCATTACGCTGTCCAGCATCAAACAATACTATGATGAGAAATATGACCGAGGCAACTTTATCAAAAATGTGGTTATGGATAATATCCTGCCTGGAGACATTTATGTCAAGGCGCGGGAGCTTCACTTTAGCGGCGATGTATCCGGGTAGCTCTTTTAATCCGGATTTTGTCCACCAATGATGTGTCTGCTTATGATGTGATTCAGAATTTGTTCCCGGACAAACAAAAGGATTTTGTTTTCAACATCAGTGAAAGTGATATTGTCCTGATCAAAGAGATTAAAGCTGGAATTGACGGTAAGGATCTGGAAAAACTGGCACGTTCTATTGTAGACACTCTGAGCAGTGAATTCTATACCCGTGCCACTGTCGGCATTGGTACGCCGGTTACCGGGATCAAAGATTTGGCCCGTTCTTTCAAAGAAGCACAGGTCGCTCTGGAGGTCGGCAAGGTATTCGATACGGACGAATCCATTGTCAACTATGACAATTTGGGGATTGCGCGTCTGATTTATCAGTTGCCGACTACTCTTTGCGAAACCTTTTTGAAAAAGAGGTGTTCAAGCAGGGTTCCATTGATTCTCTGGATCATGAAACGCTGTTTACAATCCATCGGTTCTTTGAAAATAATCTGAATGTTTCCGAAACATCCAGAAAGCTTTTTGTTCATAGAAATACGCTGGTTTATCGTTTGGAAAAAATTAAAAAACTGACAGGTTTGGATTTAAGAGAATTCGACCATGCGATTGTGTTTAAGATTGCCTTAATGGTAAAGAAATATCTAACCTCAAACCCTGTAAAATTTTAAACTTCATATGAGATAACATTTGGGTTACGGGCGGACGGAAATAAGCGTTCTGCCCGTAACGCATTTATGCTCCGACATTTCGGATACAGAAACTCAGATAAAAGAAACAAGCTCCCGAAAAAAAAGGGATATGTTTAAGACAGGCCGCGAAAGGGAGGCGGGCAGAAGCAGCGGCGTAAAAACGAAAAATCAGGCGGTAAAATTCGCCTTAAAGATAGATGATATAGGAGAAAATTGAAATGATAGAGCTAAAAAATGTCTCTTTACAATATGAAAACGGTACAACGGCGCTCTATGATATCAACCTGGATGTAAGGACGGCGAGATGGCTTATATTGTTGGGGCCTCCGGTGCAGGAAAAAGCTCCATTTTAAAGCTGCTGCTGCGGGAAAAGGTTGCAACAAAAGGCACTGTTTTGGTAAATGGATATGATCTTGGCAAACTGAAACAGAAAAACATACCAATCTTTTCGCCGCTCCATCGGCGTTGTGTTTCAGGATTTCCGATTGATCCCGACCATGACAGTCTATGACAATGTCGCCTTTGCTCTCCGCACAATCGGGGCACCTAATAAGAAAATTCGGACGCGTGTTCCTTATGTCCTGGAACTGATGGACATGCTTTCAAAGGCAAAGCGGTATCCGTACGAGCTATCCGGCGGTGAGCAGCAGCGCGTTGCCGTAGCACGTGCGCTGGTAAACGACCCGCCGCTGATTATCGCAGATGAGCCTACCGGCAATATTGATCCGAACTGTCCTATGAGGTGGTTGAATTATTTAACCAAATTAACAAATGCGGAACGACAATCCTTATGGTAACCCATGAGCACGATATGGTAAAATACTTTGGGGGCGGACGACCGAAATTGCAGGCGGCGGGTCGTTTTTGACAGTGTCCTGAAAGGAGAACGGGAAGTTCTGCGGGAACGGGAGGCTGTCAAAGAACAAAAACGGAAAGAGCAGGAGGCACACGCACTGGATAAGACAATTGAAATCGGTCATATAGAGTCTGAGCAGGCAAAGGAGATTGAAAATCAATGACGGGCGGAAGTTTAAAGTATTTATTAAAAAGAAGGCGTCCGCAATCTCTGGACAAACCGGCTGATGACATTTGCTTCTGTAGGTGTTTTAACGGCCTGTCTGCTGATTGTTGGGATAGCTATGCTGTTTTCTGAAAATGTAAACGCCATTGTGGGCTATGTAGAAGAACAAAACGAAATCGTAGCTTTTTGGATAAAGATAATACAGAAGAAGAAAATCAACAGATTAAGGAAAAGTTGGAACAGCTATCTGACCTGGAGGAGGTCATCTATTTTGACAAGGATCAGGTTTGGGAGATTGAAAAGGAAAAATTGGGAGACGCCGCCTCTTTGCTGGAGGAAAACGGAGATAATCCCTATCACGCTTATTTCACAATACGTGAAAAAGATTTAAGCAGAATTCGGGAAACAACAAAAAATAGAAGCGATTGACGGAATAGAAAAAAGTGAATTCCTCCACCGGCTTTGCAGAATCTATTGTCCAGATGAAGAGAATGGTAAATCTGTTTGGCAGTGCCATTATTATTGCGCTGGTGCTGGTATCTTTGGTTATCATCGCAAATACAATAAGGGCGGCTGTATTCACCCGCCGTAAAGAAATTAACATTATGAAATATGTGGGCGCGACAAATGGATTTATTCGGATCCCTTTTATGGTAGAAGGAATTGTGCTGGGCTGCTTATCGGCGATTGTTTCTTTTCTGCTGATATGGGCTGGATATGCGGTTCTGCTTCATTCCATCAACGGTATGTCAGGTGTATCCTTTGTTGCCAATGCTTTAAAAAATATCCTGCCGTTTGGATCGGTTGCCTGCCGCTGGGACTTTCTTTTCTCGGGGCAGGGGTTGTTACGCGTTTTAGGCAGCCTGATTAGCGTCCGCAGTCATTTAAAGGTTTGATGCTTTTTCATAACCCACTGCCGTGTTGCCGTGTGAACGGCAACCACTGCGAAGTGTCTGTGCAGCGCCTGCGGAGTTATGAAGTGATACGGACGGCTGGAAAACAAATGCATTTTTATTAGAATATACACGCGCTATGACTGAAGGAAGGAGATTACCCATGAAAACGGAAAAATTGCGTATTACTGCTCTAATATTGGCAGGAATCATGATATTAGCGGCTGTCGGAAGCGCTGCAATTTTACCTGCTTTTGCTGCGGGTAAACAGAAAGTCAGCTGCAGGCAGAAGTAGAACGTTTGGAAAAGGAACAGAAAAAGCTGCAGCAAGAACTCAACCAGCTTGCAAAGGATAAACAAAAAGAGGCGGCATATCAGCAGACACTGAATAAACAGATTACAACAATAGAGAACCAGGTAGAAGCTCTGGAAGCGCAAATTACCGCATACAACACCAAAATTTCTGCCAAAGAAAAGGAAATCGAAAATAAAACTGCTGATATTGACGCAAACTATGAAAAAATGAAAGAAAGACTTGCGGCAATGCAGCTGGCGGTGACGACAACTCTATGCTCACTGCCCTGTTTACTGCCGAAAGTTTTATGGATATGCTGGACCCGCGCCGAAATGATCCAGTCAATTGCAGAGCGCGATCAGGCATTGATTAACAGGCTCGCAGCCGAGAAACGGGATATTGAAGCCGCGAAACAGGAAATTGTTTCCAGCAAGAATAAACTGAGGCCAGCAAAAAAACACTGGACAGTAAAAAATCGACATTAAATACAGCATATAAAAACAGTAAAATCCATATGGATGCGATTAGCCAGGAACAGGCTGATTATCAAAAGCGGAAAGCAGAAATTGATAAGATGGAGGCAGAAGCTGAAGCAGCCTTAAATGAGTTTTATAAAAACAACCCCTCAACAGGAAATTTATCACCGGGAGGATGGCTGTTCCCTCTTGCTGCCAAAAACTACTATATGACTTCTCCTTATGGTCCACGCTGGGGTTCTTTCCATAAGGGTGTTGACCTTTCCTGCTCGGGCGGAAGTATGGGGAAAAGTATTGTTGCCTCCAAGAGCGGCAGAGTTATCCGTGCGGCTACTTTATACTCCTGGAGTTGGTTACGGCAAAAATGTGATTATTGACCATGGCGGCGGATATTCTACTCTTTATGCTCACTGCAGCGAAATTTTAGTAACTGTGGGACAGCAGGTCAAGCAGGGAGATGTGATTGCAAAGGTTGGTAATACAGGGAATTTTTTGGCGCGCATTTACACTTTGAGGTAAGAATCAACGGCAACCATCAAAATCCGATGAACTATATCAAGCTGTAACAGACACAGAGAAAACAAAATCCAACAAGGGAGGACAGATGGCTTGTTTTGATTATGCGACAAGCTGAATTGTTTTATGAATAAAAAAAGTATCTTTAGGCGCCGCGATCTGTTTTATGGGAATCGTAGCAGCAATTACCTTTGTTATTACCATGATTTTTTCCATGAGCTGGTTTAATAACAAGGTCGCCCGTGTAAAAGAGCGGGAACAGCTTTATTCAAAATTGCAGAAATTGATGGGATTGTCAGGGGACATTATGTAGACGCCTCCTCTGTGGATAAAGAAAAACTTTTCGATTCCCTTTCTGCCGGTTATATGGCAGGATTGGACGATAAATATGCGGTTTATTTTACGCCGGAGCACGAAAAAAAAAGAGCAGCAGGACAATGAAGGGGTTCTGGTTGGAATCGGGGTCAGCGTCGTTCAGGATGAAAGCGGATATATCCGTATCAAAAGCGTGTATGCAAATTCTCCTGCCAGTGAATCCGGTTTACAGGCGAATGACCTGATTACAAAAAGTAGACGGTCAGGACGTCATAGAGCTCCGGATATGAAAAAGCTTCCGGAATGGTGCCGGGTGAGGCGGGTAACGAAGGTGAAAATTACTTACCGCAGAGCCGGCGAAGATAAAGAAATGGAACTTACACGGAAAAAGGTGGAGATGCCGTCAGTATCCTACCGGATGATTGATAAAACGGATATATTAAGATTTCTACCTTCAATGAGGCAACAGTAAAGCAGTTTGAAACTGCTGTCGATTCCTCGCATTTCGGACGGCGCAACAGGTCTGATTTTTGACCTGCGTAATAATCGGCGGCGGTACCCTTGACTCAGTAGAAGCAATGCTTGACAAACTTCTGCCCAAGGGTGTTATTGCGTATCAACGGGGACAGGATGGCAAAAAACGGTTTTGGGGAATCAATCTGATGCAAATGAGGTGAAACTTCCCATGGTAACTATTACCAACGGAAATACTGCCAGTGCATCCGAACTTTTTGTCAGTGCGTTGAAAGACTATGATAAAGCTAAATCAGTTGGAACCACAACGTTTGGTAAAGGAATCATGCAGGAACTGTTCGCTCAATGATGGCAGTGCCATACGTTTGACGACTGCTTATTTTGATCCGCCAAAGAGTGAAAATTTTCATGGAGTAGGGATTAAAGCGGATTTTCGGTTACGCTGACTGCAGACCAGGAGAAGAATTTGATACTTTGGATGAAACTACTGATCCGCAGCTAAAAAAAGCAATTGAGGTAATTTCAGCTTCTGAAAAATAATGTTCATAAATTTATGCTGCCAAAGCATAAACATATAACAGCAAACAGGCTTTTGAAAGGGCATGCTTCTTTTTAAAAAGCCTTGTTCCGTTTTCACTGGGCAAAGTTTATAAACTTGAGATGCCGGAGCCAAAGGGGTCTGTTATATGTTTACGGTAATTAAATGTGAGAATAAGCGGAATGGCTTAAAAAAGCTTTTTGTACGCCGCAGATATTATGTAGATACAGTCAGCGAGGGTGACTTTGCATTTTTGCTTCTGACGCTCAATGACAGCGAAAAAATAGACTGGAAACAGATAGAACAAATTTTAGCGGGAAAAACAGGAAATGTTCTGCTGCAAAAGGGACTGGAACTGAAAATTCTGCCCTTATGCCGCCGGATGTAAAAAACTTCGCTATTGTCTGGCTAAAAATGCGGTGGAGGGAATCCTAAAAAGCTGCTGGAGAACAACGAGAAAAAATCATGTTTTGATTTTGGACAAAAATATGCAGTTTATTGATTTTGTGAGTATGGCAGTGCCATATTGTGGCATGATAACGATTGCAACCTATCATACAAAAGAGTATGCAGATAAAATGGGTGACATTGGCAATACCAAAGCGGAGCTGATTCACCCGGAACAAGTGGCTGAGACAGCCGAGTATACTATGATTCTGGCGCCGTTGCTGACTGCAGACTTTGCTACAATGTTAACTGACAAACAGTATCATTGCCCTGTGATTTGTGCTGAAACAGAGCCCGGTGCGACAGTTTGTGGTACGCTGATGACCGCTTTGCTCGAACTTCCAAAAGCATATCTGGAAGAAAAGCCAGACGGGATCAGAGAAATAGAGTTTGCTGCGGCAATCTATTTTGCATGGAGCCAGAAGTTTTTGACTCCATGCCCCCAAAACACGCGATATTTATCTGGATGGAAAACTGGCGGCAAAGCAGGTCAGCTTTTTTGAGCAAAACATGTTGACATAACAACGAAACTTTACTATAATAATAAAGTATATATTCTGAAATAGGCTGGTTTTAATACTAGAAAGTATTGTTCCACTGGCTTATACCAGCAACTCGCGGAAAATTTGGATAAACATCAATTAAGACAGTATATTTTGGCTGTTCCGCGGCGCTTTGGATAACCAAAGCTTGCTTTACAGGAATAAACAAAAAACCGTAATGGAGGAATAGAAAATGGCAAATGGAAAACAGACAATTCTGACGGACGAGGGCCTAAAAAAAGCTGGAAGAAGAACTCGAACAGTTAAAAACAGTAACCCGGAAAGAAGTTGCGGATAAAATCAAAGGTAGCGCTTTCTTTTGGGGATTTGTCAGAGAACAGTGAATATGACGAAGCAAAAAATGAACAGGCATTGGTGGAATCCAGGATCGCGCAGATTGAAGCAATGCTGAAAAACGTAAAAATACTGGATGAAGATGAACTGACAAATGACATGGTATCCATCGGTTCTAAAAGTAAATCTGTTTGATAAAGAATATAATGAATAGGTTATCTATCAGATTGTTGGCTCAACTGAAGCAGATACGGTTCAGGGAAGAATTTCGGATGACTCACCGGTCGGTCAATTTGTGCTGGGGCATAAAGTCGGTGATGTGGTAGAGGTAGAAACACCGGTGGTATTTCTATTTATGAGGTACTGGAGATCACAAAATAATCCGATGCAGAAAGGACGTTGAAAGCCCCATGAGTGAAAATAACAATCAGACCGCAGAACAGGCGGCAGAGGAATACAGTGAACAGGTAAGAAGGAGAGAAAAACTTGCACAAATGAAGGAGGCAGGCAGTGACCCATTTGAACTGACGGTTTATGATGTTACCGCGTCTGCTGAAGAAATACGGGCAAACTTTGAAACGCTGGAGGGCCAGACAGTACGGATAGCAGGCGGATGATGAGCCGCCGGATTATGGGAAAAGCCAGTTTTGTCACCTTCAGGACGGCAGCGGCAGGATTCAGTCTTATGTCCGCAGGGACGATGTGGGAGAAGCTGATTATGCCGCCTTTAAAAAGTGGGACATCGGAGATATTATTGGGATCGAAGGATTCGTGTTCCGAACACAGACCGGCGAAATCTCCATTCATGCAAAGGGGATTACGCTTTTATCCAAAGTCATTACTGCCTCTTCCGGAGAAATGGCATGGTCTGAAAGACACCGACCTGCGTTATCGGCAACGCTATGTGGACTTAATTGTGAATCCTGAAGTGCGGGATACATTTATTAAGCGCAGCAGAATTATCCGTGAAATTCGAAATTTTTAGATAACCGCAGTTTTATTGAGGTGGAGACTCCTACTCTTCAGACAATTGCCCGGCGGTGCGGCTGCACGTCCTTTATCACCCACCACAATGCACTGGATTTGGAAATGTATCTTCGTATTTCTTTAGAGCTATATCTAAAGAGATTGATTGTCGGCGGAATGGATCGGGTTTATGAAATCGGACGGGTATTTCGGAATGAAGGAACCGACACAAGGCACAACCCTGAGTTTACCCTGCTTGAATTATATCAAGCGTATACAGATTTTAACGGCATGATGGAACTGACCGAAAACCTGATTCGCGAGGTGGCGGTTAAGGTGTTGGGAAGCGCCAAAGTTACTTATGGTGATTTGGAAATTGACCTGGAAAAGCCGTTTGAGCGGCTGTCCATGGTGGAAGCAATTAAAAAATACGGTAATGTCGATTTCGATACCGTGCATACACTGGAGGAAGCTCGTGCTTTGGCAGCAAAACACAACATCCAGTTTGAGGAACGCCATAAGTACGGCGATATTGTCAACCTTTTCTTTGAAGAATACTGCGAAGAAAAGTTGATTCAGCCAACCTTTATTACTGGACATCCGGTTGATATCTCCTCTTGCAAAACGCCAGCCGAAAAATCCGCAGTTTACCGAGCGGTTTGAGTTGTTTATTCTCGGCAGAGAACATGCAAACGCTTTCTCTGAACTAAATGACCCCATTGACCAGCGGGAGCGGTTTATGGAGCAGGCCCGTATGAAAGCTCTTGGTGATGATGAGGCCTGTGATGTAGATGAAGACTTTTTTGAATGCATTAGAATACGGTATGCCTCCAACCGGAGGTATGGGGTTGGGTGTTGACCGGTTGGTAATGCTGCTGACCAACAGTGCGTCCATCCGTGATGTTTTGCTGTTCCCCACGATGAAACCCATTGACAACTAAAAGTTGAAAAAGCCAGTAGTTATGCGGGCTTACGGGATTGTCCGTAGGTCCGCATTTTTTAGTTATATGAAAAATAAAGGCATATTAGGAGGTATGGGATATGAGCCATTCAATTTGCGGAATAAACTGTGGTAAATGTGAATTAAAAGAATCCTGTAATGGATGTGAAGAAACAAATGGAAGACCGTTTGGCGGAGAATGTGTAATTGCAATGTGCTTTCAAAATAAGGAAAAATAGGCAATATTTGTGACAAATGCGCTGATTCTTTATGTCACCTTAGAGAACAGCTGATTGCAGAATTTAATGCACTGGGTATCGGATATGGAGAAAGTTACCAGTCTGAATGCACTGAAAGGCTCTTTTTGTAAACCTTGCCTATAAGTTGCCGAGCGGACAAAACATAAAGTTTTGGGATGACAATAAAATTTATTTAGGAAAACCAAATTTGAAAAAAAGACAGTAACAGATGCTATGGTCTGACTGCAGATGAAAATTATTTGTTGGTTTGCGAATACGGTGAAAATGGCTCTGATGCTGAAATTATTGTTTATAAAAAGCGAATAAATAGTTGAGGATTGGTCTTCTAAACTGTCATATGAGAAATGCGGCGTAGCTGCTGTTAGATTTTTATAGA